>OJFP01000635.1_pt1 | contig 23554 bp, 20 predicted proteins | sample 1594141 | NCBI WGS metagenome assembly OJFP01 (sample SAMN05416843, study PRJEB24817) | seawater metagenome | isolation source: Sea water | place: Canada:Atlantic | collected 2013-07 | reverse complement strand
CACCAAACCTTGGCGACCCGGCGCGCCAGGAGCTGTGAGATCAAACCTTCGCCCGCACCCAGATCCGCGACTTCGATTTTTGGGGCCAACTTCAGGGCGAGATGACCAATCGCTTCCCATGAGCGGCCCGGACAATAGTTTTTACCGAGCTTTCCGGCGATGAGGTTGAAATATTGTTCCTGATGGGCGCGGCGTTTTTGAAGCACGCGATTCAGATTCGATTTATCCTCCACGAGTTCTTTTTCCTCGGCGACCGCTTCACATGCCGCTGACAGCAAAGTCACCGCTTGGGCGGAAAGATTGGGCTGAAGGATGTAGAAGGCTTTTTTCCCTTCGCGCCGATCTTGGACCAGGTCATTCGCCCGTAACTGCGCCAACTGCGACGAAATGCGCGACTGAGCCATATCGAGGATCTCACCAAGCTCACCGACCGAAAGTTCTTCTGCCCGTAGGAGCGAAATCAACCGCACCCGAGTAGGGTCGGACAAAAGCTTAAGGATATCCCAGGTGCCATTCACAACTGGGAGTTTGGGGGGCTTTGATCGGAGGCTAAAGCCCAAAGTCGTCGATCAATTCGAACTTGTTAGTCAAAAAAAACCGCCGCCTCGATGAAGAGAGCGGCGGTGAAAGTGGAAAGAATCAGTAGGATCAGGAAGCCGGAGTGGGAATGCGCTCGAGCTTGGTGACCTCGTATTCTTCTTCGGAGGAACCAATCTTCACCTTCACATTGTCACCCTTACGTTTGCCGAGCAGGGCTTGGCCGAGAGGCGTCTTGTAGGCGATGATGTAGTTATCTGGGTCACTGTCCCAAGCCCCGAGAACCTTGTAGGTTGGGGTCTGGCCATTACCGAGATTTTTGAGGGTAACGATACTGCCAACGCCAATTTGGTCGGCGACGGTTTCGCTAAAGTCAGTGATACGAGCGCTTTCGAAATCTTTCTCAAGCTGCGACTTCTGCGACATAAGCAAAGCCTGATCTTGCTTCGCCATCTTGTATTCGGAGTTTTCCTTCAAATCACCGTGCTCACGAGCGGTGGCAATTGACTTGGAATTTTCCGGAATCTTGGTCGAAACGATCAGTTCGTATTCTGCATGGCGACGTTCGTAACTCTCACGAGAAACGAGCAAGGCCTCTTCCTTGCCCTCGGCATCGCCAGCCACGAGTGACTGGATGTTCGGGAAGATTTTGATGAAGCGAGCCAGTAGGGACTTCTTGGTGAGTTCCTCGAAGCCTTGATTCAGCATGAGGGTGTTGGCCAAATCGCGGGCGATTTCAGGATCTGCGGTCGCAAGCAGATCGGCGATGAGATCAGGGTCGTCACTGAGCATATCGCCCAACGGAATCCGGCGGGCGGAAGCGGCTTGCAGGGCTTCGTAATCGATCGCGAAGAAGATAGCGCTGAGTAGACGAGGGGTGATCAGCTCGTTGAGCAGCTTGGCGAACTTCTTCGAATGACGATTCTTGACGATCCAAAGCAGGACAGGCGCGCGGAGGTTTTGCTCCACTTGCCAGCGTTGGAAGGTCTCGGCGAGGTCGGCCGCGTATTCGTTCTCGATGAGGAAGTTGATGCACTCGGTCGTGAATTTACCCTGACTGGACTTCAGGAGGGTGAAGACGGCGTCGCGACATTCGATGGCGTGGGTGTCCTTGATCAGCGCGAGGAAGCGCGACTGGAAACCAACCGGAATCGAAGCGGCGATTTCGGTCAGATCGCGGACATCGCCGATGATTTCGCCCTCGGAAGGGGAAAGGGCGGAGGCGTCGGCTCCGGTCAAAACGGCCAGATCGTCGCGCACGGCGGCACCGTAGAGGCGCTCGGCCTGTGAAAGTTGGTTGGACTCACGCACGGCCTCGGTGACGATATCGAGCACCTTGAGCAGGTCCGTCATGTCGTCATCTTTTTCGACCGCAGCGATCAGCTTTTCAGCAATACTGATGCGGCGGCGGGCGGACTGGGTGCCTTCGAAGGCCTCCATGAGCTCGTCCTTGGCGGAAACCGGAACCTCGCGGAGAATGTAGCACTCGGTCTTTTTGGCCGGAACGGCGACGCGAGGATCCTTGGCGATGACCTTCTTAGTAGCGGTCCACCATTTCTTGAACTTCGTTTCACCGACGACCTGGGCGAGAGTGATCTCGAGGTCAATCGCGGTGGTCGCGTGTTTATCGTAGGACTTGAGGGCCTCAACGATGAGCTCACCAGGTTCTTTATCGATAAGGTTCTGGATGTGAGCGGCTTCGGTCTGCTTACGAGCGAGAATGTGGTGAGGAGGTAGCACATCCATCGTGCCCACACAAAAAGCCGGATCCATGCGATGTCCTGGCTTATCTTGGAAATCGATGACCAAGCGCTCTGCGGCTTCATCATAGCTTTTAATTTGGCCGAAACCCCAGCTACGGTGAACCACGTAGGTTCCAGGTTCCATGGCCTCCAATTTAGAGATAGCCGCCTTAAGCGACGGTTTTTTGGCGATGAGTGCAGATACGGCTTCCAGATTCATAACAAAGGGTTTTCTCGATAGAATTGGATATTGGAGAGGATCGAACTGGGTCATGTCAACAGGCACCTGAACTCACGTGAAAAAGGGATATAGCTTGGCAGAAACATTGGGGAGCCGGAGGGTGCGCCCATGAATCGACTTTCGTCTTCCCAATCTACTACTCCTTCTGATGCCTGGACTTGGTCCGTGCAGTTGCTCGAGCGTTGGCAAACGGGGACGGAACGGGTGGATTGGCTACTCGAATCGCTTCCCCGAGGCATGGGGGGAGGGGAAAGAGCCCGCGTGCAGGCACTTTTAGTGGGCGCGGTGCGTAATCTTACTCGGATTAAAGACAAACTGGATCGGCTGATGACGCGCCCGCCGCGTCCGATTGTAGAAGCGGCCTTGATCGTGGCGGGAGTTGAATTACTCGAATCGGATCCAGCCCCCGGACATGCGGCCAAGGTGGGCCACCACCTCGTCGAGCGCGTCAAACAGTTGGCGAGCCCCAAAGAAGCGGCGTTCGCTAATGCGGTCGGTCGGAAACTTGCGGTAGCGCTAATGAGTGAGGCAACTGAGCCGACAGATTCCGATAGCGCGGATACTTGGTCCATTTTCTATTCGCACCCCATCTGGCTGGTGGAGCGCTGGCGCGAACAACTCGGAGATGCTATGACCCGCCAGTTATTGGTGGTTAATCAGACCCCGGCGTCCGTGACGGTGAGACTGCGGCCGGGAGCGGCACTTACTCAGAGCCTGCCGGCCTGGCTAAACCCGATCGATGGGGCCCCCGATTTTTATACGGCCGAATCCGGCCATTGGGCGGAATTGCGTGGGTTGTTAGAGAGTGGAGACGTGCATGTGCAGGATGCCGCGACGCGTTTAGCGATCGATTTGTTGGATCCTCAGTCGGGCGAGACGGTGCTCGATCTGTGCGCCGCCCCGGGAGGCAAGAGTCTCGCCATGGCGGATCGGATGCAGAAAGGGAAGATTGTGGCCTTCGATATGCCCGGTCGCCGGATGCCTCGTTTGGAAGAAAGTTTGCAGCGGGTGCCAGCGGGAGTCGAAACGGCCACCGTCTCGGGCGATTTGTTGCGGAGTGGCGCAAAAGCTTTGGAAGGAGCCAAGCAACCGCTCACTTATGTGGCGGTCCTACTCGATGTGCCATGCTCCAACACCGGCGTGATGCGCCATCGGGTGGATGTGAAGTGGCGTTTGCAGACGGATAGTTTTGAACGCCACTCCTCGCAGCAGCTTGATCTTTTGATCGCCGCCGCCGAACTCGTCGCTGAATCGGGTCGGTTGGTCTACAGCACGTGCAGTATTGACCGCGAAGAAAACGAGCAGGTGGTCAATGCGTTCCTGAAACGCCCTAATGGATCATTTGAACTCGAAGCGACAGAAGTAAGTCTGCCGTGGCAGAGCGGGTGCGATGGCGCCGCCGCATTTCGCCTGCGTCGGGTGAGCTAATCGACTCTAGCTAGGGCACCAGCGCGAAGGTGTCAGCGTCGATCGTCACTTCATCACGTCCCTGAATGAAGGTATATTCAATGGTGCCTCCCGCGTCGATTAGCGCTTGGTAACGGGTGAGCTCCCAAGCGTCGACTGGTTCTCCATTTAGCCGAATCACGAGGTCGCCGATCGAAAATCCGGCTCGGGACGCCGGTGAATTTGGGGCTATCGCAGTGATCCGCCAGTAGGCCCGCACTTTAGTGAAGCTCACGCCGGCGCTCATTTTGGGTGGGGAAGTGATCACGAAATCATCCCCGGGACGATAAAATGCTACTTGTCGGTTCGATTGGTCGAAGGTGACTTCGAAGTTCTGCAAGATTTCCCCACCGATCGAGGTGAGGTTCCCGCTCAAATCGACCACTGGGGTTTCGATTTGATAGTCACTGATATGAAGGGTGTCGGCGATTCGTCCCAGAATTTGACGATGATTGCCATGAAGGGTGCCGATCAGGGTGCCTTCGCGAGGAGGAGCTTCGAAATTCAGAGCTAATCCCGCGGGATCCAGGCTCAGACTGCCATCGCTGCCGCTATCGATGAGGGCGAGTAGTGGTTCGTTGCCCATCGTGGTTTCAATCAGGGGCACGCCATTTTGGATGGTGAAATTCAGCACACACCCGCGGAGAGGTTGTTCGTTTTCGAGTTCGGACATCACGATTCGTTGTCCCGGGTAGTCGAGCGTGAGGCGGGCATCAGCGAACAAATTGAAACCGAGCACACCGTCGATCTTGATGCCCAAATGGTCGGAAACGACGCGGCAATCGAACACCAGGGCACGGACATTGCGAAAATGAGCCCGACCAAAATCCACTTTGGCCAACAGGACCGAGTCCACGGGCACGGCTTGGCCGGTCGCGTCGCGCAACCAAACGGTCGGAACGGTGGGGTTGGACTGCCTGCTACGGCGGCGAATAGCGAACTCCGGGGAAACCAACGTCGCGGATGAGCCGGTATCGATCAGGAAATTCCAAGGTCCACCTTCGTCATCGGCTTGAACGACCACGAGGCCGCCGATGAATTTCATGGGAAATTCAGCGCTGGTGGGCGTAACCGGGGAAGGCTGCGCGACCACCGGCATGGGCGACAAATAAATGGTCGATTCGGCGGTATCGGTCGATTCTGCCGGAGTCGATCGACAACCAACCATCGAAATCACGAGCAGACTCGCGACGGTGATGATGGACTGCCGGCGACAGAACCTCATTTGACCGGTGGAGGCAGACGACGTGCCACCCACCAACTGCCGAAGCTCAACGCCGCGGCAGCAGCGAAGACAGTGGGGCCACCCATCATCCAAAACATAATACCTGCCGCGATGGGCGTGATCGCGCGGGCCAATGAACCGAGTGACCGAAAAATGCCTAGTATCCGACCCTGCTCGTTGTCCTCCGCGTAGAGTGAAATCAGCCCGGAGGTCGCAGGATTTACCAAACCTGCGCCGAGGGCGAGGATACCGAGACCGACATAAAGCGTGGTGACGTTGGGGGCGATGCCGACGAGAGCGAATCCGACCGCGGCAATCAGCAGGCCACTGAGTAATACGCTGATCTCACTCCGTTTCTTGAGTAGTCGACGCACGATCATGCCTTGGGTGATGATCGAACAAAATCCGAGGAAGGCCAGCATGATGCCGTTTTCCCGGGCGGTGAACCCGAAGCGATCCTGACCAAGAAAGGTGAGCGAGAACTCCATCGCGCAAAAAGCTAGGGCGAAGGAAAATCCCACGAAATTAACCAGTCTGATGGCTGGTGATTGGATTTCCCGGGCCGCTTTCAACGGATGCCGCAGGCGCAGCGGTTCGGAGCCACTGGAGCGGTTTTCTTCAGCCAGAGTTTCGTCGAAGCGGGCGCGGATCCAAACCAAGTTGATCACGCTCATGATTAAGGCGATGATCGCGGGCACCGAAAATGGATGCAGCCCATACGCTGCTAAGGATGGGGTACTCTCGAGTAAATTGTATTGAGCGGTGATCGCACCGATGGCGGGACCAGTCACGAGTCCGAGTCCGAAGGCCGCTCCGACTAACCCCATGGCTTTGGCGCGTTCGGCGCGCGTTGTGACATCTGCAACTGCGGCGGTTGCGACCGAGATGTTGCCCCCAAAGATACCACCGAGCAGACGGGCGGCGACGAAGAGCCAGAATGAGCCGCTGACGATCCAGAGCACATAACTCAGCGCGGTTCCGGCTACGGTGTAGGACAGAATTTTGCGACGACCATGCCGGTCACTGGCAGCTCCCCAAAACGGAGCGAAGACAAATTGCAGCAGGGCGTAGATCGAACTTAGAACCCCGCCCAAGAGGACCGCCGCGAAGTTGCTGCTCTTACCGAAGGCCGTCGCCAAGCCTTCCGTGACCGTCATCAGGGCACCGAGCACGCCAGCGCCGCCCTCTACGTCCAGATAGTGCGAGAGAATATCCGGAACGAGGGGGAAGATTATCGAGAACCCGATCAGGTCGATGTAGAGGGTCAAGAAGATGACCCCTAGAGAGAGAGGGCGTTTGGAAGCAGGGGGAGTCACAGGCAGAAGGGATCCATAGGAAGACAAGACGGATGCCGAATGGAAAGTCTCGACTCTAACTGAATCAAGTTAGGAGGCGATTTTGATTCCCCCATGCGCCGAGGTCGGTTGAGTGGGTCCATGGTTATCACAATTGCGTTGATCCTTATTGTGGCGCGGCTCCTCGCCGAATGGGTGCTCTCTGAAATGAATTTACGAGAAGTGACTCGCAACGCTGGTCGCGCGCCGGATGCGGTAGCGGCGATGATGGATGAGGCGACCTACCAGAAATCAGTTGCCTATACGCAGGCAAAAAGCCGCTTCAATCGACTCACCCTGTTGTTTGATGCCGGAGTGCTGGCCCTCGTTTTGGTGAGCGGAATTCTCCCGCAGATGTTTGCGCAGATCGGGGCATGGGCCCCGGGGGCGAATTGGGATGACACCCTCTTCATCTTATTTGTAAGTGTGCTGCTTTCCCTGCCGAGTCTGCCCTTCGAGTGGTGGGCTCAGTTTCGCTTGGAAGCTCAGTTTGGGTTTAACAAAAGTACGCCGGGTTTGTGGGTTTCCGATAAGATTAAAGGCATCGCCCTGCTGTTTGTGATCGGATTTCCCTTGTTGTGGGGGCTGCTTTCACTGGTCGGCTGGGTAGGAGATTTCTGGTGGATTTGGGCCTTCGCCCTCCTCTTTGGATTTCAACTCCTCATGATGGTGCTCTACCCGAAGTTGATTTTGCCGCTGTTTAATAAGCTGACCCCGTTGCCGGATGGTGAGCTGCGAGATCGACTCTTGGCCTTGGGGGATCGCACCGGTTTCCAAGCCTCCACCATCGAAGTGATAGACGGCAGCAAGCGTTCGGGGCATTCCAATGCTTACTTTACCGGCTTTGGCCGCTTCCGTCGGATTGTCCTTTTTGATACGTTGATCGAGCAACTCGAGGCGGAAGAATTGGAAGCCGTGCTCGCGCACGAAGTGGGTCACTACAAGAGCGGTCACATTCCCAAGATGCTCGCGGTCGCCGCGTTCATGCAATTTGCGGCGTTTGCATCGATTGCCTGGTTGCTCTCGGCCGATTGGTTTTTAAGTGGATTCGGATTTCCCGCCGGGGAACTCGCTCCCGCGTTATTATTGTTCGGCTTGCTCAGTGGTCTGGTGACCTTCTGGTTTTCGCCGCTGAGTAATATTATGTCGCGGAAAAATGAATACGAGGCCGATGACTTCGCGCGCGCGGCGATGAAGAGTTCTGGGCCGTTGATTGCGGCCCTGCGTAAACTAGCGAGTGAAAATCTCAGCAACATGACGCCTCACGCCTGGTTCAGTGGGTTCTATTATTCTCACCCCACGTTGGTTGAACGCGAACGCGCGATGGTCGCGACGAAATAGACGTGAATCGGTTGGGACAGTTCTGGACGGGTTTGGTGGCTTTATTGGCCACGTTGGTTGCGACGGCGGAGCCCGTGACGGTGGCCACCTATAACCTGGCGAACTACAACCTGACAGATCGGCAGATCGAAGGCGCATTTCTCGCCTCCTATCCGAAACCGGAAAATGAAAAGACCGCCTTGCGCAAGGTGCTTCATCTGATCGATGCCGATGTCCTCGCGTTGCAGGAAGTTGGTGGGGACGACTTTCTCCGAGAGTTGCAACGTGACTTGCGCAAGGAAGGACTGAACTACGCGGAATCGGTGGTGCTCAATGGGGTGGATGATCAGCGTAAGGTGGCGGTTTTGAGTCGAATACCGCTCACGCAGGTTCGACGTCATACGGATTTGGATTTTAAATATTTCGAGGGCAGAGAATTGGTGAAACGGGGAATGCTCGAGGTGCGTTTTGAAACGGCGACGGGCGAAGTCGCGCTTTTTGTGGTTCACCTCAAGAGTCGGCTGACGGAACGCCGGGATGATCCGGAGGCCCAGTTGCGACGAGGCAAGGAAGCGACCGCTGCGCGCGATCGTATTCTCGAGCTCTTTCCCGAACCGCAGACGTCCCAGTTTATCATCGCCGGCGATTTTAATGAAGGAACGCTACAGCGACCGGTGCGGGCATTTTCAAAGATTGGCAGTCGTCCGATTAGCGTGCTTGTTCCCGCCGAAGATTCTCGAGGTGAAACCTGGACGCATCGTTATTGGCGCAACGACGAATATTCCCGGGTGGATTTCGTGATGGTTTCCGCGCCTTTGAAAGAGATGGTCGTGGGTGGGAAAGGAATCATCCCTGATGATCCCATAGTGATGCAGGCGAGTGATCACCGCCCGGTGGTGGTGAACTTTGAATTCCACTGATCAAGGATTGGTGAGGGACTCGATCTGAGAAAACTCACGAATGAATTTTCATTGGAGCGAGGGGACTAGACAAGTGGTGTTGGGGTCGCCACTTTCGTCGACCAAGCATGACTATTATTGATTGGATTATCGTCGGAATCTACGCCATTTCCACCCTCTGGCTGGGAAGTTATTTCGGCCGACGTCAGACCTCGACCAAAGAGTATTTCATCGGATCGGGATCCATGCATCCGATGCTCATCGGGGTGTCGTTGTTCGCCACCTTGTTGAGCACCATCTCGTATCTCGCGATACCTGGAGAAATTTCCGGCAAGGGCCCGATCTACCTCACCAACTACATCGCCTATCCCTTTGTTTTCCTCGTGCTGGGTTTTGTGATTTTGCCGGTTTATATGCGGAACCGGGTGACCAGCGCGTATGAGTTACTGGAGCAACGGTTGGGGCTGAGTGTGCGACTACTCGGCGCGACCATGTTTTTGATGCTCCGTTTGGTCTGGATGGGGTTGCTCGTATATCTCACCGCCAAAGCGATCGCGATCATGATTGGAGTCGGGCCGGAAGCGGTGCCATGGATCGTGGTGGCGACCGGTGCTTTTGCGGTGGCTTATACGTCGCTGGGTGGATTGAAGGCGGTGGTGATCACCGATCTGATGCAGACCATCCTACTCTTCGGTGGAGCGTTGCTGGTGATCGGCACCGTCACCTGGAACATGGGAGGGTTCAGCTGGTTTCCCACGGAGTGGCAATCAGACGTCTGGGATGCTCAACCGATCTTCAGTTTCGATCCGTCGACGCGCATTACGGTGGTGGGCTCGATAGTGTCGGTGTTCTTTTGGATGACGGCAACGATGGCAGGAGATCAAGTTTCCGTGCAGCGATTTATGGCGACTGAGGATGCGTCGAAGGCTCGGCGAGCTTTGGCCGTTCAGCTCACTGTCAGTCTGGTGGTCGGAGCCACCTTGGGTTTTGTGGGTCTGGCGTTGCTCGGTTATTTTCAAGTGCATCCGGAGTTTTTGCCAGAGGCGGGCTCGTTGAATGATCAAGCCGACAGGCTCTTTCCCCATTTCATCGCGTTTGAATTGCCTTCGGTCATCACGGGATTGGTGGTCTCGGGGCTTTTTGCGGCAGCGATGTCGAGTATCGATTCGGGGGTTAATTCGATTACCGCGGTGGTGATGACGGATTTTCTCGATCGTTTTGGGAAGAAACCCGACACCGCCAAAGAGCATGTGCGTTATGCTCGCCGACTCGCGGTGGTGATTGGCACGGTTGTGGTGCTTTTAAGCACGTTCATGGATCGTATCCCGGGTAACTTTATGGCGGTGACCAACACGGTGGTGAACCTGCTGACGGTGCCGATCGCACTGCTGTTTATTTTTGCGATGTTTGTGCCTTTTGCGAACGCGAAGGGGGTGTGGGTGGGCACGATTGCGAGTGTGGGCACTGCACTTACGATTGCATTTTCAGGGGTCCTTTTCGGCGTAGATTCGGTTACGGGTCTTCCTCCAATCACCTTCCAGTGGATCTCCCCCGCCGCGGCGGTTGTGGGGCTATCAGTTGGTCTCGTTGCGTGTAAGATTTTTGCGAAGGAGAAAACAGCATGAATTGGCGAAGTGTAACCCTAGTCGCTGCAACGATTGCGCTCCTATTCACCGGTTGTTCTAGACTGTTTTGGGAGCTAGAGCCCGAGGTCTCGGCAAAAGCCGAAGCGGTTTTACGAGAAGGCCTGCATGGAGATGAATTCTGGCCATCCATGCACGCTGCTGAAGCGCTGACCATCGCGGGTTTCGGAGCGGAAGTGCGCTCAGTGCTGGAACCCAAACTAGCTTTGGAGCAAGACGACCAGCGACGATGCGGATTAGCCCGGGAGTTGGTTCGGGCGGGTGACGAAAACCGAGCGGAGGTGATGATCGATATCTTAGTGGGAGATGATCTACACGGCCATGTTCATGCCGCGGAGAGTTTGTTTAAAGTGGGGTGGCCTGGTGAGGCCGCGCCGGTGCGGGATGCCTTTGATCAAAACGAGAACACCATTTTGCGACTGATGGCCGCGGCAGCGCTGGCCAAACACTCGTATGCTGACGATCGGGCCGCCGCCCTTGTATTTCTCCGTGAAACCATGATGTCAGCCGAAGAGCCCGATAATTTCCGGATCGCCGCTTGGGTTTTGGCTCGAACGGGTGATTCCAGCGACGTCGCGCGGATCCGAGCGCGGTTACCGGGTACGGATGATGAACGTGTCCGGTCTTTTCTGGACCATGCTTCAGCCGTATTGGGTGACCCCGAGGGTCGGACCGCTTTGCAAAGTAATTTGAATTCATCGAATTCGGCGATTCGCACTTATGCGGCAACCTTTGCCGGTGAGGCTGCGGTGTTCGAAGCCACCTCGCAGTTGATTCAGCTGCTGGACGACGAGAATCTTGATACCCGTATCCGTGCGGCGCAGGCCCTGTTCACTTTGAGGAAAATTTCTTCGCTCTAGATTTTATGAGATCCAGCAAAACTTTAGCAAAAATTCGCGCGGGAGAAGTGATCCGTACCTGCAATCTTGGCCATTATATTCCAGGTTATGTGTGCCATGCCGCCCGTAATGGATTCGATTGTATTTGGCTCGATCTGGAGCACCGAGCGATGACCACCCGAGAGGTGCAGGCCCTGTTGGCTTTCGGGCATGTCTACGACATAGATATCATGGTGCGAACGCCTACTCGGGCAAAAACAGGATTGTATCGATTTCTGGAAGATGGAGCTGCTGGATTGTTAGTGCCGCAGGTGGATTCGGCGGAGGAAGCGCGTGAGTTGGTGAAAGCAGTCAAGTTTCCCCCGGTGGGTGACCGTGGGCTCGATAACGCGGGTTTTGATTCCGACTTCAATGGTCACAGTCTGGACACCTATCTAGAGTGGGCCGCGAAGGAGACATTTCTAGCGGTCCAGATTGAGTCGCCCGAGGCCGTGCGCAACGCCGATGCCATCGCAGCGGTCGAAGGCGTGGACATTCTTTTCGTTGGTCCGGGTGATTTGGGGCTCCGTTTACGAGACGAACCGGAGCTCACGTTGGACCAGTCGTGGGAGATGGTGGCCGATGCCTGCCGCAAACATGGCAAAGCATTTGGAGGACCGACGTCCTCCCCGGCTGATACCACTCAACGGCGGGAACAAGGAGCTCAGATGTTTATCTCGGTCGGAGAACTTCGGAGTTGGGCCAATGCCTTGGCCGCCGGCGCAGCCAAACTAGATGGACTCTGATTCTCCGTTTCGTTGGCCGAGGTCGCTTTGGAACCCGGCGGCAATCAAGCCGAAGCGATCTTCGGCGTATTTACCCCCAGAGAATAAACGAAACTAGTTCCGGAACCCGTATTCCAGGGTGAAAAATTTGAGGGAAAGGTGGGCGAGTGGCTCGCGAAGTTTGGCGAGCTCTGCTTCCGCGCCGTGAATCTCCAGCCTCTATAGGGTCGCGCAGGTTTCGAGAAATTCGCCGAGCAGAGCACCTACGTTGTCCAAATGGGCCAGTAGTCCTTCGGCATTCGCGTAAGATTCGCGGCAATGCGCCTCGTTGCCTAAAAAGCTAAAGCCGTAGTGCAGGCATCCGGGTTCGGTCGTGGTAGCAGCGACGAACTTTTCGCAAAAGGCATGAGCCTCTTCGAGTTTGCCTTCGGCGACTTTGAAATAGGGGTGGATGGAAACAGCGGAATCGGATGTAGACATAGTGGAATTGTCGCAAGGTGGTGCGAGCTGGCTAGCTTTGACTATTAGCCAATCCAGTTCAGCGGCACGCGGGTGATCTGGCTGCGGGTCATCCGTTATTTTGGAGCGACCACCCGAGCAAGACCCGCTCGAGCGGCGGTTGATGGGGACTCGTTCACCTGGGCTCGCACCCATGCGGTGAAGAGCTCCGCGGCGGTCTGGTGGTCGTTTCGTTCTCGATCGATCAACGGCAGATCCCCTGCGATGGCCAATCGTCGAACCAGCTTATCGTTGCGGGTTGGGAACGCATGGGGATCGAGCACATCGGGGTGGACGATCACACATCCCCATTCTCGGGTCGCGAAGTGCTGGGACCAATTGGCGATCCAGCTATAGGCATGGATGGTTGCTTCCAACGATTCGGAGGGGATCTCTCGAGGCACGGCAATTAAGACGAGGTCTGGCTGCATCGGTCGAACCCGGGATTCGGCATCCGCTTCAATCTCGAGTAGGGACTTTTTTTCAATCACCCAGGTGACGACGTCGGTGTCCGATCGCTCGGTAACCTCATTTAGGGCAGCTCCGATCCACGCATCGTAGGGAGGCATAGCTAGGATGCGGATCGGAGAGGCTGACTTGGTTAGACTCGATAGCCGCGGAATCGCCGGGAGAGAGGGGCTTAGGGGTTTCAGCGAAACGGGCTGCCCGATGATGGTGCCGGCGAGTTTTTCGGCGATGAATTGGTGTCCGGCAAGATTGGGGTGAATCTCATCACTCATCATCAGTCTCCACTCTACTTCATTCTGATCCCGGAATGTGGTGAAGGCCTCATAGCTGTCACACAACGTGACTTGGTATTCAGCCGCAACGGAGCGGACGGCGTCACAATATTCGAGCAGTAGGGCGGTGGGCCTAGTGGGGTTGTCCGTTATTGCGTTAGGCGTGGCCAAGATGACCTGGGCTCCAGCATCGCGGCATTGTTGGATCAGGCTAACAAGATTGGCGCGATATTCGTCCAGCGGCACTCGGACCATGTCATTAAGCCCGAACATGATGGTAACGAGATCGGGGTGGTGGGAGAGCACGTCCGACTCAATCCGAGTCAGTGCATCGACGGTGGTATTGCCGCTGATGCCCGCATTGTGCATCTGAATATTGGCTTGAGGGAGTGACTGCTGGAGGGCTGAGCCCAAGAGGTTCGTGTAAGTCCGGCGGCCACCGGTGTGATAATAGAGTCCCGTCACACTATCCCCGAAACAGACGATTTTCACCGAGCCGCTGGTGTAGCTTGGCAGGGGAGGTTCGAATGATTCTGCCATGGCAGTGAGAGAACTTGTTAGCGCGCTGCCAACCAGCAGCAGGGATCGAAGCGTGACAGAGATGCCGTTGAGCACGGGGAATAAAGGGGGAGAAGGTTGGGGGATTGATGAATGCGGTTAGACTAAACCGATTCGGCTAAAAACAAAAACGCCGATTCCTGGTGCGGAATCGGCGTAGAGAAAAGCGAATTTGATCGGAGCTTATTGCACAGAGATCGAAATGACTACCTCGCCGCCACCGAATCCAGTGAGGTAAAGGTTACCGGTTCCAGGGAGACCTCCTTGGACAGGAATGGTCACGGAGTTACTGCCAGCGGGGATCACCACCTCGGGCATAATTACGCTATCAGGCACATCCGTGGTAATATCCAGCAGCAGTCCACCCATGGGCGCGGCTTGCGGGAGACTGAATGTGACCGATTGCGTCTGCCCTTGGCCCAAATTGAGTGAACGCGGGGAAACGTCGATTCCCAACGGATCTACGCGGAAGGTGCCCACTGCTTGAGTGTTGGTCGGGCCAACCACCGTGACTTGATAATTACGACCGGGAGGAATCGCTGGGACAAAGAAGCTCAATGCGTTAGTCGATTCGAATACGGTGCGGGCCGGTTGGCCATTGATTGTCACCGTGTCTTGCGTAGTGAAACCTTGGCCGACTACCCCAATACGGGCGCCGACGGGACCGCGATTGGCGATCATGGAGTGCACTTGTCGGCTGCGGAGCGTGGCCGTGGTGACGGGAGAGTAAGACTCTCGCATCGACGGATTTCCGCTGAAGCTGATGTCGTAGGTCGCGAGGAAGTAGTAGGACACCTCACTGCGCCCGTCCGGAATCTGGTAATCGAATTCGTAGATGTGACCACCGACTGGGCTGGGATCCATCTGGTGAATCTTGCCGTCGATCACGATTTGCGGCGCGAGTGAAGATTCCACGAGGCCCCGGGACTTGGGATGGAATTTGGCCGAGAAGGTGTAGATCTGGGACGGGTTGGGCGCCAGCTGAGATGGAGTCAAATTGGTGATGGTGACTTCATCACATCCAGTGAAGAAAGTGAGTGCGGTTACGACGGCTAGCCATTGGCAGATTCGTCTCCTTTGAAAGATGCTGTTCTTTTCCATGAGTTTTTCGCAATTAAATGGTCGTTCCTAGGCAACACAATCACTCTGCGTTGGCAATGAGCGAAATATGCATCTCTCCGTCAGAGTCGGGCGAGGACCCCAAATCCCCGCTAGGGCTCTACGTGCATGTCCCGTTTTGTGCCACGACGTGTGACTTCTGTGCCTTCTATCAAACGGCCCCCACAGCCGAGGGCATCCAGGCTTATTTGGAGGGGATTGAGCAGGAAATGGCGTTGGTTCGACCTTCCCGGAAAATATCCACGGTATTCTGGGGCGGCGGCACTCCGGGGCTTTTGTCTCCTCGGGATATTCGACGACTCGGGCAGGCGGTTCTGGATTATGCGGGAGGCCCACCTGCCGAGTGGTCCGTAGAGATGGCCCCAGCGTCGGTCACGGATGCTCGTCTGGCGGCACTCAAGGATATTGGGGTCACGCGCATATCGATGGGCGCCCAGAGCTTTAATCCCGAATTACTTGATGGTCTCGGCCGGCAACACACGCGGGAACAGATTTTCCGAGCCTATGATCGGGTCCGAGCGGAGGAGTTTTCTAGCGTGAATCTGGATCTGATGTTCGCTCTACCGGGGCAGGGCGAGAGCGAGTGGTTGGCCGACCTGGATCAGGCCATCGCCCTCGCGCCGAACCACCTTTCCACCTATTGTTTAACCTTCGAGGAAGACACGAAGCTCTGGGTGCAACTCTCAGAAGGAAAGGTGAAGCTCGACCCCGAACACGAAGCGAAGCTCTACGAATCGACCTGGGAGAAACTCGAGTCGGCCGGCTTTGGGCAATATGAAGTCGCGAATTTTGCCCGCCCTGATCACCGCTGTCAGCACAACCTGAATACTTGGCATATGCACGAATGGATCGGTTTGGGACCCGCTGCAGCTGGCCAATATGATGGGTGGCGAGCCGCGAACACCGCCGATCTAAAACAGTGGCACGCGGATCTTGCGAACGGGGAACGCATGACCGCCGATCGGGTGAAACTGACCCCGTCGCTGCTGGCGGAAGATGCATTGATCTTCGGCCTACGTATGACCGCCGGCGTGGATCCGGTGGAGTTGGCGCGGCGCTTTCCGAGTCCCGCATGGGGGCAAGCCCGTGGCGCCTTGCACCACCTAGTCAGCGACGGACTTGCTGAACAAGTCGGTTCGACCGTGCGGCTGACCACTCAAGGTCGGTTACTCGCCGACGCGGTGGGCGAGTCCATCATGATGGCGATGGACTCGGCCGACTCGGCCTAGGCTTCAGTTGGTTTATCTTCCAACATCTCACCGTGCTCATCCCGCGGGAACGGAGCAAACCAAGCGGCGATGAGCGAAGGAATCGCGGCAAAACAAACGATGATGAAGAACATCTTGTAACCAAAATGATCGGCCATCGGTCCCGAAATCATCTGTAGTGGCACCAAGACCAGATTCATAATTGCCGTGCAGAACGCATAGTGCGTCATGTGATATTTACCCGGCGACATCTGCTGCATCATATAGAGCATGTTGGCGACGAAACCAAAACTGTAGCCGAATTTCTCCAACGTCACCAAGGTGGCGATCGTCGTAAGTGAGATCGGTGATTCCGGGGCGACTCCGCTAGCTTCAGCCAGGGCAGCCATCTGGGCCCCTTGATCCATGATGTCGGTGGTGACGATTTGACTGAGATAGACGAAGCAGAGATTCGGCACGTTGATGCACAGGGCCATGAAGAAGAGAGACTTCTTTAGCCCGTATTTGGCGATAAACAGACCGCCCAACAAACCGCCGGCCAGACTCACCGTGATGCTGATCATCCCGTCGATGACTCCCTTTTGCATCAAGGTCAGGCCGAGGCCGCCGTCCTGCACGTCCGCCTGCATAAACAACGGTGCTTCGATTAGCAGTAATCCCTCTGCGCTGCGGAACAAGAAAACAAAGGCTAACATACCCCAGATTTTCTTTTTCAAGAAGAACGCGATGAGGGACTCGCCGAAGGTCTTCATCGCTTCGCCCGCAGAGCCGGCGCGTTTTCCGACCGATCCCTTGGGCAAGACAAACAGGTGGTATATTGCCAGCAGGAGCATGGTCAGGGCACTCAGGCCAAGCGCCCAAGCCCAGGCACTTTTAGGATCGTGGCCGTGATTCTCCTGCATGTTGCCCGCGAACCAAACGACCGCGGCGACGGCGAAAAGTCGGCCCACATTCCAAAACACGCCTTGGACGCCGATAAAGGCGGCCTGCTTCTGTTTGTCCAATGACGTGATATAAATGCCGTCCGCGGTGATATCCTGAGTCGAAGAGCAAAATGCGAACACCCACATCAGCGCGATGATGACGCGGAAATAATTGGGTAGAGGCAGGGCCAGCGCTAGGAGGATGAGTAATCCGGTGAGGGCGAACTCCATGCTCAGCACCCAAAATCGCTTGGTCTGATACATGTCCAGAAACGCAGCCCAGAGTGGTTTTAATGACCACATGATACCGATCGAGGCGGTAGCCACCGTGATTTGGCCGTCCGTGTGACCGAGATCCTTGAACATGGTCCCAGCAACCCAGATGACGATGGAGAAGGGGATGCCCATCGCGAAATACAGCGAAGGCACCCAGACGGTGGGATGGGGTATGGCTTTGGAGTCAGCACTCATAATTGGGGGAAAGCGGCGGGGCCTTGAGGGGAAATGGCCACGAGAGATGGGCAATGCAAGCGCGCGTCTGCTGGACGATAGCCGTCCAGGGTTGTCGAATACTGATCGATCCTTTGACTGTTGGGTATATGCGAAACTTTCGGAGAACCCTATGTGTCGGATTACTGCTTCCGCTGATCGCGAGTTCTTCGATGGCGGACCGGTTACGGTTGGCTTGGCCCACCAAAAATAAGGCCTATGCCGAGGGGCGCCCATTGGAAGATTACATTCAACCGACCGTGTCGGGGCGGGTTGAGTCTGGATTGTTTGGGTGTGTGCGCACGGAAGGTTGGCAGTTTCATGAGGCGTTGGATCTCAAGTCAGTCGAGCGGGACCGACGCGGGGAACCAACTGATGAAGTTTTTGCGGTGATGGGTGGCGTCGTCCGCCATGTGAGTGACCATCCCGGAAAAAGCAGCTACGGGCGTTACATCGTGATTGAGCACGTTGACGCTGCGTTGCCGGTCAGCACCCTCTACGCTCATCTCGCTTCGATCGCCTCGGGAGTTCGACCTGGCTCGAAAATTGAGATAGGCACGTCGATTGGAGTCATGGGGCGAAGTGCGGGAAGCCAAGCCCTCCCCAAAGCGCGGGCGCATTTGCACTTTGAGATCGGGTTGAGACTCACCGACAAATTTCAGTCGTGGTATGGCTGGAAAGAATTCGGCAGTAAAAACGACCATGATCTTTGGAACGGTATGAACTTGGTCGGGGTCGATCCGAAGGCCTTCTACGACGCGTTTCGCGATCAGCGGGTAGATACGTTTCTGGAATTTTGGCAGAGCAAGTCGGCGGCGGTGACCGTGCGTATTGCCACGCGATCTATCCCCGATTTCATCCGACGATATCCCGCTCTCCGCTCCCCACCGATGCCCCTATTTGGGCTGGCCGGGTGGGACGTTGATTTTGATGAATTTGGGGTGCCCATCGCGTGGCGCCCGCTGTTGGCTGAGGCTGTGCAAGGCTACAAGGGATCCGAGTTGCGCATCATTGCGACCGATGAGGAATTATTGGGCGGGGTGAAGTGCAAAGACCTAGTGAAGACGTATCGGGGGAAACAGATTCCCGACGACGATCTGCAGACGAACCTGCAGTTACTCTTCGGACTGCACCGGTAGGGCGCGGGGAGCGTGTGTCGGTTGTTCGCCGTCCGGTCCGAGGAACCGTAAATCGGGTGTATTCGATCCGCATCCTCAGCAAGGGTAAGGCGGTTTCGCCGACGGAGTCCCGTTCTGTGGGACGGAGATGGCGCAGCAAACCGCCGTTTCATCAGGACCGGAATACCCACCCATCGGATACCCACTCCTGCTGTCGGCGCGCTCGGCGAGCACGCCCTGCCTTCAAACCACAGTGTGGCGAAAGACACGGGGGACGTCCCGGGTGTCCCTCCGGCTCAAGCCTTGCTCCAGTCGAGCATGCGCTGGATCGGAGCCAGTGCTGCGACGCGCACAGTTTCATCCATCTCAATCGCGGGGCTCAATATCTTCAGCGCGTCGCGAACCTTCTCGATCGTGTTCATTTTCATGAATCGACAATCGTTGCAGGCACAGGTGTTGGTGGGGCCGGCAATGAAAGTCTTTTCGGGCACGTCTTTTGCGAGGCGGTGAAGCATGCCGCTCTCGGTCACTACGATGATCTGTTGCGCCGGAGATTCTTTGGCGAATTTCACCATCATTTCGGTCGAGCACACCTCGTCGGCGATGTCGCGCACGGCTTGCACACACTCGGGGTGAGCCATCACGGGTGCGTCGGGAAACTGGAGACGGATCTTCTCGATCGCTTCGGTCGTAAATTGCACGTGGGCATAACAACTGCCTGGCCACATTTTCATGGCGCGGCCGGTCTGCTGGCTCACCCATTGGCCGAGGTTTTGGTCGGGCACGAAAAGGATCTCTCGATCGGCTGGAACTTGGCTGACGATCTTCTTCGCATTGCCACTGGTGCAGATCACATCGCTCAGCGCTTTGACGCCGGCCGAGCAGTTGATGTAGGCGACCACGTAGACTTCGGGATTAGCCTCTTTGTAAGCGGCCAGGCGTTCGGCGGGGCAGGAGTCGGAGAGTGAGCAACCCGCATCCATATCGGGCAGTAAAACGGTGCGTCCGGGATTCACGATCTTCGCCGTTTCCGCCATGAAGTGGACGCCACAAAATAAAATCACGTCCGCCTCCGCCGCTTGGGCTTGATAGGAAAGGCCGAGGGAATCGCCTACGTAATCGGCGACCTGCTGAATCGCTTCGATTTGGTAATTGTGGGCGAGGATGACCGCGTTGCGCTCCTGCTTGAGCGCGAGAATTTCATCCTGAATGGCGGTAAGACTTGGTGGCGCCGAACGAGGGGCGACAATCAGAGGTTCGTAATCAAGCACTGCTGGCATGGTCGTGGGAAGAAAGAGGGAGGCAGGGATGTCGGGCGTAAAGCCCGACAGGTTAACGGGTGTGATTGATGGTTGTGGCGAGATACATCGATTTGTGGTTTCGAGGAATCGAGCTCAGCTGCTTTTGAGCGTCTCGATAATGTCGCCATATTCCGGGTATTTTCGGAGCGTGGAAAGATCGGGATCGTTTTCCATCCAATCGTAATCGCCGTAACCCAGATCAATCGCTAGGCGAATGGTCTTGAGGGCATCGCGGGCACGATCGCTCAGGGCGAGTGAACAGGCGAGATTGTAGTAAGCGGTGGCGTCTTCGGGGCAAAGTCGCACCATCTTGCGATCCATGCGCAAACCGTCAGCGATGCGGCCAGTCTTGGTGTAGAGGCCACCCAGAATGGCGACGACGTCCACGTAGGCTGGTTCGCGTTTGAGAATGGATTCAAAGAATCCGATTTCCCAAGTGGGATCTTCTTTGCGGGACATCGTGTGGAAAACTAGGCGGAGTGCCGCTCGCAAACTCCAGCTTCGCGCAATTTGTTGCAGCGGGAGGAGACTTGGAGGCGTTGGGACACCGCGCGTTGATTGACCTTGGAAGCGACCGAATTGCCATACCACTCCATGAAGGGAGCTTCGATTTCGAAAATATGATCGCAGTCGAGACAGATCACCTGGGCAACTTCGGTGCCACCTTCCACGTTGGGCAGGTAGTATTTAAGGTTTTTACCGATATCGACTTCGCGGAGCAGGGCGCTTTCCACCATGATCGGCAGGGTGCGGTAGACAGTGGCTCGGGAGACAGAGTCATCAATAGCCCGGGCAAATTCCAGTAGCTCCTCGGCGGTGTAGTGTTCGGACTGGCCAAACGCCGCCTCAAAGATCGCCAAACGCTGGTTGGTGACCCGCAGTCCCTTGGTGCCTAGGTAGGATTTGAATTTATCGCGCGCGGCGTCGTTGCTCACAGGGTCGATTTCGATGAGCGGGACCCAGACTGTCAACCGTTCGTCCCGGCAGGAGCGTCTAGGGAAGAGGGCAGGTCGTGACTAAATGGCTGTTGCAATGCGTCACCGACGCCAACCCCGTCGGTCGGTTCTTGCCTGCCCGCCGTAGCCTTGGCGAAGGAGGGATACTTCGCTTCGCGTCAATGGGCTCCCCATTGACGCGGAGCGTATGGCTGCTCAAAACAGATCGCTTGAAGATCGTTGGAGTGCATCCCCTGGCTGGGTTCGATAAGCTGCTGCATTATAAAGTGCCGCAGACCATGGCTGAACAGGTGCACCTCGGATCACTGTTGAGGATCCCGATTGGGCGCCGCTTTATCCTCGGCATCGTCGGCGTGGTGGGGGCCCCTGACGATTTCCCCGTCGATCGGCTGAAAAACATCGCTGAAGTGGTCTACGATTTCCCGGCTTTGCCTCCCGATTTATTGGCTTTGGCGAAGTGGATGGCGGTCTACTACGCGGCTCCCCTGGACGGGATTATCGAAACTATGCTCCCGGGCGCCGTGCGTCGGGCGGCGGGGTTGAAGCAGGAAAAACTGCTCGTGGTCGCCGAAAAACTTTCTGACGAGGACTTGGCTAAACTGACGAAACGGGCGCCTCAGCAGGCGAAACTGTATCAGTTTCTGGTGGGTCAATTTAAGCCGGTGGGGAAAAGCCTCGTGCTGAAACGTCTCGGCGTGGGGGCTTCCTCAGCCATGACGTTGGTCAAACGGGGTGTGCTGCGGGAGGAAAGTCAGCGGGTGAAGCGCATCGCTTACGACGATGACTTCGCGGCCGGCGAGTTGGTCGCGGCACTACCGCACAAGTTAAATGACGAGCAGGCGGCCGCGTTTGAGGCGCTGAAGCCCGAAGTCAGTCAAGCCAAGTTTGGGGTCACGCTGCTTCAGGGGGTTACGGGGTCGGGCAAGACGGAGGTTTATCTGCGAGCGATTCATGAAGCACTCGATGCCGGGGGCGGGGTTATTTTCCTAGTGCCTGAAGTCGCGCTCACTCCGCAAACCGTGGCTCGCTTACGCAGTCGGTTGGAGGCGATCGCGCCGGGCAACGCAGCCGTGGTTTGGCACAGCCATTTAAGTGAAGGAGAGCGTGTGGATGGTTGGCATGAGTTGGCCACCGGCGCAGCGCGGATCGTGGTCGGCGCGCGTTCGGCGGTTTTTGCGCCGGTGCAGAACCTGCGATTGATCGTGGTCGATGAGGAGCACGAGCCAGCTTACAAGCAGGACGAAACACCGCGTTACCATGGCCGTGATGTCGCAGTCATGCGGGCGAAATTGAACCACGCGCATTGTTTGTTGGGGTCGGCGACGCCATCGCTCGAAACGTATGCCAACGCGCAGGCCGGGCGCTACGGGCATTTGCACATGCGCCAGCGTATCGATGACCGACAACTCCCCTACATCGATGTGGTGGATATGCGGATCGAAATCATGCGTTCGCGCGGCCTCACGACACTTTCCCAGAAACTGGTCGGAGAGATGCGGGACCGGTTAGATAAGGGGGAGCAGACCATCTTGTTTCTCAATCGGCGTGGTTACTCGTCCTCCATGATGTGCCGCAGCTGTGGGCATGCGGAAGAGTGTCCGCATTGCAGTATCACCATGACCTATCACCGCACCGATGAATCACTGCGCTGCCACCTGTGTGGCCATGAACGTAGTGCCCCCGTGCGTTGTCCGAAATGCGAAGCGCCCGATATTCGCTGGAAGGGCACCGGCACCCAACGCGTCGAGGAGGCGGTGCGTCGAGTCATGCCCCGAGCGCGAGTCAAGCGCATGGACGCGGATACCATGGGTAAAAAGAACCTTTTTCGACAAGTCCTCTCGGAGTTTCGCGCCGGCAAGATCGATGTGCTGGTCGGCACCCAGATGATTGGTAAAGGGCTCGATTTCCCTAACGTCACGTTGGTGGGGCTGGTGGATGCGGATCTGTCGATGCACATGCCCGACTTCCGAGCGCACGAGCGGACGTTTCAACTATTGGTCCAGGTGGCGGGCCGAGCTGGACGGGGTGACCGCGCCGGTGTGGTGGTGGTGCAGACCTTCACGCCCCAAGCGGAGGCGATTCAGTTTTCGCGGCAGGCCGACTTTGATGGATTCGCCGAGGCCGAGTTGAAGTCTCGCAAGGATTTCCGGTATCCGCCGTATCGGCACCTGATCCACCATTCGTTTCGAGGGCCGAATCCCGAGAAATTACAGTTCTTCGCCGAGCAATGGGCGCGACAAGTGGAGAAAACCTTTGGCGACCGCATCGAAGTTCGCGGTCCGTCCCCGTCGCCGATCGAGAAGGTCAAAGATAACTACCGCTACCAAGTTTGGTATTTCACCAATGGCGTCACCCGTATCATCGGTGATCTCAATAAACTCCGCCAGGGGTTCGCCTGGCCGGACGATATTATCCAAGTGCTCGACGTGGATCCCGTGAGTTTGGGGTGAAGCCAGAGCGCGGGTCAGAAAAGACGGAGATCAACCTAGCGAACGCCGATACGAGCAAGAACGGTTGATCTAAATTGAGGGTGTAGACGGGCGGATTGGATGTCGGGCATAAAGCCCAACCCACCTTAAGTTGCGCCCTTTTTGGTGGGTCGGGCTTTACGCCCGGCATGCTGCGTTCGGCGCGTCGGTTTATGGTAGGGCGGT
>OJFP01000624.1_pt1 | contig 23998 bp, 9 predicted proteins | sample 1594141 | NCBI WGS metagenome assembly OJFP01 (sample SAMN05416843, study PRJEB24817) | seawater metagenome | isolation source: Sea water | place: Canada:Atlantic | collected 2013-07 | reverse complement strand
TCCTCTTCGTCGGCAGCGTCAGATGTGTATAAGAGACAGGATCAGCATCGTGGTTCCGACCTACAACACGCCCACCCGGTTTTTAAGAGAGCTGATCGCCTGCGTGAAGGCCCAGGTCTACACCAACTGGGAACTCTGTCTCGCCGACGACGCTTCGCCCCAAAAGCATGTCGCCAAAGCCCTACAAGCCGCCGCCAATTCCGATCCACGCATCAAATTTATGGTGCGTGAGTCGAACGGTCACATCTCCGCGGCCACCAATTCCGCCCTGGAGCTCGCCACCGGAGAATACGTTTCGTTTCTCGATCATGACGATCTTTTGCCCGCCGATGCTTTGTTGCACGTCGCGGAAGCCATTCAGGCGCAACCCTCCGTTGATTTCCTCTATACCGATGAGGACAAGGTCGATACCTCGGGGCACCACTACGATCCTCAGTTCAAGGGACACTGGAATCCCGAGATGGCGATCACCCACAACTATACGCATCACCTGCGCACCATTCGCCGTAAAATCGTCGAGAACGTCGGTGGTCTCCGTGTCGGTTACGAGGGCGCCCAGGATATCGATCTCGTCCTGCGCTGTGTCGAAAAGATCGAGCACGCCAACATCCGCCATGTGCCCTTCGTGTGTTACCACTGGCGCGCCCACGAAGAAAGCACGGCTCAACGCGGTGACCAAAAGGGTTATTTGTTCGGCGCCGCCCGCAAAGCGATTGAAGATGCCGTAAAACGCCGTGAACTGCGCGCTGAGGTTGTCCTACCTCAACTGATGAAGGACAATGCTCTCTGCCTGCACCAACTGAAGTGGGACCCAGATCTTCTGGCCGAGAACCCCGTGACGATCGTCATTCCCTCGCGGAATCAAGCCGCGTTGCTCAAAGCTTGTTTGGATTCACTCGATCGCACTGTTCGCTGGGAACACACCAAGTTGATCATCGTCGATGATGGGTCCGATGAAACCAATGCACAGGAGTTGCTCAAATCCATCGAATCACGCTCCGATCGTCCGTGGAGTGTGCTGCGCCCCGAACGTGGTGGCGAAGGATTCAACTATTCTCGTTTGGTGAACTTGGGCACCCAAGCGGCCGATACCCCCTTGGTGCTTCACCTCAACAACGACATCGAAGCGATCGAGGAAGGCTGGCTCGAGGACATGGTTGGCTGGACGACGATTTCAGGAGTTGGAGTCGTCGGAGCGCGTCTCATTCATCGTGATGAAACGTTAAATCATGCTGGCATCTGGGTCGGACCAAACGGCGGACTCGCTCACGCTGTTTTCGTGGGTCTCCCCAAAGACGACTTCGGCTACCTATTTCTCCCCCACGCCGCCCGCAATACCACCGCTGTCACCGGGGCCTGCCTCCTCACCCGCAAGGATCTCTACGAGGAGCTAAACGGGTTTGACGACACCGACTTCCAAGTCGCTTACAACGATGTCGATTACTGCATGCGTGCCGAAAAGGCGGGCTACCGCACCGTCTACTCACCCGGTGCGACCTTGGTCCATCTGGGGTCCGCGACCCGCGGAATCAGTTACACGGAGAAGGAGCATCTTGCCTTCGTTCAACGCTACCCCGCCTTCCATGATCCCCACTTTTCCGAGTCGGTCGAATACGCCAATCCAAGTTTCCGGATCAATGCCAACGATCACCGCTTCGCGAGCCGTAAGCTCAAGCTCCACATCGGCATCGTCTCCCACAACCTGAACCTAGAAGGTGCCCCGCTCTTTATCGTCGAATACGCCCGCCACTTTAAGGAAATCGCTGATTGGGACGTCACCGTCTTTGCTCCCTGTGAAGGTCCGTTGCGGGATAATTTCGACGCCATCGGTATCGACGTCCAATTGATCGATATCGACGCCGTGACCGGTGCTCAAACCGCCGCCGATTTTACGCGAAGCATCAACGAACTCAGTAAACAATCATCGTGGAGAGATCTCGATCTGATCGTCGGCAATACGATGCTGTCTTATTGGGTTGTCCCTCTCGGTCAAAAACTGGGACTGCCTTCATCGCTTTACATCCACGAAAGTAACCTGCCTCGGCGTTTCTTCTCCGAACATCGGCTCGCGACCGATGAGGTCATTCCTCTGATTGATAAGGCCATGAGCGAAGCGACTCGTGTCATCTTCATCGCGGAATCGACGCGACAAATTTACGCAGAGCTGAATCGCTACGACAACTACCGCCTGATCGATAGCTGGATCGATATCGAGCGGATCGAGCAATACATCGCCGATACCGATCGAGCCAAATTGCGCCGCAAACTCGACATCCCCGAGAATGCCACCGTCGTGATTAACGTCGGCTCGGTTTGCCAACGTAAAGGCCAACACATCTTCATTCGCGCCGTCGATCATCTGCACAAGCAGCACGGTCCCGAACTAGAGGCCCACGGTCCACTGCTCTACGTCATGGTCGGCGCCCGGGAGGGTCTTTATCTCGAAACGGTCGAAAACGACATCGAACTGATGGGGCTCACCAATACTCGCCTGATTTACGAGACCCAGGATGTCTACGAGTGGTATCGGGTCGCGGACATGTTCTGCTGCACCTCGTTCGAAGAATCATTCCCTCGAGTTCTGCTGGAGGCGGCTTCTTTTAAGATGCCCATTGTCAGCACCGACGTGAACGGCATCACCGAGATGTTAACCAATAACGACGAGGCCTACCTCATCAAAGCGGGCGACTATCACGTGCTCGCGGATACCTTGAAGAAAGCGCTGGACCGCCACTACGCTGGCGACACCAAGATGGTCTCCATGGCGTTTTCCCGCATTTCACGATTTTATGATGCTCGCATCTCCCAACCCGCTCATGTCGAGATGGCACGAGAAACCTATTTTGGCTAAAAAGCCCGTCCGTTAAACATGAACGAAAACGAATCTTACCTTTTCCACATCGAGCAACCCGACGAATGGAACCGTGCTCCCGATCATTTCTGGATCTATGGTTGGTTCGTACCCAAGTCCGCCGATTATTATACCGATATTCGGGCTTTCATCGATGACGTTCCCTTCACGGGAATGATGGGAATGCCCCGCCCCGATATCGAAGCGGCCTATTCGCACTGGACCGCGGGGAAAATGCCGGGATTCGCACTTCGGTTGGAGCCCTGGGTAGGGGCGAAAACGATTCGTTTGGAGATTCTCAATCAGAATCATGATTGGTCCGAATTTTGGCGGGTGAAAATCGATATCACCGGCCAAGGCGAATGTAAACGCTATCAACCCACCTTACACCCGGATCTACTGGAGATGATGTATCTTCGTTTGATCAAACACGGGGCGCTCAATCCGCAGACACCGATGGCTAATCAAGCCAAACGCATGGTGCGAGATTTCTCGATCAAGTGCGTCGACGTGCTGCCGCAAGCTCCCTTGCGCGGACAACTCGAACAACCTGAATTATTCGCCCACACTCAATACAACAAGATGGCTGTATTGGGGTGGATTTTCAATGAAGAGCGGCCGTTCAAACGCTTGCTTGCGACGACCGATAGCGTGAACTTCAATGTGCTCACTCACGGCATCGAACGCGAAGACGTCGGCAAAAAATACCCTCAATTTCCGCAAGCCCGTTACTCTCGGTTTCAGGGAATGATTGATATCAATCAAATCGCCCCCAATCCGATCCCGATCAAAATCTTTGGAGAATATGAAGACGGATCACGGGAGATCCTATTCGCTAAACGCGTATACCAGTGGAGTTGCTTGGAGAAGGAGTGCCGTCTCCCACCTTACTGCGAAACACACTTTAAAAACGTCAAACAAGCTATCATCGATAATTGTCGTGAACTCGGGGTCAAAACTGGAGGGCTAAATTTCTGGCGCGAATCGAGGCGGATCAAAAAAATCTTCGAGGAAGATTCCCAGGACCCCACGCCGTGGTATGATTGGCAATCTCGACCGGGTTACGCCACTTGGGCTCTTAACAATCAGCTGCGCCCCCGACTCCGCCAAGAACTGCAGCTCGTCGCCGATCAGCTGGCCGCAGACGACGGGCCAACGTTCTCCATCTTAATTGATTCTCGGGACACCCCTTGGGCTCAACTTCTGCGGCTCACTCAATCCATCCAAAAGCAGCTCTATTCACGGTGGCAGGTGTTGTTTGTAATTCGGGCTGATGCTGATCCCGCGCTGACCGCCCACGTGCAAGCGCTCGGAGAATCAAATCGTCGCATTGTTTTCGCGCACGGCCAACCGGAGGAAAATTTTTCAATTTCCATGAATAACGCCGTGGGGGCAACCTCCGGTGATTGGTTGATCTTCCCCTCCTCCACTTCACGTTTTGCTCCTGAGGCCTTGATTCTTCTAGCCGAGGAAGCGGCAAGCGATGATCACGATCTCGTATTTACGGATGAAGATTATGTCGCCGCAGACGGCACGCGTAGTGATCCCATTTTCAAGACGCGCTGGAGCCCAGAACTCGTCTTCTCGGGCACGCACCCAGGCGAGGGTTTTACGATTCGCCGCCAAATTTTTGAAGCAACGGGCGGCTTCGAGGAAGACTTTCATCGTTATATGCTGGGCGCCCTTTGTCAGCGGCTACCTGAAGTCATTCACCCACGACGGACCGCCCACGTGCCGGTCGTGGCCTATCACCGCGCAGATTCCGAGATTCGCCACGATGCCGGATCGGAGACGATTGAACTGAGTCGGCTCGCCGTCGCAAATGCGTTGGAGCGACGCAATCTACCCGGCCAACCCTTCCAACCTCCCTTTGCGGTCGAGGATGGATTGAATATTCAACAGGTGTATTGGGAATCTTCTTACCTCGCCGAAAATCCCGTCACGATCGTAATCCCTACTCGCGATCATTGTGATTTGCTCGAGCGTTGCATCCAAGCCCTGTTGCAAACCGTAAACTGGCAACACGTAAAACTTATCATCGTCGATGACTTCTCCCGCGAGAAAAAAGCCGTCCGATTTTTGCAGTGCCTGTCCGAGAGCCAAGACTTTAATTGCCGTGTAATTCAACCCAAGGTGTCGCCCACGAAACCTTTCAATTACTCGCGCTTGGTAAACGCGGCGGAGCCTTACATCGACACCCCGCTGGTTCTGCACCTCAACAACGATGTCGATGCCCTCAAACCGGGCTGGATTGAAGAAATGGCCGGTTGGTTTTCCATCGACGATATTGGTGTGGTCGGGGCGCGATTGCTCTACGCCGATGATCACATCAATCACGCCGGCGTCATCATCGGTCCCCATCATGGATTGGCCGACATTCCTCTCGCCGGTTTGGGTCCCAACGAAGATGCGCCGTTCGGACTCCACCGGATCGCCCGCAATTGTTCGGCCGTCACCGGAGCATGTCTCATGACTCGCACCGATCTATATCGGAAGCACCAAGGATTCGATCAGGAAGATCTCGGCGTCTGCTACAATGACGTGGACTATTGCCTGCGGTTGGAAGCGCAGGGCTTCCGCACCGTTTATACTCCCAGAGCTGAGCTGTGGCACTGGGGCAGTGCATCCCGAGGAACGGCCTTTTACCCCGACGAGCACATCGCCTTCGTGTCGCGCTATCGTGGGTTGAAGGATCCCTACTGGAACCAGAACCTGGCGATGAAAGACAGATCCGTGGCGGTGGACCCATATCACTACGTTCACACCAAGCGATTGAATCGCCTGCACCTAGTCGTCGTGACGCACAATCTCAACTTCGAAGGCGCGCCTCTCTTCTTATTCGAATACGTCAAATTCCACGTCGAACAAAGCGGTTTTAAAATCGATGTGATTTCTACCGAAGACGGCCCCTTGCGGAAGAAATACGAGGCGATGGGATCGCGGATAATTCTCGTTGACCGCCATCCGTTGCACGGCGCCCGCAATGACACTGAATTTGCCGAACAGTTGGAAATCATGCGGCAAAACCTTCAGCAAAAAATCGATCTCGATCCGGTCGACGCCTTCATTTGCAATACCTTGGCCTGTTGGTGGGGAGTGCATCTAGCCGATACCGTCAAAAAGCCCTCCCTCTTCTACATCCACGAAAGTGCGACGTTGAAGCGTTTCTTCAGCACGATGCTACCCAAGGACCGGTTCGGCGTGGTGCGGGAAGCCTTCCGCATGGCGACTCGGGTCTGCTTCCTCTGCAAAGCCACTCGCGCATATTATGAGGAGCTCAATGACTACGATAATTTCCGGAATGTTTCTTCGTGGATCGACCTTGCCCGGATCGAAGACCTGAAGAAAGCGACAACCTCCGAAGAAGCCCGCAAGACTCTCGGGTATTCGCCCAATGAAATCATCATAGCCAATATCGGCACCGTCTGCGAACGGAAGGGACAACATATGTTCCTGCGCACGGTGAAATACTACCTCGACCAATATGCCGGAGGAGGCAAATTTCGCTTCCTCATTGTGGGAGGACGTCCGGGAGAATACCAAGATTCACTCATAGCTGATATCGATCAACTGGGCCTCTCCCAGGTTGTGGAAATCATCAACGAAACCGACCGCGCCTACGAATACTTCCGTGCGGCCAACATATTTGTCTGCACCTCCTTCGAGGAATCGTTTCCTCGAGTCTTACTGGAGGCGATGGCGTTTGAGACATCGATCGTAAGCACGCATGTGCATGGCATTCCCGAAATGGTGACGGACAGAGACGAGGCTTACCTAGTCGCGCCCGGAAACCCGATCCAATTCGCCAAGACAATCAAAACTTGCCTCGACAAGATTGCTCATGGCACCAGCACCACAGCCAATGCTTTTTCGCGAGTATATCGAGGATTTGACATGGATGCCGTTCTGCCCAAACACGCAGATCTCGCGCGTGAATCCGTTCTGGATTTCGATCCCGATACAGACCACTCGCAGCCCAATCGACTTTCCGGACGAGGTGATCGCGTAGAATCCAGTTGGTAATGAAAACCTCCTCTCGATCTTGGCCTTGGTATTACGGGCTGATTCTAATCGCAGCGGTGGTGGCTACTCGCCTCCTGTGGCTGGATCATGATCTATGGAGTTTGGACGAGGGTTCGACCTTCACTATGGCTCAACAGGTGCTGGAGGGTGACGTCCTTTATCGAGATGCGGCCGACAATCGCAGTCCGTTGATGCCATATATCAAAGCGGCGATCTTCGCCGTGTTCGGTGATTGGAACTCCACCGCCGTCCACCGCACCATCGCGGTATTTCTGGGTGTCGTCGCATTCTGGCTAGGATGGATCGCAACCAAACTCGATCGCCGATCAACTGGTATCGCGGCCGCTACGGTATTTGTGTTGTTGCAGATTCTGTATGTGCACGCCGGTGACACCATGTCGGCCAATACGGAGTGGTTTGTGGTCATCTTCTCCACCGCTGCCTTCGCTCTATTTGTGCGATGGGTAGAAAAACCGAGTTTCCAACGCGGTCTACCTATCGGTTTTCTGTTTAGTCTCTCGGTCTTATGTAAACAGCCCGGCTTGCTGGATGGAATCGTGGCATTTGTGCTGCTGGCATTGATCGGCTGGTTTAAATCCGAGGCCCGCAAAGATATATTGAAAATGGCGGCGGGAACCGCCCTCGGTATCACCGTGCCACTCGCACTGGTGGTGGGGTATTTCATCTATCATGATGCCTATGACGACTACGTCTACTATGCGTTCACCTTCAATACCGCCATCTATCTTCCCGAGGTTCCATTCTGGGACCGCATGCTCTGCATCAGGATGCCCTTTATCATGGCATGGGAAAACGTCGCCGCAATTGGCCTGCTGGGAATTATTGGTGCTTTCGGATTACTGAACCGGGTCACAAAACACGCGTTCAGTCCCGAGGCGCCAACATTTCCGTTGTTGCCGTGGCTGACACTCGGCTGGACCGCTGCGGGCTTGATCACGACCAGCCTCAGTGGCCGTGAATTCGCCCACTACAGCCAACAGGTTATCCCTGGTCTCAGCTTGGCGGCAGGTTGGTTGCTAGTGAGAATACCGAGCTGGGCTCCCCGACGTCTTCCGAAACTCGGCCAATTCACGGTAGCGGTTTTCGCCGTTATAATTGTCGTTCAAGGCGTCATGCGTTTCGGAGAAATCAAGACGGAGCTCGATGGGGCCATGAATGACAATTTCGACATTCCTGACCGCATTCGAAACCACAGTTCCGACCAAGAACGTATCTTCGTGTGGGGGTATTTCCCCGAACTGTATTTTCACACCAAACGACTGCCGGCCACGCGCTACATCTACGCCAACTACATCACCGGCATGATTGCCTGGAGTAATCTCGATGCGCTGCAAGATGTCGAATACGGGGTTTCCCCTGATGGTTGGAAGAATTTCTACGAAGACTTCGACGCGACACCTCCGGCTGTGATCGTCGATACGCTGGGCATTCGCGGATACTCCAAGTTTCCGATCGAAAATCGTGAACCACTATGGAGCTACGTTCGTCGTGATTACGTGCAAGTATCGGCCGGATCAGAAACGTCATTCGGAATGCGAATCTTCCGTAGATTGGAAGACGCCAGCGATTCGAGTTCTATCAAACACACAGGCGATTCGCATCCTGCATTCTCGCTCACTGGAATCGTCATTCGGAAGGAAAACGATGTGCCGCGTTTGGCGTTTCGCGCGCCCGAAGGTTATAGCCGACTCGAATTAGTCGTGAATGGAAAAATCGTCTCGAGCGTTTCTCATCCCCCTTCTGAATCCGTGAACGCGCGATTCTTCGTTCCGGGTAATCCGTTTGATGCAACCGCAGTTTGGGTTCGAGCCTCCGGAAGTGACGGGGTCGCAGAATCGCCCCTATATAACTACGCTGACTTCGTCGCACATCATCGTTCGATTACGCCACGGGTTCCTGCCTTACAAATCGAGGACACCTTCATCGCGCCCCATGAACTGAGCACTGCGTTCGAAACCATTCCCTCGCATGGTGATTCGGCCCGGGTCTGGGATTTGATCGCTCCCGCACATCTGCGATACGAGTGCCCCGCTGGGGTGAATCGAATCAGTTTCACTCACGGCATAAAGGAATCGGTCGTATTCTTAAGCGACGGTTACGATATCACCATCAGATGGATTCCGGATGAGGGCGATTCGAAGGTTATTTGGCAACGTAGCATCAAACCTCGAAATAGCGGCAGCCACCAAATGCCCCAAACTGAAGACGTCGAGTTGCCTCCTCGAGGATCCGGCGATCTCGAAATCCGCTTCAGCACCGGGGAAATCAGCGACCCCGACAATGATCACCTCTTCTTCGGCAACTTGGTGGGGCATACCAAGGGGCCAATACTCCGGCTTGGAAACAAAATATTCACCGCATTACCGCCTCCTGGCGAGGCGTTCCAGTCGGATCCTCAGGGCAATTGGCTGGTGCACGTTCCATCCCAGATCGAATGGGAACGACCAGTCAACTTGATGTCGCTGAGTTTTGAATACGGTCTACTCCCTGGGGCCTACGATCTGGAAGCTGACGGTCACAGTGACGGGGTCCGATTCATGTTGGATTTGGTTCCTGAAAGCGGACCATCCATCCAACTCTTCAACCACATTCTGGAACCGTTTAACCACCCCTCTCATCGAGGACGACAGCTCGCCCAAATTGATCTCCCCCAAAATCCTGCTGGTCGGTTGGTTTTGACCACCGGACCAGGTCACGGCGAAGACGATTCGTGGGACTGGGCCTTCGCCGCCCGCTTCACCGGCGCAGCACCTGGTCCACCTCTCGTAATTTCTCCCACCCGCCAAATTTTGGTAGAGCAGACGGACGGCTACGAAGGCGGATGGGCAGATCAATTCGACGAAACGCATTGGGGAGCACAGAGTCCGCAGGAACTTACGTACCCAAAACCTGCGGATCTCACCGCCGTCACTTTCCGCTACGGGCTCAATGACAACGCGGCCCGCGACGAAAACGGCCAACGCCGCAGTGATGGGGTTGAGGTCGTGGTGCTTATTGCCCCTCTCGATGGTCCTGAACAAGAACTCTACCGGCGTTTCATCGACCCATTTGCGAATCCGGCGGATACGGGCCAACAAACCGCCCGAATCGCACTCCCACTTGGTCAAAGCGGTCAATTAAAGTTCCAGATGAACGCCGGCCCCTACGACAGCAATGCTTACGATTGGGCTTATTGGGGCCCTTTTGAGGGCGAAACCGTAAACCAGCGCAACACGCCATGATTCGTTTCGCCGATCTCATGAAGCGACCGGCCACGAGAGCGGTGTTGATTCTGCTACTCGTAGGTTGGGTTTGTTGGTTACGCGGACCCAGCCTTACGGTGCCCATGTGGAATGTGGACGAGACCATCCATGCAACGGTGGCGGAAGTTCTACTCGACGGCGGCACGCTCTACCGGGATGCAATCGATCAGCGCACGCCACTGACCTACTTCGTTACGACGGCGGTTTTCGCCGTCACCGGCTCAAGCCTGACCGCGCTGCGTATTCTGATTCTATTGATGATCTGCGGCACCGCGCTGGCGCTCGGTCGCATCGCATTTCGCGTGAATGGCCTATTCACCGGATTTGGGGCTGCGCTGGTTTTCGCGGCATTCTCGAGCTACCTACTCTTACCCCAAGATACCCTAGCCGCTCACACGGAATGGTTCGTGGTCTTCTTCACGACGGCTGCGGCATGGTGTTTCCTTACAGGATCAACCCGGATCCCAACCATCAAACGGTGCTTCGCTACGGGCGAATTCTTGGGCATGGCGAAACAGGGTTTAGAGGACAACGTGCTCCATCGCGAAATGGCAGACAACAGGTGTCCATCGATACTTTATCTGAGGGCCGCGGGCTTCCGGCTTCTGCCTCTATTGGGTTGGTCAAAAACGAAGGTTGAAAATAGATTGATCAAAATAACTGGAAGATTCGCATATGCATTCCCCTCCTCACTTGCACTCAAGGTCGGTTCCTTCGTCACTCATGCCACTAACCGCGGTGATTTCAGCATCACGTTCCGCGGAGAACCCATTGACTCCCTATCCAGATGAATCGAATCGATGATCTCTTTAAACGGCCGATATATATTGGCGTGATGGTTTTGTTGCTAGCGGGCTGGGTCTTGTGGCTCAGAGGGCCTAGCTTGCCGGTTTCCATGTGGAACGTGGACGAAACAATCCACGCAACAATTGCTGAGGTGCTGCTGGATGGTGGCACGCTCTATCGCGACGCAATCGACCAACGCACTCCCCTGACGTATTATATCACGGCCGCAGTATTCGCCGTGAGTGGATCAAGCCTCGTCGCATTACGGGTCTTGATATTACTGATCGTGCTAGGCACCGCACTGATCTTGGGCCGGATCACTTACCGTATAAACGGCCCCGTTGCCGCGGTTGGTGCATCGCTGATTTTCGTCGCGTTCTCGAGTTTCCTTTTTCTACACGACGACGCATTCGCAGCTCATACTGAATGGTTCGTGGTCTTTTTCACCACCTGCGCAGCCTGGAGTTTCCTGGGCGGCGCTAAGCCCGTTCCATCCATCAAACGCTGCTTAACCACCGGTGGGTTCTTGGGCCTGGCGATCATGAGTAAACAGTCCGCTTTGCTCGAAATTGCTCCGGCCTTGTTTGCCCTCATCGCAATCACGATTGATCAGAAACTCAGTTGGCGCGCTTCGCTGGTTCGCACCGCTGCGCTACTGACCGCAGTTTTAGGGGTCTCATTAATCATCTCCGCTCCCGTTTTATTAGCCGGAGTTGGCACAGACTACCTTTACTACACTTGGACCTACAACCTCGAGATTTACGGAGCCGAGTTCACCTTCGCGGAGAAGATCTGGTCAGCGGGGCTCCTAGTCGAGCTACTGGTTGAAAAATTTCCGGTTCTACTGGTTACCGGAATCACGGGATTCGGTTGGTTATTGGCGCGCAGCTTGCAGTTCAAGCCCATGGGGAACGCGAAAACCCATCGATTTGCCGAAGTCTATTTTGTCATCTGGTTGATTAGCTCAATCGGAGCAGCCATGGCGGGAGGACGAGGATATGATCACTATTTCTTTCCCGCACTTTCTCCGCTGGCTTGGAGTTGCGGCTTGATCCCAGCGATTTGGGTACGGCATCTCATCGAATCACGTTCCAAGAATCGTTTCATCGCAGCACTCACCTGGGCAGCAACGACTGCGGTGGTTTATTCCGCGATCATCCTGCCGTTGGCTGCACGGAAAAGCCCCCTTCCCCCTCCGGACCCTGCGCTCCGAGTTTCAAATTGGATTAAGGAGCATTCGATTTCTGAAGATCGAGTATTTGTTTGGGGATTTAACTCTGATATTTATCGCTACGCGGATCGCCTTCCCGCATCTCGATTCATTTACTGCACCTTCCAAACCGGGTTAATCCCCTGGACGAATATCGCACCCGATATTGATACCCAATACGCGGTGGTCGAAGGATCTCTCGAAATTTTGATGGCCGACCTGAAGGAAAACCGGCCTCGATTCGTGGTAGATAGTTCAATCGGACCTCATCGGCATTTTGATAAATACCCTCCACGAAAGTTCCCCTTGCTGCAGTCGTGGTTACAGAAAAATTACGTTGAACTGGAACCTCAGCGCTGGAGACAACAAGGCTTCCGCCTGTTCGTCCGATCCGACGAGACCGTCAATGAAATCGCGGAGTTCGCCTCATTAGAATTCCGAGGCAACTTGAACCTCGTGGATACCGGTCGATTCGCACCGGGAATCAATCAAATTGGGATCGATTTCTCTCAGGCCAGACAAAATACCCTAACCGGACTAGGCCTCTCTATTAATGAACAGGTGGTAAAGGCGGTTACGCTGGATCCGATGGGGGCTACAAGTATCGAAGTGAGATTTGAATTACCGGTTGATATCGAAACGGTCCAGGTTCGTCCGCTCATCAGATTCAATGACGAAATATGGCACGCGGGTGATATGGTAGAAGTCCCCACGGTTCCAGCCACTGCCACACCAGAGCAAAGCCAAGAATTTGCCATCCCCATGATCCAATCGCGCGTGAAAGCATTGGGCATGCGAGCGCTCTTCGGCGGACGAGCTGAAGAAGGGAACGGACAAAGCACCTTTGCGATGCATGCACCAGCCATTCTGACTTATTCTCTGCCTGCAGGCGTCACCCGAGTTACCGGACGGTTTGGGCTGCCCGACGCCGCCTATTCCCCGGACAACCCATCTCCTTCCGATGGAGTTGAGTTTGTCGTTCGGCACACCAACTCCGAAGGGATTTCCACAGAGTATTTCCGCCGGGTGATTGAGCCATTGCGCAATCCGGAAGACAGCGGAGAACACAACTTCGTTGCTCTAATTCCCCCAAGTAACCTAGGGGACATAATCGAATTCGAGATCACCTCAGGCAGATTCGGATCTCCCGCGAGTGACTGGTCCTACTGGGGTGACTTGAAACTCGAAATTCACCCCTAGATCAGTGACGCTTAGCCAGTTGAACCCTTTGCCTATGCTTGACCGCCCTGAAGTCTCAGATCGCCCGCTAGCGCTCAGCGATTACCTGCTTTGGGCATTGTTGGCTCTGCTAGCCTTTACTTTGCCGCAGAAGCCCTTGTTGGAACTCGATTCCTCGTGGAGGCAGGCACTCGCCTATTTTCTCCAACGTGGTTATTCTTTCGGCGATTCGATCGTTTTTACCTACGGTCCCCTGGGGTTCCTAATGGGCAATACTTACACGGGATTGTATTGGGGCGGGTTTATGCTTTGGCAGAGCGTATTTTCGCTGATCGCGGCTGGCATGATAGTCTATGTAGGCAAGTCGATGACTGGGCTTTCTCGCTTCTGCTACTTTGCCTTCTTCATTCTTTGGGGCGTCGGATACGCCGATGCATTTCACATGATCATCATCGCCTTTAGCGGCTGGATCATGATTCAACGAGTGACTGACGATAAACCAGTGTGGGCTATTCCGTTTGGCGTGTTATTGGCCCTGCTCGCAGTGATCAAATTCACCAATCTACTGTTCACGGGCTTTGTCGTATTAGTGGTTCTGGCCTATGCCTTGACCGCTCATAAACGTCGCGAGGGCTTACAACTGCTACTGTCATTTTCGTTCGGATTCCTCGGCATTTGGTTAGCGTGCGGACAGTCGCCCTTTCAGTGGCTCGACTACGCTCTGAACTCCCTGGAGATCAGTTCTGGCTACAATGCGGTAATGGGACTACCCACCCCAGATGGCCAATTGGCCGTCGCTCTTTGGGTATTCACGGCATTGGGAGCCTATGTGGTTTGGCACCTCGCGACTCAGCAAAATCGCTTACGATCAATCGCCTGCCTGTTGATTCTCGCCGCGTTTCTATTTCTCAACTGGAAACACGGTTTCGTAAGAGCCGACGGACACATGTTAGGATTCTTCTATTGCGCTTTAGTTTCTGCCGTCTCTTTTCCGGCGTTTTTTGGTGAGCGGGTGTCTAAGCCTTGGATTCCTCGAATCATCGTGATCGTGATTGCCGGCCTATGCCTGACTGGCATGCGCAACACGTTCACGACCACGATCGACTACGCGCCCAATATTGCCAACGAGAAGCTCCAGCGGAACATCCAGGCGCTATTGGATTGGGACCAAGCTCGAGCGAACCTCGAAGGCCAGGTGGACCATTGGGAACGCGAAGCAGATTTACCCAAAACTCGGGAACTCATCGGTGACGCTTCCGTAGATGTGCTCGGGTTCGAACAAGCGATCGCGCTGTTTAACAACTTCAACTACACTCCGCGGCCTGTTTTCCAAAGCTACTCAGTTTACACCCCACATCTGGCTGAACTGAACGCCGCGTTTATCATCTCCGAAAATGCGCCCGAGTTTCTGCTACTCAAACTGCAGACGATTGATGAGCGTCCATTACTCGCCGATGATTCCCATTTGATGGCGCTCTTCCCCCATCTCTACGAATTCCGCCTGCTTGAGAAAGATTTCTACGTCTTCGAGAGGCGTCACGAACAACCGGATCTGGCTACTCTCCAGCCCCGTTTAGTGCGCAGTGCCGATGTAGCACTCGCGGAAGAGTTGCCGATTGAAGACCTAGCATCCGCTCATCTTTGGCTTGAGATCGACCTACCATTCAACCTCCTCGGTCGAGCCCGAAATTCCCTCTACAAACCTGCGTTGGTTTATCTGATCGTCACCGATTTCGAAGGCAAAGAAGAACGCTTCCGCATCCCCCGTCCCATTGCCTTAGCGGGATTTCAAATTAATCCTCTCGTCTCGGATTTTGAATCCTATCTTGAAATTCACGGTGGTGAATCGCTCAGACTAATTCGCAGCTTGCGGGTCGAGGTGGCCGCGGAAGATCAGCGATGGTTCAAGGACCGGGCACTCATATCCCTCTCAACGCTTAGCCCGACAAATCTGAAAACTGAGTACATACAGCAGCTCGAACGACAACGCTTCGCCACTTTCTCTCACCTTCCCGAGGACTTCTTCGCCGAAAATCCGCTTTCCATTGAAGAAATCGACGGTCGCGAAGCCGTTATCATGCATGCTCCAAGCGAAATGCTCTTCCGCTTGGATTCACCGATTTCAGAGGTTCGGGGGGCTCATGGTTACCCTGCCGGCGCCTATTCCAACGGCGGGGAAACTGACGGCGCGACGTTCCTTATCAAATGGACGGATGGAGAGACTGAACGACTTCTTTACGAGCGCCGCATCGAGCCATTTTCCGAACCGGGAGATCAAGGACTCATTGACTTCGATTTACGCGGACTAGACCTCCCCGCACGAGGGGAACTCCGGTTCACCATCTCAATCAACGGTGACCCGGGCTGGGATTGGACGGCTTGGTCTGGAATCACCTTGGAATAGTTATCCCAGTCAATCTTCCGTTGCTTGCCGTATCCGAAGCACCGAATCTCCACCCTTTCACATGACCGTTAAACCTGAACAACCTGAATTTGAACTGACTCTGCTGATGCCGTGTCTTGACGAGGCCTTGACGTTGCCCGGTTGCCTCAAGGAAGCGCGTGAGACAATCGACACGTTAAACGTCTCGGGCGAAATTCTGATCGCCGACAACGGCAGCACCGACGGTTCCCAAGCTATCGCAGAAGCGGCGGGCGCGCGAGTGGTGCCCGTCCCCCAGCGGGGCTATGGACATGCTCTGAATACAGGTATACAGGCAGCCCGCGGGAAATATGTGATCATGGCAGATGCCGATGGCAGTTACGATTTCCGCGAGTCCGGCCCTCTTTTGGAGGCACTACGCAACGGGGATCATCTTGCGATGGGTAATCGCTTCGCGGGTGGCATTCACCCGGGTGCGATGCCGTGGAAGAATCGCTACATCGGAAATCCCGTATTGAGCTTTCTCGGGCGATTGTTTTTCAAGATCCCGACCCGTGATTTCCACTGCGGTTTGCGGGGAGGATCACGCGAAGCTTTGGTTAGTTTAAATTTACGGACTGGAGGCATGGAGTTCGCTTCAGAGATGGTCATCAAAGCTGCCCTATCCGGCATGAAGATGTCAGAGGCTCCCATCTCACTGCGTCCCGATGGACGAGATCGCGCTCCTCACCTGCGCCCGTGGCGCGATGGATGGCGGCACCTGCGATTCATGTTTTTGTTTAGTCCCAGTTGGTTATTTCTACTGCCGGGGATTTTGCTGTCCTTGGCGGGGATAGCCGGTTTTGCGACTCTACTTCGTGGACCCTTTGATTTGGGTCCCGTGACTCTTGATGTGCATACGCTGCTATATACCGCGGCCGCCATCCTATGTGGATCGCAGGCCATCGCATTCGCGGTGATATCCAAAGTATTTGTCCATGAGGCTGGCCTCGCGCCGCCTCAACCAGGCCAAGCTCAGACACCATTTCCCGGGTTTACCTTAGAGCGTGGCATTGTGGGGGCCGTGGCCCTCGGGGCGCTAGGGCTAGGGCTATCCATTGAAGCTGTTTTGATGTGGCAGGACAATGCCTTCGGCGGACTTTCGCCCATTCGAATATTGCGTTGGATCGTTCCCGGTGTGACCTGCCTGGTTTTATCCATGCAACTCGTTCTGGCCGGATTTTTCGTTGATATGATCCGGTTGCGCCTCCGTCGCTGATGTCTTTTCGCAAGCTAGTATTCAGTCTTTTATTACTTGCGCTGCTGGGGGGAGCTCTAGCGTTCAAACGTCACACCGAGGCATTCGATACCCTGTCACTGGACGAGGTGACCACTCAGGAAATCAACAACCTCGACTACGACCCCGCGACCGGAGTCTTCCGGGTAACGGGACCGGACCCCTACATCTATTTGGACCTGCCGAAGCACTCCATTCCACTGCTAGAGTTGCGGTTGGACTTCAAAGGGCCCGCGCAACCGGGCGGCTGGTATATTTACCCCTGCCCCGCTCACTTGGCTCAACCTATTATCAATCAGGATTGGGTAGTCACTGCTGTCCCCGAAGCACGGGGAAACGACCACTCACTGATTTGGACACTGGAAAGCAGTCAGCTCGCGCGGATCGACTTCCCCGACGAACTCAATGTGCCTCTCACGCTTGAGCAAGTGGTCCTCTCGACCGAATACGCCAGTAGTCGTAGTTCCGTATATGTAGCGATGATCGCGGTGGGGGCCGTGGCGGTGCTGTTACTACTGATCGGCGGATTAGGTCCCCGTCTGCATCACCCCATCGCCCAGGGATTGTTGATGCTGCTACTCGTGGCACTCAAGACTTGGATCGCTTCCTCCATGGGGCAGTCGTTTCTCATGCAAATGGCTCACGATGACCGACTGTTTATGATGCAGGGGCAGTCGATCCACGAGGGTCAATGGCTTGGTCCATTCAACGAACTCACGATGGCTAAAGGTCCGGTGTTCCCGATGTTCTTGGCTCTATCCGCTGCGTCCGGACTTTCGCTACAGTTCAATGTAGCCCTCTTCCACGCTCTCGCCTGCTTACTATTGGTGGCCGCGTTTTCGCCGTGGATCAAACATGCGGGCTGGCGCATCGCTTTGTTCGCGTTGCTGCTTTTTGACCCTCAGTCTCTATCGGCTGAGATTCTTGGCAGGTTGCTACGTGGCATGGTTCAACCGGCCCTCACGCTGTTCACTTTAGCGGGTTTCATTGGAATGGTCTGTCGTTGGAACCGTCCGATCTGGCACTTAATCCCATGGGGATTATTTGCGGGCTTAGCTGCTGCCGCCTTCTCCTATTCTCGGGAGGAAGGCATTTGGCTTTTGCCATCGATTGTCTTGCTCGCCGGCGGTGCAATGGTGGCAAGGTGGAAGGGTTCGTCCGAAAAGAGATGGTTGATCGCCCTAATCGTGATCGCGCCACTGTTAACCTACACGACAAGTCGAGCAACCCTACGGGCGGTTAACCAAGCGCACTATGGCATGGCTATCGGAGTGGATGGCGGCGAAACCTCATTTGCGGACGCTCACGGAGCTCTCCTCCGCGTAACGAACCCCCTTCCACTAGCCGGAGCCCCCAGCACCGCGCCAGCTCGTGCGTTGATTTACGAGCAAAGTCCCACGTTCGCAAAACTGGCCGATGTGTTCGAAAACCGGATGATGCCGAAGTGGCGCAACGCCGGTTGGGAGTGGTATGAAACCCATGAACGTTCCGGTGAAGAGATTCGTAATGGCTGGTTCGCTTGGGCGCTCCGTGAGGCGGCTTCAATCGAAGGCTACTACGAAACTCCGACCAAGGCCGACGCCTTCTGGAAGCAGGTGGCAAATGAGATCAACTCGGCAGTCGATGATGGAAGACTTGAAGGCGGTTCGGCCAAAAGCGGTTTCTTTCCTCCATGGCACGACAGTTATCTGGCACCCACTATCAAAGGCTGGTTTCGGGCGATAGATTTGATGGTCAGATCAACTGATTTCCTCCCGCACAGCATTGCGTCCCAAGGAAAGGCGGAAGAGATTGCCGAAATGGCAGAGCTCTATCACGTGGAAGCCACGATCGAGATATCGGCGGACTCTTGGGATGTCCAGGTCCGCCATTTTATTGCACGCATCCTGGGATGGTTGGGTTGGCCACTTACTCTCCTCGCGCTCGGATGCACTGGGTGGTTGGCAAAAATGAGCCGCACCAGTCCAGAAGCGCGATTAAGGTTATCTGTCCTACTGTCACTTTGGGGCGGAGCCACCGCCTTGGCGTTGATCGTCAGCTTAGTCGAAGCCACTTCCTTCCCGGCCATCATCGGAGCCTACTTGGCTCCGGCTGTTCCTTTGATCATCTCCTGCTGGGTGCTGGCACCCGCCTGGGCTTGGCAGTTTAACCCTTCCGCAAAGCAAAATGCGCTCTTGGAATCTTAAAACCAACTGGCCCGGCGTTCTTCTACTCGTCTGCGCGCTGGGAGTCTTCTTTTGGGCCGCTTCCCGCGGTTGGAACTACCCTCCCTCCGATTCACATGCCGCGCGACAAGCCCAGACTGCGATCACCGCTCAGATGCTCTACGAAAATGGACTCTCTCCACTCACACCGTTCAACGGATTGGGCCCTCCGTGGAATGTCCCGATGGAGTTCCCTACCTATCAAATTGTCACCGCCTTACTCACGAACCTGACGGGGGGCGACATCATCAGTGCCGGGCGAATCGCTTCGCTGATTGGTTCACTACTGCTAATCCCTCCGCTTTGGCTATTACTGGGTCGGCTCAATCTGTCGGCCAACGAGCGTCTATTCACCGTCGCGCTCCTTTTCAGTTGCCCATTGTGGGTTCACTTTTCGCGCAGTGTGCTAATCGAAACCTGGGCCATTGCTCTAGCTCTTTGGTGGTTAGCCGCATTAGTTGAAGTGCTTTCCCGGCCTACCTTATCCTGTTCATGGTTAATTTCAGCAGCGGCCTTGGGCGTGCTTTCCTCTCTCACTAAAGTCACCAGTTTTGCGGTGGTCTTGCCCGTTGGAGCATTAATCACCGCTAGCCTATTCCGGAGTCTGAAGCTGAAGGGACTAGTAAGACCCGCGATCGCAACCGGACCGGGAATCTTAGCCGCGCTTGCCTGGACTCATCTGACTGATGGTCTGAAGCAAATGCACCCTTACGCCGATTTTCTGACTTCGGAAAAACTAAGTGCATGGAATTGGGGAACGCTTGCTCAACGGCTTGACGGGGCCTGGTGGCAAAGGTGGACAGAACATCTCGGCCTCATTGTGCCCGTTGGATTGTTCATCCTGTTGGTTTTTGGGTTAATCAAAGGAAACACCAAAATCCGCATCGGAATCGGATTGGCTACGCTCACATCCGTTACCGGGCCACTGGCCTTCGCCAACCTCTACTACGTTCACAATTACTACTTCATCGCCGTCGCTCCGGCCGTGATTGTTGCAGTCGGCCTCGGACTCACTACCCTCTGGAGGCTAGCCGAATCCCGTCGCTGGCAGCAAATCCTGATCGTGTTTGGCATCCTCGGTTTCGGATATATTCAAACCCAAAGCTACTTGGTCGGCTTCGGAGAGGGACAGGTGCGCAATCGGCCACTGCCGGAGTTGGCCCACTTACTTAAATCCATTTCCACCCCAGACGACAATATTGCGGTCATCGGGCGCGAATGGGACCCACTTCTCACCTATGCAACGGACCGAGCGATGGTTTTCGTGCGTGAAACTCACGAAACGGATGAAGATGCCTGGCAACTCTCGCGGGCTGCACTGGATGGCGAAGACTACACCATCTTGATTGCGATGGATTCCGTCGCAGGAGACCTAGCGTTTGTTCATCATCGTTGCCGTGAACTCGGTCTCGCAATCACCCCTCTCTTCACGACTGCCGATGCAGACGTGTATGTCTCGCAGGCCAAACTAGAGGAATTCGCGGCCTGGAGCGTGGAGCAACAGGCCGGAGGACTCGTGTTACCGCAACGACCTTTCCGGATGGAACCCGGGGAGTCTCGCATCGAGTTCATCACGGCCGATTGGCGGCCGGTAAAATTCTCGGAAGCCAACGGGATGCTCGACCAATGCCAGCCCTATCCTGACATGATATTCACGCGCCATGCCACGGCTCAGCTGCAAGCGGAGGGAAAAGATGTTTTGCATATTCATCCACCCGGGGGACTCCGATTCAATTCCCTGACCGTGGATCGAACTATTGTGCTAGAATACGGATTGCGGCCCGATATCTGGGAAAACCAACACGACTCCGATGGCGTGCGTTTTCGCTTATTCACCCGGGGTCCCAACGATCGCCAACGCTTGGCTTGGACTGATTGGGTGCGCCCGCTGTCAATTCCCGCGGATCAAACCATGTTGCACACTAAACTCAACCTTCCGGCCAATCACGAGTTGGAGCTTTGGATCGATGCAGGACCTGACCACAATCCCGGTTACGACTGGTCGATCATCGGTAAGATGACTGTAAGGTAAGAACGGCCAATTACGTTGCGGCCTAATTACTAGGATCATTCGCTACCTACCAATCCCGTGCAGGTTTCGTTCATCATTCCCGTATTCAACCAGTTGGCCCACACCCGAGCGTGTTATCGGGCTCTCAATGAGCATGTGCCCACTTCCACCGGTCACGAGGTCATTTGGATAGACGATGCGAGTGACGCGGAAACTCGAGATTTCCTCGAAAGCATCACGGGCAACCACCGCGTGATTCATCTCGCTCAAAACCAAGGTTTCGCGACCGCCACGAACACCGGTGCAGCGGTGGCATCCGGTCAATGGCTTTGTCTGCTCAACAACGATGTCGAGCTAACCGAGGGTGCAGTGGCGGAAATGATCCGGGTCGCTGATGCCCACAACGATGCCGGAATCATCGGTTGTGTGCAGGTTTCCAGTCATGATGGATCGGTCGACCACACGGGTATCGATTTTATCGATGGGGGTTACCCCGTGCATCAACGCACCGAGATCAAGGCCCTCCAATCGGGACCGCGGGATCGCGTGGTTCCGGCCGTGACGGCCGCTTGCTGCTTGGTGAATCGAGCGTGGTTCTTAAATATCGGTGGGCTCGACACGCGTTACCGCAACGGTTTCGAGGATGTCGACCTTTGTCTGCGAGCCCGAGAGGCCGGCTGGCAAATCTACCTCGCCAATCGCAGTATCGTGAAACACGCCGTATCCACTAGCCAAGGACGCGGGCGTCATGAATATCGCAACGCTCAAAAGTTTCTCGAACGCTGGGGACCACGAACCGCGGCAATCGAACGGGCCGAGCGACTGGAGCAGGCACGCCGTATTCAACACCTTCGCGCCGAGGCCGGGCGACCAACTCAAGACGCCAACGTTCGAGCGGCGCGGAAACTTATTCTGAATCGCGAGGAAGACCGTCAACGCATCGCCGAGACTCCCGCCACCGTATGGGTAGACCTTCTTCGGATGGAGCCCCGCGGCGCCAATGGAGGAATCAAGCCACTCGTTTATGGATTCCTGCAGGAAATGACTACGCTGGCCTGGAAGCCCCTCAGGTTCGTCGTGATTGCCCAACCGGGATTACTGGAGGAACTCGATTTCCTTCGCCCGAGCGATGTCATCACAACCAAATCCGGTTCCAACTTCACCGTCCATCGCGTCGGCAAGGCCCCTGACACCGTCTCCTTCGCTGAATTCGAAACCGCCAACCCTCCCGAGGTGCTCTATTGCCCTTTTGGAACTTCGGTATTCGGGCGGGGAAACTTACCGATGGTTGCGCTCTTGGTGGATAGCCTGCATCGCGATCTTCCGTCAGCGCTCCCCCTCGAAGAGGTGAATTTCCGCGAAGACAGTTTCAAACGTGCCATTGGCGCGGCGACCTGGATTCAAACGCTCGCCCGTCATGGAATCGATCGTTTGCAACATCACTTCGAGGTGCATCCTTCTTATTGCTTCCACACTTACGCATCGGTGCAACAGCGGCTGACCGGTGCCGACACGCCTGAAGTCCGTCCTGATGCTCTACCTAATTCGAAATTCTTTTTCTACCCGGCTAACTTTTGGCCCCACAAGAATCACGAAATCCTAATAACCGCCTATCATCAATACGCTCACAACGCTGGCGCCGCAGCGTGGCCACTGCTACTAACGGGACATCCAGATGCGCGGATGAAAACCCTGCAACAAATGAGCAATGGGTTGGGACTACAGGAGCTGGTGACCTTTGCCGGCCACTTGCCCGACGACGCATTCAAAGCAGTGTGGGAATTTGCGGGCGCGTTGGTCTTTCCATCGCTTCACGAAGGTTTTGGTATTCCGCTCGTCGAAGCATTTCAATCGGAGTTGCCCGTTCTTGCCGCCCAAACGTCCGTCCTACCGGAAGTCGGCCAAGATGCTTGTGCCTGGTTTGATCCGCGGGATCCGCGGGATCTTGCCGAAACCATGCAGCGCGTGACCGAAGATGCAAATTTACGGGAATCACTCATCGCTCAAGGCACGGCTCAATTATCGCGATACTCGCGACATTACGAGGCCGCCAAGCTCAATCATTTCTTATACGCTGCAGCGCGTAATCTGGTGCCATGAAAATTGGACTCGATGTAGCTCAGACTTCGGCGGAACGAGCCGGTTGTGCCTGGTTTGCCGATGCTTTGGCGAAAGCGATGGTCCATGTCGCCCGACCCAAGGGACATTCCTTTGTGCTCTATCATCAATTTGGTGACTGGATTAATGGCGAACCCGGACACGGCACTCATCTAACGGGCAAAGACGTGGAAATGCCCATGCGATCCTTGCTGCCAGTTCCTGCTCGGGCGCTTTGGCGAGAGATTGAAGCAGGCACGGCCGATCTACCCGGCTCTCCCGATGTGGTCATCGCCTCCAGTTTTCATGCGCCCCGGGTCGATCCGGCCAAGTTGATCTATGTCATTCATGATCTGGTTTTCTGGACGCACCCTGACTACGCGACTGATGCGACCCGGGTGGTTTGCCAACGGGAACTCGGGCAAGCGATTGGACGAGCCGCGGCGTTTCTGTTTGTGAGCGAATCAACCCGAGACGATTTCGAGTCATTTTTCCCGGGCTGGTTGGCAAGCAGTGGCAGACCTCATGCAATCGCATCAGGAGCAAGCCGCTGGGCGGTTCGGGAAAACCTGGTCGTTCCGAAGCAAACGGCGCCTTGGTTGATGGTCGGATCGGTGGAACCTCGCAAAAACCACCAGTGTGCCTTGGATGCCTACGAACTTTACTACTGTCTCTTATACACATCTCCGAGCCCACGAGACCTCTCTACATCTCG
>OJFP01000623.1_pt1 | contig 24054 bp, 20 predicted proteins | sample 1594141 | NCBI WGS metagenome assembly OJFP01 (sample SAMN05416843, study PRJEB24817) | seawater metagenome | isolation source: Sea water | place: Canada:Atlantic | collected 2013-07 | reverse complement strand
GAGAGGTCTCGTGGGCTCGGAGATGTGTATAAGAGACAGGGCCTTTTTAAATTGCTTTTGAAAATTCTCTGTAAATTCCATTTTCATTTGAGACATAGGCATCTCAGGTGCCTGTTCTTTTCCCTGATTCATCATAGATTTTTTGCCTTGTAGCTGGGCTGCTGCGTCTACTGTAAAGGTTCCGTTGGTCACAATCTCGTCGCCAGTCTGTAAGCCTTCTATCACAGTATAATTTTCGCCATTTCGATTTCCTATGGTTACTTCACGCATTTCAAAAACAGGTTCGTTGGGGTTGGTTTTTATATAGACCAATGAGCGTTCGCCTGTCCACATTACGGCACTTGCAGGAACTGTAATAACTTGGTTGTTCATCTTCATTTCCCCTTTGAGTTTGCCAGTTACAAACATACCTGGTTTAAATAGGTCTTCTGTATTTTTAAGTGTTGCTCTAACGGTAACCGTTCTTGTTGCATTGTTAAGTATGGGGTCAATAAACGAAATCGTGGCGTCAAATTCTTTATTGGTATAGGCATTGGTTACTACCTTTATTTTCTGACCTACTTTTAAATCTGAAATTTGATTTTCATAGGCATCAAATTCTGCCCAAACCGAATTCAAATTGCTTACCTTCAAAATAGGCTGACCTTGTTTTACATAGTCGCCTTCACGTGCCATCACTTCTGAAACCGTTCCTGAAACAGTGGCATATACAGGAAAATTATCGCGTACATTTCCAGAGGATTCTATGGCATCAATCTGGTTATCGGAAAGCTTCCAATTTTTCAATTTATTTCGAACTGCTTTATACAGTTCAGGCTGCGATTCTTTTAATGAAGCTGTTGTGAGCAATTCTTGCTGTGCAGCGACCAAATTTGGCGCATAAATGGTGGCCAGCAATTGACCACGATTTACTTTTTGGCCTTCATAATTGACATTCAAACGTTCGATACGCCCATCAAAATAGCTTGCTTGTACGGCATTGTTTTCTTCGTTGGTATCGATTTTGCCCGAAAGTGAAATCATCCCATCGGCTTCAGACATTGTACCATTACCCACTATAGTAGTTTGAATGTTGGCCAGTGCCATTGCGTTCTCTGTCATTTTAATCTCATTCATTGCAAGGCCATCGGCACCAGATTCGGCAGGTATCAAGTCCATTCCACATATAGGGCAGTCGCCTGGTTCGGGTTGCATAATCTGTGGGTGCATTGAGCAGGTCCACATTTGGTTTTCCGACTCGCCGGAATGGTCGTGGGTATCTGACATATCGGATAAATCCTTAACAGCATTTTGTTCTGTTCCTGAATTTCCGAATATGAGATATCCTGCCAATAAGCCTGCGATAACTGCAATACTTATATAAATAATGTTCTTTTTCATAATAATAATTTTATAGAAATTAGTACTCGTACTATTCCTCTTTTTCGTTTTCTAATCTGTAAATTATTTTTTTCATCTGTGCGATTTCCCGTAATTGTGCCTCAATAATTTCTTCTGCCAATTTTTTAGCTTCAGGGTCTTTGATATCTGCTCTTTTACTTGTTAAAATTGCTATTGAATGGTGCGGTATCATTGCTTTCATCCAGAGCACATCGCCCACAGTTGATTTTTGTTCACGCACCAAGGTCAAAGCACTTACAAACAATACTATACTTCCTAAAACAATTGCGATATTCTTTTTCTTGTTTTTGTACATCCCGCGCATTGCAACAAACATAATAATGGCCATCGCTGCAATCCCTAAACAGACCATATAAAAGCGGGTTAGGCTGAACCATACGTGGTCCCACTCATAAGTGTTTAGGTACATTGTGATGTACATAGCCACGAAGGATGCAGCGAGCATTCCTACAAATTTTGTGTATTGATTTTTCTTTTTGTTTTCCATTGAATTTTCCATAATAGTTGATTTTAATGTTACTTATTTACGATTGTTTTTAATTAATTTTCTAAGAGTTGGTGATGAAATATACCAAAGGATAAAGCCACTCAATACTGTTATCAAGCCTAACAGTGAAAAAGCTCTTAAAACAATAGTGTTGAAGTTATCCCTTCCCTGATAATCCATTGTGTGGGTCATCCATAAAAAATCGAACCAGCGCCAATCGCGATGACGTACTGTTTGAAAAGCACCATTCTCAATCGCCACGTAGGCTTTTAAATTTTCATCGGTTTTATATGAAATCTCATAAGCAGGTAATGGTCGTCCGCGGTACTCGTGGTGGTCGCCAACAGATTCAATTCTTCGTATTTGGTCAAATTCTAAATCTGCCAACATATAGCGTTCTGACACTTTGATTGCTTCTTGTTCTGTGAGCTCGTCTTTCTTTGTTCCTGTAAGTGCATTATAAAGCACAGTCTCATTAATCCAATAATAGGGCGCATCCGCTATTTCAAGTAATTCTAATGACTTAATCGGTTCCTGAATATTTAGTTGAGAACTTCCCACCAAACCTGAAAATGCAGTTTGTTCAGGAATCTCTTTTTTGAAATGGTCGCCGTGTATCTCGTCAATATCCGTCCAGCTAAAATACATCCCGCTAATCGTCCACATCAGGAACTGAATACCCAGGAAGATACCCAAGTAGCGGTGGGCTTTTCGAATCCATTTTGCTGTTTTTCTATTGACCATTAGCTATCGATTTTTTTGGTACGTAATCGTAAGGCATTTGCAATAACCGATACGGAACTAAAACTCATTGCCAAAGCTGCAATCATAGGTGATAATAACAAACCGAAAAACGGAAATAGGACTCCAGCCGCAATGGGCACACCTAAGGTATTATAGATGAAAGCGAAAAAGAGATTCTGCTTGATATTTCGCATAACCATATGGCTTAAATTTTTAGCTTTTACGATACCGTGCAAATCACCTTTTACCAAGGTTATCATCGCACTTTCTATGGCTACATCTGTACCTGTCCCCATAGCGATTCCCACATTACTTTTTGCCAGTGCTGGTGCATCATTGATGCCATCACCTGCCATTGCGACCACCTTCCCTTCATTCTGCAATTTTTCAACTTCCTGCAACTTATTTTCAGGTAACATACTGGCTTTAAAGTCAGCAAGGTTTAGCTCTGATGCTACGGCCTGTGCTGTATCGTGGTTATCGCCCGTGAGCATTATCACGGCAATCCCCTTGTCCTGTAATTCCTTGATGGCCTTGGCGCTTGTTTTCTTGATTTTGTCGCCTATCACGACATAGCCTGAAACCTTACCATCAATAGCTAAATACGAAACGGTTTTCCCTTGTTTTTGAAAGGATTGTGCTTCATCTTTCATAGCAGATGAAATAGTAGCCTTGGCATATTCCATCATCCTATCGTTTCCTAAATCGAGCTTCTTGCCATCAACAGTACCTTCTACGCCTTTTCCCGTTATTGCGCTGAAATTTTCGGTTTTTGATAGTTCAACATTCTGCTGCTTTCCGTATTTCACAGTAGCTTCGGCCAATGGATGCTCGCTGGAACTGTTTAGAGATGCAATAAAATGTAGAATTTCGCTTTCGCTAAATTGTTTATCATCAAAAGAACCTACCTTCTCCACCGTGGGTTTTCCCTCGGTAATTGTTCCGGTCTTATCAACAATAAGGGTATCTACCTTGTCCATTTTTTCAAGGGCTTCGGCATTCTTGATAAGTACGCCATTCTGAGCGCCTTTACCAACACCCACCATAACGGACATCGGTGTTGCCAATCCTAATGCACACGGACAGGCGATAATCAATACGGCAATGGCATTCACAAACCCATAGACATAAGCGGGTTCCGGACCCCAGATTGCCCAAACGATAAAGGTTATGACCGCAATAAATATGACTATTGGCACAAAATAGCCTGAAACCGTATCGGCCAATTTCTGGATAGGGGCACGACTGCGACTGGCATCATTTACCATTTTGATGATTTGGGAAAGTAATGTGTCGCTACCTACTTTTTCGGCCTCCATCAAGAACGACTGGTTGCCGTTTATGGTACCGCTACTTACTTTGTCATCTACAGATTTATTAACTGGAATGGGCTCTCCCGAAATCATCGATTCATCTACAGTAGTTTCTCCTTCGGTAATTTTGCCATCAACAGGAATTTTATCTCCTGGTTTCACCCGTAATATATCTCCTTTTTCTATCTGGTCGATGGAAACTTCTTCTTCATTTCCATCGACTACCTTAATAGCTTTATTGGGCGCAAGTTTTAAGAGTTCCTTGACCGCAGAATTGGTCTTACTGTGCGCACGGGCCTCAAGTACCTGTCCGAGTAGCACGAGCGTTAAAATAACTGTGGTCGCCTCAAAATAAACAAATACAGTTCCTGATTCGGTTAAAAATTCTTGGGGGAAAAGCTGCGGAAACAGCATCCCGAAAACACTAAAAACCCAAGCCACTCCGGTACCTATCCCAATGAGCGTAAACATATTTAGATTCCAGGTGACGATACTGCGATACGCACGTTCAAAAAACATCCACGTGGCATAGAAAACAACGGGAAGGGAAAGCACAAACTGAATCCAGTTCCAGTATTTTATTTCGAGAATACTTTCCAAGGGATTTTTTGACAGCATTTCTGACATTGCTATGAAAAATATAGGCAATGTAAAAGCGACTGCTATCCAGAACTTTTTGAGCAATTTTTTATAGGTCTTTTCTTCTGCGGAAATATCGGGTTTCATCGGCACCAGGTCCATCCCACAAATAGGACAGTCTCCAGGTCCGTCTTTAACAACTTCAGGGTGCATAGGGCAGGTCCATTGCTCGGAAGTGGTGGCGGTTAAATTTTGTTCCTCGACCAAATCCATCCCGCAGACGGGGCAATCGCCCGGCCTTTCATAGGTCTTGTCTCCCTCGCAGTGCATTGGGCAATAGAACGTTCCCGTTCCCTTATCTTTGGGTTTTTGCTTTTTAGCGGAAGCGGAATCCTCTTTATGATGATGCTCGCCTGGTTTGTGGATAGAATACGTACCGCCGTCATCATTTAATATCTTTTGAAAAGTCTCGATAGGAATGTGATTATCCATTTCTATGATGGCTTCTGCCTTTTCCAAATTGACTGATGCACTGGTTACTCCCTCTATATTGGAAAGGGTTTTTTCGACGTGATTCTGGCAACCTTTGCAGGTCATTCCGTGTATGTGATAGGTATGTTTCATTTTATCTTAATTTTTTTCGCATTGCTTCAGAAATATTCTCTGCATAGACACCATAGGCATCGACCAATAATCCTTTAATTCCATTTTTTGATGAAATAGCGTAAAGAACGCTGTTGTCATCGGTACTGCTCATTCCTTCAAAACGATGCATCTCATCTACATCGAAATCCTCTGGATGTAATTTTAGCTTTAGCGCATTACATTCAATGTGTCCCGAGCATAAATTAAAATCGTAGGTATAACCTTTCTTTTGCAAGTGGGTCATTGTTTGGGAAAGGGTATCGAATGTTTTCATAGCCACTAATTTTAGTTGATTAAAAATTTTACAATCAGTCCTCCTGCAAGCCATATATAACAGATGAAGGCTGCATATTTTAAAACACTTTCCAACAATGGACTTTTGGGTACCATCTCGCTCATTGAATGTTCTACATCTTTTTTCTTGAAAAAACCCAGATAAACGAGATAGGCCGAAATGATGAGAAAAGCAACGTTCAAGAAAAAGGTATAATCAATCTTGAAAAATTCGCTATCCTGAATCTTCACTTGTGATGAATCTGGTAGCATATTCAATGCATCAAACCCATAATGTAGCGTCAATGCCGTACCAATTAATGCTGTAAACAATAAAAACGTGATAAACAATGACATTTTCCAACCATAATACTTTGCATTGATTCTCAGTACTGGAAAAACCACCAAATCGCTAAAAAAAAAGGCCATTACGCCAGCAAAACTCACGCCTTTTCCGAATAGTAACGCTGCTAACGGAATGTTGCCCATTGAACCGATAAAAGTCAAAAATGCGGCAACCGGACCGACCACGATATGTTCCAGAATTTCGAAAAATGTGAAATCTGTATTGCCTTGACCGCTATTGATAAATAAGGTCTGAAAGAACGAATCTGGCACAAAAGCCGCTGTAATACCCGCAACGGTAAAACCTACGGTTACATCCTTCCAGACCATTTGCCATTCCATCTTGTATTTTTTGGCAACGCGCGCCCAACTGTCTTCGTTCTTGATTTGTTTCTTCCAATCTTTGGAACCGTCCATCTCATCATCATCTTCATTTTCCAGACTTTTGCGGGCTTTTTCGATGAGTTTTTTAGGATTGATGAGTCGTATCAAAATCCACGAAATACCAATCAAGAGAATACCACCTACATATTCGCCCACCACAAACTGCCAACCCAAAAAGATGGAAATGATAATCCCCAATTCTATGACGAGATTGGTCGATGCCAACAGAAAGGCAATGGAAGACACAAAACTTGCCCCTTTCTTAAAAATGGATTTTGTACCTGCCAAAGCAGAAAAACTGCACGAGCTACTTATAAAACCGAAAAACGTGCCCAAAAGCACACTTTTGCCTTCGTTTTCGCCCATTGTTTTTTGCATCTTCTTTTCGGTCACGAAAATCTGTATCATACTACTGATGATATAACCCAAAATGAATGCCCAAAGCGCCATCCAGAAAAATCCGGTAGTCGTATAGGCGGCTTCGCCCCATTGTTTTAAAAATTCGTTCACGGTTTAAACTGTATTAGTTTTTTATTCGTTGATGATACACGTGTTTTTAATTTCTTTATCATTGAGCTTTGGTTGACCATATCTTGCTATTTTACTTTGAATGGAATTACTACTTTAACTTTTTCCCAAGCCAATGTTATCTCACCTTCAGTATCGCTAATCTTATGGATACTATATTCTAAGTGTTCTTTTAGACTATCCGCAATAATAGGTTTTAACTTAAACCGTATCACATCATCATTTTCGTCATATTCATCCTTTCCGTGCTGGTTCCAATTGGAATTTAAAATGATGGTCCATTCTTCTTTTGAAGGAATGGTGAAAAATCCATATTTACCTGCTTTCAGTTCCTTACCATCTATTTCTAAATCCGTATCCGTCTCTATCCACGTAGCCATATGTGCTCCTGCTTGCCAGACTTTGTCATACGCCAGCAAACCACCAAAAATCATCCTGTCCCTAACCCCTGGCGATGAATAATCAATATGGATGTGCGCATTACCAATGGTCGCCATTGCAGAGGTGTGGGGGCTTAACACTTTTTTTGGCGGTTGTTCTATGGTTTTTTCTTTCGACTGTTCCGGCAATGGCTCGGTTTTCTTCTCTTTACAACTGATAATAAGAAGAAGACCGAACACTATACTAATTGAAATATATCTACTCATCGGATGTTACTTAGTATTTCTTGAAGATGAATGGGTTTTTATTATTTTCCATTTTCCATCTATTTTTTTAAGGATTGAGGTTGCTACCCCTTTTTTCTTTATGGTCCGGCTATTTCCCTTGTCGTCCGGATTGAGGACAATGGTATATATGTACGTTTCGGTAGTAAAGGCATAGGGTACATCTACCTTGGCATCGATTTCATAATCTGTAAATTCGAATTTTTCAAAGTGACCCAATTCCGGTCCTAAATGATGTTCTATATAGTGGCTGTACGTACCCTCGACGCCTCCCGATTCAAAAACCTCGGAATCCTCGGTAAATAATTCGAAAGTACCATCGGTCGTTAGGTTTTGTAGGGCATCCTTATAGCTTTTCATTACTGTAAGCACTGCTTCTTTTTCTGTTTTTGCATCTTGTCCAAATAGTGGGCTTGTCGCTATTATGAGCAACATTACCACCGTAGTTAATTTTAGTGTTTTCATACTTTTAGTTTTTAAAGGTTATTTATTTACTCGAATTCTATTCACATTTGCGATACCAAAGACCAGGACGAAAAACCGCAGTGCCACTTCAAGCGCCACCAGGATTTTCGCGGGTAAGGAAATTGGGACTATATCACCATATCCTACTGATGAGAATGTTATCAAACTAAAATAGGATAAATCAAAAAATACCGACAGTCCATCATTGCCAATACTGTTGTTCATTTTAAAATGAATAGCATCCACAAACTGTAACGCCGTGTAATCTATTGTAAACGATAAAACTATCAACACAATCAGATATCCGAACAAGACCAGTACGTGGCTCAATAGATGGCTCTGACCAATTATCTTCATTAATTGGTTAAAGGACAAGGCTATAATAAATCCTATTTTTAGTAATGTTAAGGCAAGAAGTATACCTATAGCCAAAACCCCTTCCATAGTAGGTAGCGCATACAGTTCGATTACTGAAGCAATAAGCAGCACCAATAGAACATACTTTGAGCTATTGAAAAGCTGCCCATAAAACGCCTCTGTGGTTTCTATGTCTTTTTCTTTATCCATTCTTATTTGTTAACTGTAAAAATCTCATCATAGGTCTTTGTTTCGAGTTTGCTTATTCTTCTAACCAAAAAACTGCAACGCCAATGCACCACCAATTATTAATGTTAGGATTGTATACACTATATAGTTAGTCCATTTCTTTAATGGACTTTTACTTTGCGCTTTGCCATTATTTGTATTGCAGCAATCCTTCATCAACTTTATATATTTTTTCAGCTTGAGATTATGAAACTGAAATTATTAGGTTATACTTGAAGATGAGAGGCGAACTGGTATTAACCAATAAACCAATCTGAAATGCTCACCTCCCAAAATCAAGTAATCTTCACTAAACTTCTCTTTTTCAATAATCCTCTATTTTGCCCGGAAAGGGAAGAGCTTCATCATCACTAATTGATGCATCGTCTCTTCCATATTCGGGCTACTATTAACCAAATCAACTTTTCTTTTTCAATAAATTTATTGTGCCTAATTAAGAGAAAGGGCCTTAAAAACCAACCAGAAATACGTGCCCTCTCTCTTATTAGGACTTAAATTTTTGCCTGACTTGGGAAGGAACTAACACTAACCATCAATTATTTTCCTTCCCACGACAGGACTTATAAACTATTCTATATTCTCCAAAAACTCTATAACTATCTGTTAACTAATAAACCAGAACAAGAAAAGGACTTCTTGGATAGGGATAATCTATTGAATAGTCTTTTCTACTTTGCCACACTTAAGCATCTTGCTCCCGTAATACGGATTCCTCACTTCACCCTTTTGGCTCAACCACGCGCTACCATTATCGTACATTGGGCAAAATTGTTGGTACAATGTATTTTTTGTTCCAGTAATGGCCACCATATCCGTGATATCCTTGCTTAACGTTTTAAAATGTTCGCGTTGGTGGTCTATGGCGCTTTCGGCAATATGCACGGCGTGTTCGGTGGCATCTTCTATAATATCTGCCAGCTCGCTTTGTTGTTCTTTTGTATAGTTACTGCTGTCAAATGCTTTTAAGGAAGCCACTAATGTAGTGCCTAATTGTGCCGCTTTTTTGGTATCATCAGCCACCAAGGCATCTTTTAGGTTGAAATAGTCATTTAAAATTACTTCTGCCTTTGCATCAGTCTTGGTATCCATCATTTTACTATGGTCCATTTTCATATTGATGTGGTCCATTTTATCTTTTTCCTGTGCATAAACAAAAGAAACTGTTAACAATAGCATTGCTGCTATACTCATTTTTATCTTTTTCATAATTTTAATTTTTAGATTATTTATAAACTGTCTTTTAATTGTGTTACCCAATTGATGATTTCTTCCGTTTCTTCTTTCGAGAACTTGGCGTCTCTATGAATTAAGGTGTATGAATTCAAGGGCATCTCACCACTTTCAATTTGCTTGATGATAGACCTTAATTTACTTGTCTTTCTGCGACTTGACAATGAATCCCATTCGTTGAAATTTAGCTCTGCCTTACCTTCTTTAATGTGGTCTTCCAAGAACCAAGCAACTGGCTGAACTCGATTATACCAAGGATATTGGGTGTTGTTACTGTGACAATCATAGCAGGAAACCTGTATCTTTTTCTGAATAGCCTCCGGAACCTTATGCACCACCATAAAATCTGTTTGGGGCACGGTATCGTTTTGGTTATAGTTCACCGGAATAAACTGAATGAGCACAAGCGCCACCAAAAGAATTCCCGCTATGATTTTTACAATCTTCATTTAGTTGATTTCTTTCTGGACTTTACCGCAGGTTAACATTTTACTACCGTAATACGGATTCTTAACGTCCTTGCTCGTGCTCAACCAAGCGCTACCGCCATCATACATTGGGCAAAACTGTTGGTACAAGGTGTTTTCTGTTCCTGTAATAGCAACCATATCTGTTACATCCTTGCTCAATACTTTAAAGTGCTCTCGCTGGTGTGTTATATCGCTTTCTGAAATGTGCTCTGCGTGTTCTACCGCATCCTCAACGATGTCCTTTAAATCTGATTGCTGCGTATCGGTGTATTCTGAAATATCGAGCTTTCCTAAGGTTGTTGCGAGGCTTGCCCCAAGTTCTTTGGCTTTGGCATTATCATCGTTAACCAAAGCGTCCTTAAGTTTAAAATAGTCGGTCAAAATAGCTTCTGCTTTTGCGTCTTGACCATTGTTCATTGCTATTTCATCATCTTCATTCATTGGTTTATCATCCATCATATCATCCATCGATTCTTGATGCATCTCATTACTCATAGGCGCTGTGGGTTCGTTTTTGTTTCCGTCTTTGCAGGCAGTAGCACTAAATAGAACTAATGCCAGTCCGGCAATCATTACATTTTGTTTCATCATTTTCATAATTATATATTTAAGGGTTATTTATTAATGGTTTTTTTGACCGACCCGCACTTCAGCATTTTCTCTCCGAAATAGGGATTGGTAATTTCTTTTACATCTGCATACCAATAGGCTCCTTCATTGTTAAATGCCATTGGGCAGTATTTTTTGTATATGGTTCCTTCAGATAAGGCATCTTCAAACATAGGCCCCGCCTTTTCCGTGAACTGTGCAAAAAGTTCCCTGACCTCTTCTATATCTTGAGCATCAGCCATTTGTTGTGCGAGCTGTTTCATCTCCATTCGTTCTTCACCAAATGATGCTGCCATATCCTTGCTAATGGATTTTGCTTGACTCTCATCGCTTTTTGCCAGCGCCATCTTGATTTCAAGGTAATTGTGCCATACCTTCCCGGTCATCCCGTCTATAAAGCCTTGGTCTGCCACATCTGCAGTGTTTTCTTTTGCGGTCTTTACCTCTTCAGGTGTGTTAATCTCTACAGTTTGTTTTTCCTTGCAGCTAATAAATGCTATAAGTGCAAAAGCTGCGATTGTTGTTTTCATTAGTGTTTTCATTATTCTTATTTTAAATTGTTACTCTTTAAACTTTTACAAATGACCTGTAGGTTCCATCTAAATATCATCAGATTATAATAGACATTCAACAATCAACTGTTTAATTATTTTTTATAAAAACAATATCGAAAAGCGTTATTGTTTTAGGTCGATACATTGGTTTTAAAAATCCGATACTGTTAAACTTCAGAACCTTCCTGTATCCCTATTATTGAGTTATTACTTTTTTCTTTTACCGGCTATAAAAAATATTAACCATCCCAAAAGGGCAAGTCCTATTATCCACCAAAATATCATCATACCTTTAATTTTTATAATTATCGTTTTAAGAAAGATTACCCTCTATATGTTGTTTTCGCTCCTTTGTCAATTTTCCCATCATATGAGTACCCCTTCCTATCATTTTATTATTGTTCGTTAATCTTAATACTTATTGTTAAGGTGTTAATCAAGGAACTTTTAAAATCTTAGAGAAAGCCCACCACCTGCACCAAAACGGTTGTCGTAGCTTCCCATTAGTGAAAAATTCTTTGATAGTAAATATTCTACTCCTGCGCTCCAAGTAACCTCTTCTTTAAAATTAACCCCTTGTGGCAGGTCATCTACCCAACCAAAATCCATTTGGTATTCATACATTCCAAATATGATGGTTCTTGGAAAAATTGAGATGGCACGACTCAAACTTATCTGTGGGCGCAACTTACTGTCCGTACGGACATCAAGTGTAAAGAGGTAAGGGGTGAGGTATCGTATTCCTGCTATCGCTGTAGTTGTTATTTCATCAAGGCTATCCTCCATTCCATTTTCAATATTTATACCACCAAAAACGGTCAAATAATCATATAGATACCTGTCATATGCTACCTCTACTTCCATATTCTTGTTCCATCCATATTCGCCCCTCAGTGAAAACTGGTTACGGATGTTTGAGCTTACTAAGTTCAAGGTGGTCATATGTGATGCAGCATCTACCATACCCCAAGAATAAAATTGGTCTGTTTCGTGTATAAGTTTAGATACTGGAAACTCTTCTAATCGTGGGTCGCGAGGTGTATCATAACTCACAATACGAGCCATACCTCCCATCATATGATAAAGTATGTGACAGTGAAAAAACCAGTCGCCATATTCATTACCATAAAACTCGATGGTTATTTCCTGCATAGGCGGTACATTTACCGTGTGTTTTAGGGGTGAGTATTCCCCATTCTCGTTGATGACCCTAAAAAAATGTCCGTGTAGGTGCATCGGGTGGTGCATCATCGTTAAGTTATTGAACGTGATTCGGGTTACTTCATCTCCCTTTATCTTTATCTTGTCCGCTTCAGAAAGAGGTACACCGTTCAAGCTCCAGATATACCGTTGCATATTTCCAGTAAGGTTCAACAAAATTTCGGTTACAGGCACGTCGGGGTCATAGTTGGTTTTCTCGGGTGATTTAAGATAATCGTAGTTGTATTCTGAAAACATATTCATTCCCTGCATTCCATCCGGTTCGTCCATTTTCATATCATCCATTTTTTTATCCATTTTTCCCATTTTGGAATGGTCCATCTGCATTGAATCCTTTGGCTTTTCCATAGACATATTCTTCATCTTGTCTCCTCCCTTCATAGCCGATTGTTCCATTTCCATTTCTCCCATTGTCATATCGCTCTTTTGCATTCCCCACTTTTCCTTCATTTCGTAGCGCTCATCCTTTCTTGGTCTAAATTTTAATGCTGGTGCTCCCATTTTCATTTTCATCTTCGCCATTTGCTGCATCATCGCAATTTTATCTGGTCTTGGTATATCTGGTGCAGCTATCACCTCTCCCTGGCCCAAATAGGCAGTAGCTGTGCCAGAACCATCCTGTGCCATAATCTTGTATTCGAGTTTTCCGTTGTCAGGTATCGTGACGATAAAATCATAGGTCTCTGCAACACCAATAAAAGTCTTGTTCTTTCTTACGGGAACTACATCCTTTCCATCAGCTGCCACCATCAATGGGTCTTCCCCTCCAAAGGTCATCCAAAAAGAGGTTGATGCAGAACCATCGATAATGCGCAGACGTACTTTCTCTCCTGGTTTAAATTCGGGATATTCAATTTTCTCTTCTCCATTGATAAGAAATGCTGGGTAATAGATATCGGCAATATCGGCTCCTTCCATTCGTTGCCTCCAAAAATCGACCTGCGCACCCAAAGCACCTCTCGCAATTACTTGGTTAAGTGGCGTGGCCGTCCCTTTTCTGATATTGTACCATTCTGTGCCACGCTTTAAAAATCGTTGTACATCCCTTGGCTTTTCGTTAGTCCAATCTGAAAGTAGTAGCACGAGCTCTTTATCATATTCTAAATCTGTTTTTTCCTTGGGCTGTATTACAAAAGGACCATAGATACCACTTTGTTCCTGTAGCATTGTATGGGAATGATACCAGTAGGTTCCATTTTGCTTAATAGCAAATTCGTATTTTAAAGTCTTGCCAGGTTCGATAGGTGGGGTGGATAGATAGGGAACGCCATCGTAGAAATTTGGCAACAGAAGGCCGTGCCAATGTATCGATGATTCCACGCTCATCTCGTTCTTGACATAAATTACGGCATATTCGCCCTCATTAAAATTGAGTGTTGGCCCGGGGATTTGGCCATTTATGGTCATCCCCATAACTTCCTTGTCTGCTTTGTTTACGAGCTCCTCCCGTAGAGTAAGGGTATATTCCCTTACGGGCAGGTTATCTACATTGCCTTCTACGGAAGGCTCGGTCTGTGCTATGGCAGTTGATGATACAAGAATCATCAAAAGAATTAAGATTTTTGAATTCATAAGTGCTATTTTAAATTAAATGTATGGTCTGTAAAATCAGTTTTGTTTTATGCTAAATAGCTTTCACAGGCCTCAGCACATTTTCTACAGGCTTCTGCACAATCTTGACAGTGTTTGTGGTCGTGCTGTGAACATTCATCTGCACAAGCGTTACAAACTTTTTGACAGTAGCGTACCAAATCATCTACGTCTTCAAACTTGGTTGCCAACACCTGAGCCAAAGTGCTGCATACTTCTGCACAGACGCGGTCTGTACGAATACAATTGACCATCATTTTTACATTTTCTTCTTCTAAACAGGCATCTGCACAATAGTTACAATGGTTGATACAATTGCCAAGGGCGCTAATTAATTCAGAGTTTCTCATCATTTTTGTTTTTAATTAAACATTTAATTTCCAAGGGAAATTACTGCTGTAAATCAACAGCTTGTGTCATAATTTTGGTTCTTATCTACATAATTTTGTCCAACGAATTCCTAAAATTCTTTTGTTGGGATTTATAGGTCGAAAGGCTCATTCCCGTCTCGCTTTTAAACTGTCCGCTCAAATGGTTGATGTGACTGTAATCGAGCAGTTGCGCCATTTCAGTAAAATTGTGTTCGTTAGCCTGTACGAGTTCTTTTACCTTTTCAATTTTTAGTTTGATGAAATATTTTTCAATAGTAACACCTTGCGTAAAAGAGAATACCTTGCTGATTTTTGAATACTCGTGTCCCAAGGCATCCACCAAATGTTCGGACAGTTTTTTATCAAGTTGAATCGGTAGTTCCTGCATCGTTTTTATGAGTTCAACCTTTACCCGTTCGGTCAACTTATCTTCCGTACTATCGATGAGCGAAAAACCGTTTTCTTTCAATACCGCTTCGAGTTTGTCCAAATCAAGGGCATCAATGTCCAGCTGTAACCGACCCAATTCAATCTGATGCAACTTGATGTGATTTGCTTTCAGTTCATCCTTCAACACCTTGATGCAACGGTCGCACACCATATTTTTTATGTAAAAATCTTTTACCATTGCTATTGAATTAAATAATTTATGATGGATTGTTGCACGTAATACATCTGAACAGATTCTATCTGATTCATTTGAAATTTTAATTGCAGTTCCTGTATATCAAGCACATCGTTAAAATCGATGGTTCCCGTTTCATAATTCTTGATTAGAATTTGCTCGGCATCTTTAGCCTGCTTTAAATTCTTAGTCTGAGTATTGAATTTAATTCGGGCTTGGTTGCGTTGGGATAACGCTTTCGCGAAAGCGGATTCCAAAACATTCAATCGTTGCTCCTTTTGAGTTTCGATTTCTTGCTGGCGTAGCTCATTTTGCCTTGTAATAGACTTGTACCTATTGTTAAAAATGGGTATGGAAACCGAAACCATTGGCATCAAGATATCTTTTCCGTTATCACTGAACATTACATCATTACGTGCAGTTACTGGCAGGTAATCCACGCCAAAGCCAACCATAGGTAGGCTCTCACGCTGATTGAGCAATTCTGATTGTGCTATGGATTCATATAATTTATCGTACTTGAGCAGTTCAGGATTGAGCGATAAAGCTTCCGTGCCGTTTATAGGGTCATCCTCTGGGATTTCCATTATTGCAACTATATCAACCGTGCTATTATCATCCCGATTGAGAAGATTATTAAATGTTGTTTGTTCTGCGCTAAATTCCTCTTCCAAAACCTCTTTTTGCTGCTGCAATTCATTTTGACGAATCTGCAACCGCAATACATCTACCGCAGATGCCTTGCCCACTTCTACCGAGGTAAGGGCAAGTCGCTCATAGGTTTTTAATAGTTGAATGTTCTCGTCAAGTACCTCTTGCTTTGCTCTTGTTTCATACAATCTGTAATAAGATTGCGCTACTGAAAGCGCCAATTTCCGTTTGGCAATTGTGATTTCCACATATTCAGCTTCGGCCATAGAAGTCGCATAATTTTCACGTGCGGTAACGGTTCCAAACCAAGGCAACATCTGTTTTACGCCTATCCGTGCTCGTTGTGCGCCCACCCTTGTTTCTGGCTCACTTACAAAATAGCCTGCGCTTACTTCCGTATTAGGTAGCCAGTTTGCTTCATTGACCTTTTCTTCGGCAATATTGTAGCGCAATTCAAAAGCCTGAATTTCTGGGTTATTAGCTTCAGCTTCTTCAATGTAGGACTGTAATTGTTGCGCCTGCCCGCCGATTGAAATCAGTCCAATGCTTATAATTAGTAGTGCGTTCAGGCGGGCTTTCGCACTTCGTCTTCGCTCAGCATAAACTTCAGCGGAAACAAACAAAAGACAGATTATGATTTTTATATTTTTCATTTGTTTGCTCTTTTAAGTTGGTATTCTTTTTTCCAGCTATATAAAACTGGTAAGAGAAAATAGGATGTGACGTCGATTATCATTCCGCCAAAAATGGGGATTGCCATCGGTATCATAATGTCGCTTCCTTTTCCTGTAGATGTGAGTACTGGCAACAATGCCAAAACTGTGGTCACGGTGGTCATCAAACACGGGCGTATTCGTTTTCCTGCGGCTTCCAATGTGGCGAGACGTATGCCTTTTTTGCTATCTGGTTCGTTACTTTTGAAAGATTGGTCTAAATAGGTTGCCATTACAACACCATCATCAGTTGCAATACCGAAAAGGGCAATAAAACCGACCCACACGGCCACACTTAAATTGATGGTTTTCATATTGAACAAGTCCCGTAGGTTCTCGCCAAAAAAGCTGAAATTGAAAAACCAATCCTGCCCATAAAGCCAAATCATTATAAAGCCACCTGCAAAGGCTACGGCGATTGCTGTAAAAACCATAAGCGACGTAGAAACCGACTTGAACTGGAAATACAAAATCAAGAAAATGACCAGCAAACAAAGTGGCACAACCACCGATAACGTTTTTTCTGCCCGTAATTGATTTTCGTATGTTCCTGTAAATCGGTAACTGATTCCTTGTGGCACGACCAAATCGCCATTATCTATTTTCTGTTGAATGAGCGCTTGGGCATTTTCAACCACATCTACTTCGGCAAAGCCATCGAGTTTATCAAAGAGGACATACCCTATCAAAAATGTATCTTCGCTCTTAATGACTTGTGGGCCTTGCTCGTAGCGTATTTCTACCAGTTCGCCCAAAGGAACCGGACTTCCAGTTGATACAGGTACATAGATACTTTTTAAATCTTCTGGATTTGCTCGCAATTCCCGTGGATAGCGTACTCTTACACCATAGCGCTCACGTCCTTCTACTGTTTGGGTAAGTGGCATACCGCCCACAGCTACTTGAAGGACTTCCTGAACATCCATTATGGAAATCCCATAGCGTGCTAACTGGTCTCGTTTAATGTCAATCAATAAATAAGGTTTACCCACGATGCGGTCTGCAAAAACAGCTTGTTCTTTGACACCTTCGGCTTGTTTTAAAATATCTTCCAGTTGCAGTCCAAAGTTTTCTATGGTTTTTAAATCTGGTCCTTTTACCTTGATTCCCATTGGTGCTCGCATACCTGTTTGTAGCATAACGAGTCGTGTCTCTATGGGCTGCAACTTGGGCGCAGAAGTCACGCCTGGAAACTTGGTTACTTTTACAATTTCATTCCAAATGTCATCAGGACTGCTTATTTCCGGTCGCCAGTTTCGATAATATTCCCCATCGTTATCTTCAATCAAATCATTGCGTGTTGCACTTGTTTTGAGTTGTGACGCTTCATAGTTAGCATCATCATCGATTTCATTATTTGGGTTTATAATGAACTTGTCATTTTTCAGAACAAATAGACCATCATCGTTTACACGGTAGCGTTGTCTTTCGCCATTCTCATTTCGCATATATTCAGACTTGTACTGAATCACGTTTTCATACATTGAGAGTGGTGCAGGGTCGAGGGCAGATTCTGTCCTACCTGCTTTTCCCACTACAGTTTCAATTTCAGGGATGCTTGCCACGGCCATATCCAGCTGTTGCAAGACACGCTTGTTCTCTTCGACACCAGCGTGCGGTAAGGATGTCGGCATTAACAGGAATGAACCTTCATTAAGTGCCGGCATAAATTCCTTCCCTGTGTTGCGCATTATGACCACACCTAAAATCAGCACCGTGGTTGGAATAATTAAAAATAGGTATCGATTTTGAAGTGCCCAGCGCAAAATGCGGTCATAGTATTTTCGGAAAACAGTAAACACACCAAGTAATCCAAAACAGATAATGGCAACAAAAATCAAATTCATTAGAATACTTCGGTCAAAACCAAGCGGTCGCCAGTATTCGGCGAGTAGAAAAACAATCGCCATACAGGAAATAACAATATGAATAAGATTAGCTCGATTTTCTGTAATTCTATCCCTTACGCTCAAAAGCGCAACAACACCGTAGGCAATCAAAATGAGACCAAGCCAATAGCCATAAAAAATGGCTGTGATACCAAGTACGATCAGAACACCATTAATAATGTACTTTGAGCGCTCCATTAGGTTACTTTTCTTAAAAAGAAACGCGGCAAAAGGCGGTATTAAAAACAGCGCGATTACAAGCGATGCAGCAAGTGCCATTGTTTTTGTAAAAGCCAATGGTCTGAAGAGTTTCCCTTCGGCACCTATCATCGTAAACACAGGTAGGAAACTGATAATCGTCGTGAGCACAGCGGTTAAAATTGCACCAGAAACTTCCGCAGTAGCGTTGTAGATGATTTCGTTTGTAGTGTATTCTATTCCGCTTTCGCGAAAGCGTAATTTTTCATCTTCCAGATGCCGAATCATATTTTCGGCAAGTATAACGCCCACGTCCACCATTGTACCGATAGCAATGGCAATTCCTGACAAGGCAACAATGTTGGCATCTACATTAAAGAGCTTCATTGTTATAAAAACCATTAAAACGGCAACAGGCAACAGGCCAGAAATTAGAATGGATGCACGCAGATTGAACACCATTACGATGATGACCAAAATGGTAATCAGGATTTCAAGTGTAAGGGCTTCATTGAGCGTGTGAAGTGTTTCCTGAATAAGTTGCGTTCGGTCATAAAAGGGAACGATAGTCACTTGTGATGTACGACCATCTGCCAAGGTTTTTGTAGGTAGTCCGGATGATAATTCAGCTATTTGGTCTTTTACATTATTGATGACTTCCAATGGGTTTGCACCATAGCGGGCTACCACGACACCGCCTACCACTTCGGCACCTTCTTTATCTAAAATACCACGACGTGTCTGCGGTCCCAAATGGACATTGGCGATGTCCTTGATTCTGATAGAAGTAAAATTTTCAGAAGCGACTACCGCATTTTCAATATCTGCAACAGATTTCACATACCCTAAACCACGAACCAAATATTCAGCTTGATTGATTTCCAAAGTCTGCGCACCAATGTCTTGATTACTTTCCTTTACCGCCTTTACAATATCGGTCAAGCCGATGTTGTACTGACGCATTTTTTCAGGGTCAACATCCACTTGGTATTCTTGAACATACCCACCAATTGAGGCTACTTCTGAAACACCACTTGCCGAAGACAATCCGTATTTTACATAGTAATCCTGTATGCTACGCAATTCTTGTAAATCCCAACCGCCAGTTACGTTGCCCTCTTTATCTCGACCTTCCAGCGTGTACCAAAAAATTTGTCCCAAGCCTGTAGCATCTGGACCCAATGCAGGGTTTACACCATCGGGCAATAAGTTTGCGGGAAGCGAATTGAGCTTTTCAAGGATGCGGCTGCGTGACCAATAGAATTCTACATCTTCTTCAAAAATGATATAGATACTGGAAAAACCGAACATTGAAGAGCTTCGGATGGTCTTGACACCAGGAATTCCCAACAATGAAGTTGTGAGCGGATAGGTAATCTGGTCTTCGATATCCTGCGGTGAACGCCCTTGCCATTTGGTAAAAACAATTTGCTGATTTTCGCCGATGTCTGGAATGGCATCAACCGCTACAGGATCAGTTGGTAAAATACCTGTTTCCCAATTGAAGGGTGCATTAACGACTCCCCAACCTACGAATAGGGCGAGTAGTATAACGGCAACAAGTTTGTTTTCTATGAGAAATTTTATGCTTTTATTTAGCATACGATATGATTATTAGATAGTTGAAATTGTGCAAAGTAGAAAATACTGTACACGAGCTTTAGCCCACTACAGCGTAACTGTTGGGCTTTGTTTCAAAAGTCTAATAAATCAAATTAAAAAAGTCTGGTGCAGCACTTGCACATCCCGTTTGACAAAGGGGGGCGGGTAATCGATGAAAGGAACATCGTTAGATTCAATTCCTTCAAAAAGACTTAAATACGAATATGTAAATGAGGCAACAAAGACTTGTTGCTCTAAGGTAAGTTGGTCAAATGAAACTTTTAAATCATCCTTTCCTTCTTTAACGACTTGCTTATCCGTACAACACGTTTTTTCTGAAAGGGTTGGGTTCTCACAACTTGTAGTAGCCTGAGCTTTTTCCATCCCGCAAGTTTTCGCTTTCTGAACGAATGAAAAATCTACCAAAGAATCTCCACAGTAATGCATATCAATAGTAAATGACATCGTAGTCATAAAGACTACAGCTGCCATAAAAACCGCCATTGATTTGTGAATATATTGATTCATTTAAATGCAAAATTACAAAAATTTAACATTTTTTATCGTGATTAACAGAATTTTAATTTTGCTCAGAAGAATAGAACTTAAGCTATCTAAATTTTGTTTTAATATTTTTTTCAGAAATTTACTACGCTTTCCAAGGCATCATCAGCTTCTTTATGTATAAAATTAGCTTGATAATTTAATGTTGTCTTTAAATCGCTATGGCGGTATAGCTTCTGAAGCATTAAGGGGTGAATGGTATCACCAGCGATGTTACCAAAAGTATGCCTCGCAATGTGCATAGTAACCTTCTTATCTATTTTTGCCTTTTTAGCAATAGACTTTAGATTATCATTAAATTTTTTGGTAGCTGTCTTTCTTTTGTTATAGATGTCTTTAGCGTCATCGAGATTCGCTTTTTTCAATTCAGGGAAAACAAAATCCGTTGGGTATCTCTTGTCGTCCCTGTAGTAGTCTAAAATTTTAAAAACTTTATCTGGTATTTTCAATGATAATAATTTCGAGTTTTTATTCATTCTATAATGTAGTCTGCCGTCATAAATATCGGACCACTTTGTCCATAGTACATCAGTAACTCGCATTCCTGCAAAATTGAAGCTGAAAAGCCAAACGTTTCTTGTGTGCATTTCAGCTAACGTTAAATTATCAAGAGCCTCTATAGCTCTTACTTCAATAATATTCAACCCAATTTTATTTGTTTCCGGAAATTTAATTTTAATCTTATCACCACCAAAAGGGTACAATTCCCTACTAACAATTTTAAGCTTTATTGCCCTATTGAACAATAAGCGGATAAATACCAGTATATTCATTATTGACGTTTCAGCTAGAGAATGTTCAACTTTTAGATATATCATCAATTTCTTCAGGAAACGCTCGTCGATTTCCTGAAAGGAAAGTTGTTTGGATTTATTGAATTTTAAGATATAAGTTACCAAAGCACTATCTGTGGATAGGCGGTTTAATTTTTCAGCAGCTTTCAATTCATTGAGATGCTCTTGGGCAAGTTCAAAAAAGGTAGAAGTATTACCCAATGCGTATAGCTCTTTTTTGATTTGGTTTGCAGAAGCATCTTTGTGTTCTGATTGCAAATCAATAAGTGCTTTATTGGCATCAGAAAGTTCTTGTGATAACAACTTGTTTAAACTTTCTGCGTTTTGATTTGATTTTTTTACTCGAATGTTTTTTTCGTCCCAATCCTCTAAGTCGATATAATGACCAATATATTGGTATGTTGAGCGACGATTTTTTGTGATACGAATAGCTAGTGGATATAGACCTTTACTGTTCGGTTTTTTGCGTAGTACTATTTTTGCATTTGACGACATAATTGACCTGTTTTGAGTACGAAAGTCAAATCAGGTACAACATAGGTACAACATTGTATTTTGAGCTTAATTTTTGTTGTAAACTTTCGATAAAGATACAAATTTATTAGACTTTTTAGGTACAACATAGGTACAACAAATGCTGAAATCAATTGATATTAGATGATATCAAAGAAAATGATGTTTTTTATAATCAATTGAAAATGAGTGACTTTGGTGTTATTTAGGCAAATGTACGCTAGACTTAGGATCTGGTGCCGCAAGGTGTGGAGGTTCGAGTCCTCTCGCCCGCACAAAGAGCTTTAAAATTTATTTTAAAGCTCTTTTTTTTATTAATTATTGAAGCACGTCTTTATTAGACGCCTTAGTAAAACACTGAAAGCTTCAGAATGTATCGAAATAGGTTTTCGGTAGATTCTGAAGCTTTTTTTATATAATTTTAAGTGATGACAAAAAACGCCCATAAATTAGAACTTACCAAAGAAGAAATGAGAACACTTGGCTATAAAGCTATAGATGAACTCGTGGAACATTTTGATACTCAAAACTCTAAATTACCAGTAGCCGAAGGCTCAAGAGAAGATATGGACAAGTTGTTTCTTGAAGATGCTCCAGAAGAACCAACAGATGCTATGAGCGTACTTAATTTTGTGGTAGACAAGGTGATGTCTAACAGTAACATTGTTTCGCATCCAAAATCATACTCCTTTGTTCCAGGACCGAGTAACTATGTAAGCACAATAGCAGATACTTTAGCAACAGGATTTAATGTGTTTTCTGGTGGTTGGGTAGCTTCTCCTGCCGCAGCAGAGTTAGAGATTGTAACAATTAACTGGCTGTTAAAACTGTTTGGGTTCCCCTCTAAACGTGGTGGCGGTATCTTTACTAGCGGCGGCTCTATGGCAAACCTAACAGCAATTGTTACAGCAAGGCGTATTAAATGTGGCGAAGACTTTAGCAAAGCTGTTCTTTACCTTAGCGATCAAGCACACTCCTCAAACATTAAAGCTATTACCATTTTAGGGTTTAGAAGAGATCAAATTAGGATCATCCCAACAGATTTAGAGTTTAAAATGTCTCTTAACAAGCTACAGAATGCTATAGCAAAAGATCGTTTACAAGGCTTACAGCCGTTTTGTATTGTAGCGTCTTCTGGAACAACCAATACAGGAACTGTAGATCCATTATTAGAACTTTCTAAAATCTGCAAGAAAGAAAAACTCTGGTTTCATATTGATGGCGCCTATGGCGGTGCAGCAATTTTAGCTAAAAATGGAAAGCAGTTGTTAAAAGGAATTGATAAAGCCGATTCCCTAACTGTAGATCCTCACAAATGGTTTTACCAACCTTATGAAATGGGCTGCCTATTAGTAAGAAACAGCAAGTGGTTAAAACATACATTTACAGAAAAACCTGAATATTTAAAAGATGTTGAAGGCAATGATAGTGAGATAAATTTTTACGATCATGGCGTACAACTTACAAGAAGGTTTAGAGCATTAAAATTATATATGTCTGTTAAGACATTTGGGCTAAAAGCTTTTAGAAAAGCAATAGATTATAACTTAAAACTTGCAGAGCAAACAGAGACTATTTTACGCAAGAGTTCTAAATGGGAAGTAGTATCTCCAGCTACACTTGCTGTAATTAATTTTAGATACAACTCAATTAAACTAAACCTTAATGAGGAAGAATTAGATGAGTTAAACCAAAAAATTAGTGAAAAGATAATGGCTTCAAGAGAGGCGCTTCTTGTAACGACAATTCTTCAAAATCAAATTGTGTTGCGCATGTGCTTAATAAACCCGAGAACAACTCTAGAAGATGTAAAAGGGACAATAAATCTGTGTGAGAAATTTGCAGAAGATATACTCAAAAATGCATAAGCCTCTTTGCATAGGGCATCGTGGCGCTAAAAGTCATATTTACGAAAACACACTGCCTTCTATCCAGAAAGCTTTTCAACTTGGTTCAAACGGAGTAGAAATAGATGTACCTGTCTCTTATACACATCTGACGCTGCCGACGAAGAGGATAGTGTAG
>OJFP01000598.1_pt1 | contig 24656 bp, 26 predicted proteins | sample 1594141 | NCBI WGS metagenome assembly OJFP01 (sample SAMN05416843, study PRJEB24817) | seawater metagenome | isolation source: Sea water | place: Canada:Atlantic | collected 2013-07 | reverse complement strand
TCTACACTATCCTCTTCGTCGGCAGCGTCAGATGTGTATAAGAGACAGGGTAAGTGCGTTGAGATTTTCTTCGGTGATGAACTCGTAGTTTATGGCAAAAAGTCCACCGGCAAGGCCGGCAAACATGCCTGCGACGCAAAAAGTTATATAGCGCACACGCCTCGCGCTGTAGCCAATGAATTCAGCACGCTCGGGGTTGTCGCGTACGGCGTTTGCCATGCGGCCGGCGGGAGTTTGAGTAAATAGATACATCAGCAGGGTGGCGACGAAAAGCCAAAATGCGCCAAGGTAATACACCTCAGTGTCTTGCAGGAATTCGACTCCGAAAAAAGGAGGCCCGTAGGTGCGGTCACCGCTAACGCCGGCCTCACCACCAAAAAAGTCGGCGAAAATGAGTGACGAGGCGACGATGAGCTCGCCGATACCGAGTGAGATCATTGCGAACACCGTGCCCGCCTTACGCGTAGAAAAGCTGCCTATAAACACGGCTGCGAGCAGGCCGAATAAGGCGCCTACTAACGGAATTAAAGTGACCGAAAAAACCAATATCTTGTCGGCTATTAGGTTGAGTGCGTGCACACTCATGAAACCGCCGAGCCCAAAATACACGGCGTGACCAAACGACAGCATGCCTCCCTGTCCCAACATCATGTTGTAGCTGAGGGCGAAAATGATCCAGATAGTCATTTGGTTTAGGATCGAGATGCCGAGCACGGAACTGAACAATGAGGGCAAAATAAGGAGAATTAGCGCGTACGCCGTCCACAGAATCAGATGTTTCTTCATTTTATTCTTCTCGATTCCCCATCAGCCCCGTTGGTTTAAAAACTAGCACTAAGATTAGCAGCAGGTAGGGCAGCACTGGCGCTATTTGCGGCAGCTTGAGTGTCCACAGGTCGTTGAGCGGGTGACTGCGCTCGAAATCTAGGCCCATCATATTTAGCAGCTCGGGCATACCGACGTCGGCAGCGATTGCGTAAGACTGCAAAAGGCCAACAAGTAGTGACGCGATGAGTGCCCCAGGTAGGCTGCCGAGACCGCCGATAACAACGATGATGTAAACAATACTGCCGAGCACGACCGCCATGCCGGGAAAGGTGGTCAGCACTGGTCCGGCGATTACGCCAGCAACACCGGCAAGTGCTGTCCCTACGCCAAACACACACATGAAAATAAACGGCACGTTGTGGCCTAAATTAGCCACCGTATGCGGGTGGCTAATCGAGGCTTGGATGATGATGCCAACGCGGCTGCGAGTAAGGACGAAATACAGTGCGGTGAAGATGCCAATCGAGATGGCAATCATGAATCCGCGATAGGCCGAAAACTCTTGACCAAAAAGCGTAAACAGAGCGAAGTCGAGGAGCTCCGGGGTCTGGTAGTTTTTTGTGTCGCGGCCCCAAAAAAATTGCACAAGTTCTTCGATGAGAAAAGCTAGGCCGAAAGTAAAGATGAGTTCAGCGACGTGCCCCGCGGCATGCACGCGGCGCAAGCCGTAGCGTTCTACTCCTGCGCCAATTCCGCCAACGATGAGAGGGGCAACGAGCAGACCGCCCCAGAAGCCTATGAAGCCGCTGATGGTGTAGGCAAAATACGCGCCCAGCATATAGAAACTCGCATGGGCAAAGTTCAGCACACCCATCATGCTAAAGATGAGCGTTAGGCCACTGGCAAGCATAAACAAGAGCAAACCAGTAACTAGCCCATTGAGAGTGGAAAAAATAAAAACTTCGTTCATCGGTCTAGCGCTCAGGTCTGCGCATACGGCAGCTGTGTTCGAGTATCGTCTCGTCTGAGCCAACCGAGTATTCTGTCAGCAGCCCGTAGCCGGAGTTGTCGGCATCGAACTCGATGCCTTCGTCAGTCTGCTTGGAAATATATAAGGGCTGAATGAGTTGGTGGTCTTCCGGACGCATCCATAGGTCGTCGCCACCGAGGTTCGTGAAGCGCATGTCTTCAAGAGCAATAGCGATGTCATAGGGGTCGGTGCTCTGGGTATCCTCCATCGCGGTGACGATCATCATAAGCGCGTTAACCATTCGTGACTGCGTTGCGTCGAAGTTAGGGTTCGCGTCTTTGTACGCATGGTTGAAGTCGCGTCGAGTTTTACTTGCGATAGGGTTGGCGCTGTCGGTATGGATAAGCCTAATGCGGTCTTTGCCATCCTCACCCAGAGTTGCTGTAATACCATCATAAGCCGCGTAAAAGGTATAAATCGGTACGTCTAGCCCCGAGTCGATTATCGAGCGGGCGAGCGACACCATGTCGGCGCCATAGTTACCTGTTACTATAGCGTCTGCACCTGATGAGACTATCTTGGTGACATAGGGGGTAAAGTCTTTTACCGTGCCGATGGGATGAAACTCGTTGCCCACGACTTCAATGTCGGGGCGTTTTTCGTTAAGCAAGCGTACAGTATTGTCGGCGACAACCTGACCAAAGGAATAGTCTTGGCCGATGACATACACGCGCTTAATGTCGTCATTCATCGCGATGAAGTCGGTGAGCACTTCGAGCTTCATCACCGCGTGAGCGTCGAAGCGAAAGTGCCAAAAACTGCACTCTTCGTTAGTGAGTATGGGGTCGACTGCTGCGTAGTTTATCTGCAGAATTTCCTGGCCTAGGTTGCGGCGGTTGTGCCGCGAGATGGTTTGATTGAGTGTGTTGGCGACGGCGGAGCTATTGCCTTGAAAGATGATGCGGAGTTCTTCGCTTACCGCACGGCGAAATTGGAGCTGAGTTTCGGTTGGACTCTGCTTGTTATCTAGCGGAACGATCTCGATCATTCGGCCACCAAGGATACCGCCCTTCGAGTTATAGAGGTAATCCACGGCGAATTCGAGGAGTTTGAGCCCACTGGTGCCAACGGAAGCGAACGCGCCCGAGAGGGGGTCCATGAAGCCGATTCGAACGGGTTCTTGAGCGCTGGCTGGAGAGTACGAAAGCGCGCAAATGAGTGCGCCAGCTGAAAGCCTTGCTATGCTAGCAGTAAGCCGTCTAACAGTAGTTAAGGATGTCGATGATTGAGGGCGGATATTAAAGTGAATCAACGTCATGAATTAAAATCCTATTAAGGTTTTATGACAGTCTTAGAATTGAAAAAACTAGTTTGACCTTATCTTACCCCGAAACGCTGTGCAACAGCCTGATGTAGGTCTAGTCTGAGATGTAATAATGCATCTAATGTGTGGGCTTGGTAGCGACAATGCGCGAGATTAAAGAAAGCGAAGTAGAGTTTTCTGCTATGAGGGCAAGCGGCCCTGGTGGACAGAATGTAAACAAAGTATCCACTGCAGTGCAGCTTCGCTTTGATTTCGTGCGTGCGCGCGTAACTGACGCACAGCGAGAATTAATCAAGGGTATGCGCGATGCACGAATAATTTCGTCTGGTGAGATTGTAATCAAAGCGCAGAGGTTTCGTAGCCAAGAGAAAAATAAGCAAGATGCACTTAGCCGCCTTAATGCGCTGCTCGACAAAGCGACGACAGTAAAGCCAACCCGACTCGCAACGCAGCCGACGCGCGGCGCGAAAGAGCGTCGACTAGAGGCAAAGCGAAATACATCGGGTAAAAAGTCGGGCAGAGGGTCTGTACGTGACTTGGACTAGCTATGCGCTTGCTTTGCTGTTATCGCTCGGAGGGCTGAGCGCACAAAAAGTACAGGCGGCACCGTACGATAGCGCGGGCGCCGAACGCCCCTCCTCTCTCGGACTCTACAGCTATGTACGCGACACTTTAAGCACGTTTGAGACAACAGGCCGGTTAGAGCCTAATCCGGGAATTGACGGCGCCGACATTGAAGCATTCATTGCACTTTTAGAGCGTTCACTCGCGATGTTTGACGCGATTGAGTCAGGCAAATGCGCAAGATTCGAACGCCTAAGTGGGATGACTAAAGAAAGCATTGAGCAGGAATTTGGTACAAGAGTAGCAGGCATCATTTTGTTAGCCTCGCAAGAGCGTAGCCCTCCGAGCTGCGAATAATCCCGAGGTTAAGGCAATAAAAAAAGCGAAGCAGGCATGGCCCACTTCGCTTTTTTCGCAAAACTTACGGCGAGTTAGTAAACTTCGAACAGACCCGCTGCGCCCATTCCGCCGCCCACACACATAGTGCAAACAACGTATTTCGCGCCGCGGCGTTTGCCCTCGATGAGTGCGTGTCCAACCATGCGCGCGCCGCTCATACCGTAGGGGTGGCCAATCGAGATCGCACCGCCGTTAACGTTCAGGATCTCGTCGGGGATACCTAGCTGATCGCGGCAGTAAATAACCTGTACCGCAAACGCTTCGTTGAGTTCCCAGAGGCTAATGTCGTCCATCTTTAAGCCGTTAGCGGCAAGAAGCTTAGGGATTGCGTAAACGGGGCCAATGCCCATTTCGTCTGGCTCGAGACCTGCAACCGCCATGCCGCGGTAGGCGCCGAGTGGGCTTAGGCCGCGCTGTTCGGCTAGCTTGCTGTCCATTATTACCGAAGCAGAGGCACCATCTGAAAGCTGGCTTGCGTTGCCCGCCGTGATCACACCGCCTTCGATTACCGGCTTGAGGCCAACGAGGCCCTCGAGCGTTGTAGTTGGGCGGTTACCTTCGTCTTTGTCGAGCATGACGTCATGGACGCTCTGCTGCTTGGTTTCTTTGTCCATGAACAGCATCTTCGACGCCATTGGCACGATTTCGTCGTCGAATTTGCCGGCTGCCTGAGCGGCTGCCGTGCGCTGCTGGCTGCGGAGCGAGTATTCGTCCTGAACATCACGCGAGATATTGTAACGGCTAGCGACGATTTCAGCTGTTTGAAGCATCGGCATATAGGCGTGCTGCGAGCGCGCGACGACGTTGGGATCGATTGCGCGATAGCCGTTGCGATGCTCATTTTGGACGAGGCTGATCGACTCGAGGCCGCCGCCAATCACAATAGGCATGCCGTCGACGATGACCTGTTTGGCTGCTGTGGCGATAGCCATCATGCCCGAGGCGCACTGACGATCCATGCTCATGCCAGACACGCTTGAGGGCAAGCCCGCAGCGACGCCCGCCGTGCGGCCGATGTTCTGGCCCGAAGAGCCTTGCTGCATGGCACAACCCATGACAACGTCTTGAATCTCGGCAGGATCGATGCCCGCGCGCTGAACCGCCGCAGCGATAACATGGCCGCCCATGGTAGGCGCGTCGGTGTCGTTAAAAGCACCGCGGTAGGCCTTGCCGATCGGGGTTCTTGCTGTGGATACGATTACTGCTTCTCTAGTCATGCTGCTCTTTCTCCGGTCTGTTATAAAAGTTATTTATAAAAATCGTATTCACACCGCTTTGTCCAAAGCTTTGGGTCAATACGTTGGCTTGTGGTTTTGGTTACTCTGCGCTGCAGACTAGCCGTTTAATCTTTTCAATGGCGTCTCTAGCCAGTTGAGTCATTTCTTCATCGCTGCGGTCTTGAATCGGATGCGGGACAAAGAGGCTCGCGGGTGTAATTCCTAACGAGCGTCCCTGCGCCGCAGCCGCGTCGACGAACTCGGTCGAGGCAATGAAGGCAGAGGGAAGTCCACGGCTTTCTAGGTTCATGATGTCATGCAAACTGCACGAGGTACATGAGCCTCAGTCGGCCAATCCTTCAATGACCGCGTCGCATTCGACGCTAATCTTTTGGGTGAGCTCTACCGGCGCGAGTCGTGCAAAGGTAGGTTTCGCGTAACGATTAACCTTCGCACCTATCGCAGTAAGCTGCCTCTCAACTTCGTCTAGAAACTCTTTGCCTCGTGGCTTCGAGATGTCTAGCAGGCCTACGGTTGCCCCAGCGAGTGTTGCAAGCCGAGGTAGGATCTGTCGTTCAACCGGGCTAAGCTCGGCGGTCGGGTCTAGCAGAGTAGTGTGCATTGCCTCACTCCTGTTGTCTTAAACGTGCGGTTACCTGTGAGACGAGCTGACTGCCGCGTTCGCCCGACGCTACCCAGCCGCCGATAATGGCCGAAAACATGCCTGCAGTGCCGCCAAGCGTCACGATATGCAGGCCGTCGTCTCTAAATTTGTTCAAAATTTTATCTTTGAAACGCTCAGGCATACCTTCTGCTATGCCGTCGGCGCCGCGCATTATTTCCTGGCCCGGCGTCATCAAATTATTGTAGAGGGCTGCCCTCAGGTCGGCCTTCGTCCAGCCGCCTTCTTTAAATACACGTCTATGTTCGGGAGAGACTAGCAGAATCGCGTCTGCCACACCAAATAGCTTGCTGTGGGCAACTGTCCGTAAGCTGGCAGCCAGGCTGCGGGCGAGTGACTCTGGGGTGCGCGATTGCTGATCAACGATGCCTTGCAGCCCTTCGCCGGCAAAGAGGCTGACGACTGATTCGCCTCTTTCGAAGCCGCGATCTTGAGCAAGCGTCGGCCAATCGACATCCGATTCGTCTTCGGCGAAGCAGTAGCTGTATTTTCCGGGATTACCCATCGTGGCGCGATCTATGCCACCAGGAAGACCGCCGCCGACATTGCGTATGAGTAACTGTAGCGCGCGTCCAATGGTTGCATTGGCGCGATTGCCTTGTCCCAAGGCGTTCATCCCCGAATTCATGCCGATGGCTTTCGCTACGGGGCCATTAACAATCACAACTGGCGACGAGAAGTAGGTCGTGCAGAGCAGGCCATGCATGCAGAATCGATCTTGCAGCGCAGCCTCAACCGCTGCAAGCACGACGGGGAAATATTCGGGCTTACACCCAGCAAGTACCGCGTTTATCGCAACCTTCTCGATACTACAGGGCACATTGTCAGGCGGCACATCGCCAATAATCTCTGACCCCTCACGGTCGCCGCCTTTTAGCATTCGTATAACCCGCAGGGCAGTGGGTGGGACAACCGGCAAGCCATCGCTCCAGCCGCGATCATAGCAAGCTTCAAGTTCGTCTTCTGACGACGCGAGTTCGACTTGCCGGGCTTGCAACGTGCTTTTGCCGAAGCGCAGGGCAAGTACCTCGTCCATGCCGGGGTCTTGAGTCTTCGAGCCGCAACCCGGTTTAAATTCGATAAGCGCTTCCCCCAAGTTTTGAATGCCCGTAAGCTCACGCCATTCTGCGCGGTCCCATCCAACGATTCGATCATCGGCTTTAGCTGAGCTGTGGCGAATTAGCGTCGGGACAATTTCAATATTGGCAGCATAAGACTGCGCCAGGCTGCTGTCGTCGATAACACCGGGCATCTCGGGGAAAGTAGGGTCGTCTTGGGTGTATAGAATGAGTTCGGTACCTGGCTGTGCAGCGAGTTCGGTGACGGCGGGTATAACGAGCTGGCAGGTTGGGCAGTCGCGTTTCAGATAGATTGTATAGTGCGCTATCTCGGCGGGTTGAGCGGGAGTTGTCACTGTAATTCCTCTCTTGAATACGGAGTTTGTTGGATTAGTTACCCATCGCTAGTACACGAAACCAAGCGTGCTGATTCCAACGAGTATGTTGATAATCATAAAGACCGAAGACGTTCTAGAAATGACCTTCCATTTCTGCGGCCCTTGATACCCCCTCCGAATCCCTAGTATTAACACGAAAGTGTAGGCGAGTTGAATGGCAACTAAGCCGCTAAAGACTACCCAATTATCGGAATCGACTGCCCAGCTCCCCGCAAAAAAAAGGAGAGCGGCGCCGCTCAGATACAGAAGCCAGTAGCTGATTGCGAGGCGAAGATCGCCGGCAATAAAGTGTGTGCCCGGGGAACTGGTTGATTTTGTCTGGGGGCCTTGGGCCATGCATTATTCTCTGTGTGGGGAGGGCCTGCGCCATCGTTTTCTGAGTCTATCCTAGACTCAGTTTCTCCACAATTTGTAACAATAGAGTGAAGCGGTGGGCACTATAATCCTGCGTCTGATAGAAAAAACGAATGATGCAAGCATCTTATCGAATAACAAGTGCCTAAAGCACTGCCTAAATCACTGGAAGCAGCATCACCTCTCCTGCTCGGATACATATTATGGCTATCCCCCTTACCGCGCGTCACACGCTGGCGGCGTCTGCGCTGCTTTTCTCTCTTTCGGGTGGCGTAACCGCCCAAGACAATGTGGGTGACGATTCGACGGTCGTGTACCGAGCGGACTATTTCTCTGAGTTTAATCCGATCACCGCGCAAGATATGGTCGATCGTATCCCCGGTGTCGGCGGCGCTACAGGCAGCGGTGGTGGATTTGGTGGTGGTGCGGGAGGCGGTAATGGCGGGCGCGGTTTAGGTGGCGGCGGTGGCAGCGAGATAATCATCAACGGCAAGCGCATGGCGGGCAAGAGCAATCAGGCGAGTGGTCAACTAGATCGGATTACCGCGGGGCAAGTCGATTATATCGAGCTCATACGCGGCACCTCGGGCGATCTCGACGTGCGCGGCAGCGGCGTGGTGGTGAACGTAATTTTATTGGAAGAGCTCTCTGCAACCGCGGTCAATGTTGAGATTAATATGGATCGTTACGCTGACGGCGAGAGCCAGCCCGGCGGATCCTTTGCGATAAGCGGTAACCTCAGTGGACTGGGCTATGTGTTGAGTGCTGTGGCGGAACCGCGTTACGACCATCGCATTACTTACGAGGACAGTATGCTTGGCGACTTCACGGCAAACGATGCGATCCGCGAGGATCGGATTCGCGTGCAAACCAGTTACGACTACAGTGCAAACCTTGATTATGAATTTAGCCTAAATTCGAGCGCAAGACTCAATGCGCTGTATTCGCAAAATGACAATCCGACAGCACTCGCCCGTCGCACGGTGAACCTCCGCGTTTTTCCCAATACGATTGCCCTGCAGCGCGAAGAGTTGCCGGGCGAGCGGGATAACTGGGAAATCGGCGCTGACTATGAATTACGCACAGAGGGAGGGTCGCGACTCAAAGGGCTAGTTATTAGTAATCAAGGTAATGTTGATAGCATCCGCAAACGCTACAACGTTGCCGAAGATGGTAGCGAAGAATTGACACTTTTCCTTGATACAGGAAGCGTAACTAAAGAGCGAATAGCGAGAGGTTCGTATACTTTCGATTTTTTCGAGTCTCAGGACGTCGAAATCGGTATTGAGCGCGCGCAAACGATACTAGACTCGCGACTCGCTTATGGTGTTGTCGACGCAGCAGGGACCCCTGACCCTTCGCTTGGCGGACTCGTTGCGCAAAGCGTGTCGAACGCTGTCTCCACTGTTGAAGAAATGCGTTATGAGCCGTTCTTGATTCACAACTGGCAGCTAAATGCGCAGATCTCACTCGAGACGTCAATGCTCTATGAATCCTCCGAAATCAGCCAGTCGGGGGAGACGTCGCTGTCGCGTGATTTTGGCTTTTTCAAACCCAAAGTCGATTTCCGCTATGACCTCACGCCCCAGCTACAGATCAGAGCGACGGTTGAGAAGCGGGTGCGACAACTTAGGTTTGGTGATTTTGTTGCCTCGAACGATGACCAAGACAATGATTCTAATGTTTTAGGTGGTAACGAGAACTTAAAGCCCGAGTGGCTCTGGGCGTATGATCTTAAAGGTGAATATCGTTTGCCCAACGACGTTGGCGTGGTGTCTGCTGGTGTCTGGTATCACGAGCATTTCAATGTAATCGAACGCATCGATGCGACAGTCGATGAAAATAATTTACAGTCGATTGCCGGCAATATTGGGAGTGGTCATATGTATGGCCTCACTGCCGCTGCCAGCATTCGAATGCGAATAATCTCTATGCCTAATCTGCTTATCACTGCTAACTTCAATGTGAAGGATTCAAGCGTGATCGACCCCTTTTTAGGGATCGATCGTCGTTTCGCCAATTTCGATCGCGGGCGCCTACGTTTGGGTATGCGTCATGATGTCACGTCGCTCGGCATGAGCTATGGCATGGAATGGAATAATCGATTTGATGCCAACATAAAGCGCTATGAAATAGATGATATTGAGCTGCGTGCGGGGGATCCCAACGTCACCGCTTTTGTGCAGTTTGTTGATCGGCGAGGTATCACCTACCGTTTCGATGCACGTAACGCCAATGACAATATGCAGTGCCGTGAGCGACAGCGTTTCGTGGGCAGGGTTTCAAACGGCATACTCGAGGAAATAGAGGATAACTGCGGCGGTTCGGGCCGCACGCTATCGCTCAAGATCAATGGCAATTTCTAACGTAGTCGCTCGCTTACTTAGCGCGACCCCATCATGCCTTTTATCGCTGCCGGAATATCTGCAGGAAAGACAACGAATTTAGAATTCTCGGACGCAGAGAGGTTCTGCAGTGAGGTGATGTATTTTTCCCCGAGCAGATAGGCGACAGGCAGTTCTTTGTCGCCAACCGCCGAGGTTACCAGTTCGATGGCGGTTTGACTCGCCTGTGCGAGAATTACCTGAGCCTCAGCTTCACGGCGCGATGCCTCCAACTTACCCTCGGCTTTTAATATCGCTGCTTGCTTATCGCCGTCGGCGCGCGTCACTGTGGCGCGGCGAGCACGCTCGGCGGCGGCTTGTTCTTCCATTGCCGCCTGCATAGTGCCAGAGGGGTTGATGTCTTGAATCTCGACGGTTTTGAGTGTTATTCCCCAGTCTGCGATGTCATCACTTATTGCAGCTTTAAGCTTAGCTTTGATGTGGTCACGCGATGAGAGGGCATCGTCGAGGCTCATTTCGCCAACAATAGAGCGCAGTGATGTCTGCACCAGCGTTTGAATGGCAATGATGTAATCTTCGACGCCGTAAACGGCCTTCTCTGGTGACACAATATTGATATAGGCAACCGCGTTGGTCATGATGACGGCGTTGTCTTTAGTGATCACCTCTTGCGAGGGAATGTCCAGGACGATGTCTTTTGTCGTCACCTTGTAAGCAATGCTGTCGATATACGGAATCACAAAATTGAGACCGGGATTGAGCGACGTGTAATATTTGCCAAGGCGCTGAACAACCCACTTATTGCCCTGCGGCACCTGCCGGACGCCCTTGGCGACCGTGACGAGCAGAAAGACGAATATTGCAGCGGTTAAGATTAGGGCCGGTTCCATAACGATCTCCAAGTAGAAGGTTTCAGTGTGGTACTAGTTTAGACGCGGACGACGATGAGGGAGTTTCCTGAGACATCTTTCACTGACACTCGATCACCAATGCTCAAGCTGTCCTGAGACATGATTAACCATTCGTCTGACCCAAGCAGCGGCGCGGGAAAGCGAACCATGCCGCGTTTGTCGCCTTTTGGTGCGGAGAGCACTTGACCGATCTCGCCGATCAGTGCTTCTCGGGACAGCCCAGCTTTCGTTACATCTTTGGATAAAGGTTTGAGAAACCGAAACCAACCAACGCCGAAAACTAGCGACAATAGTGTCCAGAAAACAAGCTGCGTAGGCTCGCTGATGCTCGGTGCAATCGTCAGGCTAAGTCCAACTACGACGGCTGCCGCGCCAAACCAAAAGATGAAAAAAGACCCAATAAAAATCTCGGCGAGCATGAGAACTATACCCGAGACAATCCAGTGCCAGTAAACGAGTTCCATGCTGTAATCCTGTATACTTGCGTGCATTCTCAAAAAAAGACCACGAACGATCCGAATAGCTTTCACACTATAACGTAAAGACCCCAAAGGGTAGCAAATCTAATTTTCTAGGAGAGTTAAAGACACGTGCAGTTACTAGACCTTCGCGCGAAAATTCCCGTCGTCGACTTCGGCGGAACCGGACCCATTATTCTTTTCTCGCATGCCAACGGATATCCACCTGGCGTCTATTGCAATCTTTTAACGCGGCTAACGCGCGAATATCGCGTGTTGGGGGTTGAACATCGCCCTCTTTGGCAAGACGACCCTTTTCAGCTCGATTCATGGCAACGTTTCGCAGAAGACGTAGCCGAATTGCTGGACGAGCTTGGCGAGCCCGTTCATGGGCTTGGCCACTCCATGGGCGGCTCAACATTGCTGCTAACCCATAAACTTCGCCCACAGGCATTTCTGAGCATGGCGCTCATGGAGCCCGTGCTGTTGCCGAGTGTTTGGCAGTTTGGATTGAGGCAAATCGGCAAGTTTTTCCCAAGCAAAGTACCCCCCATTCAGCGTGCGCTCAATCGAGTCGATCGTTGGCCGAGTAAGCAGAACGTCTACGACCATTTTAGGCCTAAGGCAGTCTTTAAGGGCTTTAGTGACCAAGGGTTATGGGATTTGGTCGAACACAGCACCACAGATCACATTGACGAGGGTGTCACTCTTCGCTTTACCAAAGAGTGGGAGGCTCGATGTTATGCGCTGGTGCATAACGTCTGGCCCCGATTAGGGGCGTTAGATGTCCCTTTGCTGGGCTTTAGAGGGGGCAAGTCGAACACACTTGCGCAGCGCGAATGGCTGCGATGGCAGCGTGCATGCCCTAGGGGCCGGTATCATGAATTAGAAGGAGCAGGGCATCTGCTCCCGCTCGAGTGTCCAACAGAGATTAGCGAGCGTTACTTCGAATGGCAGGCAAGCTTAAATCCATGAGTGCCTGACCAACTCCGCCGGGATTTTATCTTGGATCTGGGCATGCAGCTTAGGCAGTTTAGACCAGTGCAGGCCGCCGCGATGATGGTGTGCCGTGTGGTAGCCGAGATTGCCCGTAAAAAGGTTGTACCATTTGTTGAGCTTATTGAACGAGGCCTCAAACTCATTATCGACATTGAGCCCAGAATGACGCTCGTAGGTTGCCCACGCCGTCAGTAGCAGGCCGATGACCATAGGTATTACAAAGAGTAGAAGCCCAGCCAGCGGTTTGAAGAGGATCAATGTGATAACCGTAGCAAAGGTCAAAATACTGTAGGCAACGAAGGCATTACGCTCTTTAGGATAGCGCTTGCCTACCTCGAGTCCTCGCGGATAAGCAGTTAGCGCCACCACCAGCGTGTATTCGATCTCCCCCATCTTACTGCCATCGTCGCGAGCCCAGCGACTCTCATCCTTGGTCTGGTCGAGAAAATTAAGATGGTGTCCGTATACATGGTGGAGCAGCCACAGGTTAGTCGTGACCCCCGTGTGCAGGGCATAGAAAAATTCGAGCAGTCGATTCAGTGGCTTAAGCCTGAACGTGGGGGTGTGCTGATGGTGATGATTCCACGCGCAGATATGCCCTTTGGGAATAATCATCAGCAAAAAATAGCAAAATAAGAAGGTGATACTTTCGACAAAAAAGAACAAGGCGAAGTCGAGAGCGGTGAGAGCGAGTATGCAGAGAACCGGAATTCGGTCGGCGGAATGCTTAAACAAGAGTGGCCTACTTCGTAATGGCTTGCGGATTGCGAGCGTAAGATTAGCATAACCTCCGCGCGCATCTTACTCGTAACGTAGGGCGTCGATGGGGTCTAAGTTTGCAGCCTTAGCCGCGGGAAGGATGCCAAATAGGACGCCCACGAAGCCCGAGAAGCCAAGTGCCAAAGCAATTGACCACAGAGGGATAGTCGCTGGCGGGAATCCTGGAATGCTGCTGGAAATAAGATTGCCAAGGACATAGCCAATAGCCAGGCCAATAAGCCCGCCGAGTAGAGAAAGTAGCAAAGCTTCGATTAGAAATTGCATTAAAATATGATGCCTTTTCGCGCCGATCGCCTTGCAGATACCGATCTCGCGCGTGCGCTCGGTAACCGACACGAGCATGATATTCATAATGCCAATACCGCCGACTAGCAGAGAAATACTGACAATCCCACCCACGACAATCGTCACCATATTGATAATCGTATCGAAAGTTTCCATTAACTGCTCGGAGGTTTGAATGGTGAAATCGTCGTCTTCGTCGCCACTCAGTCCATGCGCATTGCGCAGTAGGGTGGTTAGCTGCTGCGAAATCGTCTCGATGTTAGCCTGTTCGGTGAGGCTTAGTTGGATTTGAATATCGGAGCGCGCCTGATTGCCCTGAATGCTGCGCATAGTGTTAAACGGCATAATCACGAGATCGTCTTGGCTGAAGCCCATGAGATCGCCTTTGGGCTCGAGCAGGCCAACTACCTTTAGCCATTCGCCACCAATCTCGACAAACTCGTTCACCGGATTCTCAGGCAGGCTCAGGTTCTCCCTCACTTTTTCGCCGATCACAACAACGCGGCGCCGAGTCTCGTTGTCGCTTTGTGCGATAAAACGCCCCACGCGCATATAAGACTGCGAGACATCTTGAAACGCATAGGTCGTGCCGAATATTTGACTGAAGGCAGTTTGTGAGCCGTATTTTACTTGTGAGGCACGGTTGGCATACAAAATCGGTGTAATGGAGGCGATACCGTCGGCACGCTTCTCGATGAGTTCCAGATCGTTAGGGGTAAGCCGCGCGCGAATCCCCTTCATCTGGTCTTCTAAAGGCGTGTAGGACTCAATGGTTAAGCTGTTTGACCCGAGGCTTGAAAAAGTGTCGCCAATAAACGCACTCATACCTTGTGTTACTGAGACAACCGCGATTACGCTGGCCACGCCAATCACAATGCCTAGCGTGGTAAGAAAGCTGCGAAGCCCATGCGCGAAGATTGATACGAAGGCGGCGCGTGAACTCTCGAATAAGGCGAAAAACATTAGCGGGTTGCCTCCGCTCGTCTCTCGTTACTCGAAGGCGACAGGCGCATCCCGCTATCGTGGGCAATAATGCCGTCTTTCATTTCGACGACTCGGTGGCAATGCTGTGCGATCTCATCCTCGTGTGTCACGACGATAAGCGTCTGTCCCTCGGAGTGGAGTTCGTCGAATAGCGCCATAATTTCAACAGTGGTCTTCGAATCCAAATTACCCGTGGGTTCGTCAGCTAAGAGTATCGAAGGCGCTGTAACGAGCGCGCGAGCGATCGCGACGCGCTGGCGCTGGCCGCCTGAGAGTTGGTTCGGCAGGTGATCAACACGGTCGCTCAGACCGACGCGGGCAAGCGCTTCGAGCGCGCGTTTCTTGCGCTGCCCATAGCCAATATTGCGATAGATGAGCGGTTGCATGACATTGGCAAGGGCTGTCGAGCGCGGCAGTAAATTAAAGCTCTGAAAAATAAAGCCTATCTCCAAATTGCGAATCTCGGAGAGTTGGTTTTGGTCGAGCGTCTCGACATTTTTCCCATTGAGGTGATACTGGCCGCTGGTTGGTTTGTCCAAACAGCCGAGGATGTTGAGCATCGTTGATTTGCCTGAGCCAGAGCTGCCGATAAAGGCCATGTAATCGTTACGCGTAACCGAGATATCGATACCGTCGAGCGCACGCACAACCTGATTGCCCATTTCGTAATACTTCGTGACTTGGCTCAGCTCTATCAGCGCCATAGTAGACTATTGCTCCAGCCGCGTAGTGTCGATTTCGTCGCCTTCTAACAGATGCCGCAACTCTTCGTCGGGGCCCACGACTATTTCTACATTGCCTTCGATACCGGTGAGCAATTCTTGGTATTCGTCATCCGAGATACCCACCTCGATTTTGGTTTTGCGCGCAATGCCATTGTCATTAACGAAGACGAAATAGTCGTTACGCAGCGCAGCCCTGTCTTCTTCGAACAATATTGCCTGCAAAGGTACCGCCGTGACTCTTTGGTCTTGGCGCGTGAATATTTCGGCGCGGCAGGACATGCCGGGTCGCAAGACTACATCGCCGGCATCGATGATATCGATTTTCACTGTGAAGCTTAGTCCCTGACGCCCCGGCGCAATCTTTGCCGTGTTAGCGATATACCGAACTGTGCCAATCATTGGCTGGTCAGGGTAGGCGATCGCAACAATCTCGACTCGCTGGCCGATTGCGATATTGGCGACATCGGCTTCGTCGACTAACACCTCAGTGTAGATGCTTGTAGGATTAGCAATAGTCATTAGTGACGAGCCGGGAATATTCGTCGAACTGGCGATGGCCGTCTCGCCGACTTTAATATCGAGACTTGTCACAACACCGTCTATCGGCGACACGATTTTGGTGTTGCTAAGCTGGTCTTCAATCTGGTCGAGCTGCGCTTCGGACTGAGTGAGTCTTTCGCGAGCAGACTTAAGATCAATGCGGGCAAGGTCTAATTGATTGCGCATCATCTCAAATTCGTCGCTGCCGATCATGCCGCGCTCGTAAAGCGTACGCGAGCGCTCGTATTGATTTTCGAGGTTGCCGATACGAATCTCTTGGCGTTCTATGTCGATGGTATTGATGCGCACTGCAGCTTCGGATTGCTCAAGGCCAGCAATGAAATTGATGTCCTCTACTTGCAGCACGAGCTGTCCTGCGGTTACTGCATCGCCTTCTTCGACATACAACTCTGCAACTCGGCCTATGACCTCTGAGCTGAGCATGACTTCTTCCTCGTGGGCTAAAAACCCCGAAGCGAGAATAGACGGGCTTATAACGCGCTCGGTAATGCCAGCGACGGTAACTTCTTTACGGGCGGTTCCAAAGACTGCGCGGTTGATGAATGGAAGCGCGATAACAGTGCCAAGGATGAGTGCAACGACTGCGATTTTCTTGAGGTTCATGGGTTTGCTCTTTTTCTTCCTAGCTTGATGTGTCGTGAATCGACCGCGTGCGTTTGTCGCTACGAAAGCGCGGCAACTGCCCCTAATACTAGTAAATACGGCGTCGTTATTATGGCAGCAGATTTGCTCAGGCTAATTTGAAGCCACTGCGAAAAACCGAGAATTAATAGGCCTACTGCCCAGAGCAGGGTCAGCGTAACGCTTTTGGCAATCGCTTCGAAAGAGGTGCCTGCGAGTGTTAGTCCAAGGGCTGCGAGGCTCGTTGGGTCGAGATCATAGGAGCTTAGCTGACCGCTGGGATGCAGCGCTATGTTAACAACCATCGCAATGGCGCCAATAACATAAGGCAGCGAAGTCCAAGAGGCGAGGGCCATCCAGTGTTTAAATTTGTAGACGGAGCCCATGATCGCCGCTGCGAGGCTCATATACATAGCCTGAACTAGCGCAAGCAAAAAGCTAAAGAGGACAGTCGAAATCGCGCCAAACCCGAACAGCATGCCGCGGGTCATTCCGCCCATGGCATCGCGGGCAGTATCGAGTTCTGAGGGCTCAATATTGGCCTGTCGTAGCGTGTCGTCTACCCACCAAGCCATATCTAGGCCACTGAAATAGTAGCCTGTCGCTACCAGTCCAGAAAGCATCACCATGGACAGCGGCGCGAGCCAAGAAGGCGCGAGCATAATTGCGGCGAAGGCTTCTCTCGGCGCTGCGTAAATATTTACAACCTTCTGCCCAAAGCTTTGCTGTGTCGTGTTGTCGTTCATTCTTAAACCTCGCTGAGTTAGTTCTTATTGACTAGACCCTGAAACACGCGCTTCTTGTTCTGCTGACTATTTCTAAAGGCGCTTTCTTAAGGCGCTAAGCCTCTAAAAGCGCTACGCTTATTCGACGCCTTTCTCTACCGCGCGTGCGAAAGCAGGGCGCTGCATACAGCGGCCAAGATAGGCCTTGAGAGTAGGGTTTACATCGAGTTGCCCGAGTCGATCAGCCAACGACACCACATACGCAACGCCAAAATCGGCGGCGCTAAAATCGGAACCGAGGATGTAGTCGTTAGCGCCTAGTTGGTTGCTTATATGGCCTAGATGGAGTGCGATTTCTTTCGCGCTAAAAGTCTCGAGCCCTGCGTGCTCTCCGCCTCGAAGTAATAGCATTTTAATAAGCAGAGGTCCGAAAACAGATCCTTCGGGGTAGTGCAGCCATTGGGTAAACCTCGCCCAATCGTTGAGCTGCGTCCGGGGTGGCGCGAAGCTATTTTCTTTATCGAATTTTTCGAGCAGGTAAGTTGTGATCGCACTCGATTCGGAAAGAATCAGGTCGCCGTCTTCGATTACGGGCGATTTGCCGAGGGGATGAATGTCCTTGAGCGCCGCCGGCGCGCGAAAATTCTCATCGCGCAGGTAAACAGTGAGATCGTAGTCGGCGCCGAGCTCCTCGAGCTGCCAGAGAGTGAACAACGAACGGCCAATGCGAAGATGGTGTAATCGAATCATGGTGATTTTCTCTCAATCTAATTGGCCCGCGGCCTTAGGTGGTTAACGCAAAAAGAACTAATAAGTTACAAAACGGCCGCTGCTTTCGTTTTTGTATTGTTGCAGCAGCGGTTCTTAATTAGTGTCGCATGCTAGACTTAACCCGTACAGGTAAGTAGCGAGCTCTCAGGCTCAGTCTCAAGCCCGGATACAGTCTTAGACCCAGACCCAGACCCAGACCCGGATTAACAGACTCAGATTAAATGATACAAAACCAATCCCTAAACGCACGCAGGTCACGCATCCTCCCGCTGTCTCGGCCCCCCGCGCAGGCCAACGTGCCGGCTTTATGTTAAATGGAGACGTGATGGATGCCGAGCATGCCGAGATCAGCTACCGCTCATTAATTAGTCGCGCGTGGCCAATCATTCTCGCAAATGCGGCCGTGCCAACGCTTGGGCTCGTAGACACGGCCATCATCGGCAATGTCGCCACCACCATCGATCTGGGTGCGATCGCACTTGGCGCGGTGATTTTCTCGTTTGTGTACTGGAGTTTCGGCTTCCTGCGCATGAGCACTACAGGATTTGTCGCCGCGGCAGCGGGGGCGCAGCGCGAAGCGGAGCTGCGGGCCATCGTCGCACGTGCCCTGTTTATGGCTTTTGGCCTTGGAATTCTGCTGATTATTCTGCAAAGCGGCATCGCCTGGGTCGCGATCGAGCTGTTTAGCGCATCCGATGTGGTGGAGCGTGTGACTCGAGGCTATTTCGACCTTCGTATCTGGGGCGCTCCCGCGACACTGAGCCTGTTTGCGCTGATGGGCGTGCTCATTGGCCTTGGCTTAAGTAAGCAGTTGTTACTTATTCAAGTGTTTATGAATGGGTTAAACATTGCGCTCGACTTGCTCTTCGCCGGAGTCTTCGACATGGGGGCGCCTGGAGTTGCACTCGGTACGGCGCTGGCCGAATGGGCAACGCTCGCGTTGGGCCTCGTGATTGTGGTGCGCGCACTGAAGGCGCGCAGCGTATTGCCAACACTAATCGATTGGTCCGAGGTGCTGCGCAAAGAGGCGCTGACGAGCATGCTGTCGTCGAATGTCGATATTATGATTCGCACGCTGCTACTGATTCTGTCTTTCGCTTTTTTCGCAGACCAGAGCGCACGCTACGGCGAGGTGATTTTGGCGAGCAACCACCTGTTATTGCAATTGGTTTCGTTTGCCGCCTTTTTTCTCGATGGCTACGCCTTTGTCGTCGAGGCGCTGGTGGGCAAAGCGCGCGGCGCGGGCAGACTTGGGCTATTTCGCCTCGCGGTATTTCGGTCGACTGTTTTGGCGGCAGCCACTGCAGGCATGCTTGCGCTATTGTTGTTGTTTGGCGGCACGGCGCTCATCGCCTTGCTTACCGATATAGACGCCGTGCGCGAAGCCTCTGTGCCGATGCTTGGATTCGCGGCCGTTTACGTCGCGGTCTCGTTCGCAGCATTTCAGTTAGATGGCATTTTCATTGGCTTAAGCGCGACGCGCGAAATGCGCAACGCCTCCATTCATTCTATTGTTGTGTACTTTGCGGCATGGTTGCTGCTCGCGCCAGCATTCGGCGTAGCGGGGCTGTGGGCTGCGATGATTATTTATGTCATCGCTCGCGCGGCTGCACTAGGGCGGTATTATCCGCGGCTGAATAAACTAATTTCGGGATGAGAGTTTACGGCGAGAGTGGGTTAATGCAGCGTTTCATCGCTAGGCGAGTTGGGCATGACGTGGGCTTCGACATCGAGCATTTTCAGTCTAACGCCGTTCATTTCTATCCAGCCTTTGTAGCGCGTCTCGCCAGTCGTGGAGAACTCGAACCGGTACCGGCGTCTTAAATGTAGCCCGCCTTCATCTCCTCGCACGGGCTTCAACCCCACCAAAACAAGTGATTGGTCGAGCAGCTGCAAACCGCGTTCGCGCGAATATTTGAGCACGTGCTCGTAGGCAAAGCTCCTTACTCTATCGCTCTGCCACCAAAAGCTCACACCAGCCGCAGCGAGGGTAAGCCAAAAAAGCAGAGAAAGAGTCATTAGGTTTTTCCTGTTCAAAACAAAGGCCTCCAACTCGATAGAAGGAGGCCTTCGAATGTGGTTCCGGTGCTAAGGCCTAACGCGCGTCGCGGTAAGTGCTAACTGGTGGTAGCTGTGAGCCCGATAAGTCGCCCGGGACGCTTTTCTCGGCAACAACTCGGTGTGTTAGCGTGCCAATACCTTCGATCTGCGCACTGATAATCTCGCCATCGACAAGGTAGCCAGAACCCGAGGCGCGTTCGACACGACCAGCGCCAGTGCCGCCTGACGTGCCGCTTTGCATCACATCGCCCGGAAACACGGTGATCAGCGAGGAGGCGTATTCGATCAGCTCGGGAATATTGTGAATCATATCGCCCGCTTTGGCTTCCTGAACCGTAACACCGTCAACCACGGTGATTTGGTGGAGGCGCTCCATGGGGTCACCATAAAATTCTTTCGGAACGATCCATGGCCCATGCGGTGCAAAGGTGTCGTGGCCCTTACCAACGAACCAGTCTGAGCGCATCGCATAGCCGCCCGGCGGACGTCCGCCACGGTCAGAAACATCCATAGCGACCATGTAACCAAACACGTGATCATATGCTCTGTCGGCAGAAATGTATTTGCCAGTGCGACCGAAGACAATAGCCATCTCGACTTCATATTCAATCTCATCACGACCATAAGGCATGATGATATCTTCACCATCGCCTATGACTGCGCCCCGAGTTGGCTTGAGGAAAAGATACGGGACTCCACGATTCTCACGCCGCTCTTTTGTTCGCTGAGCGAGCTCGTCGTCGTTGCAGCCTTCGCACGCGTGGGTATAAAAATTTACCGCTGCGTTCATGATTTTGCTGGGGTATTGGATCGGCGCCATGATGTCGACGTTGGCCACTGGGTAGACAAAATCACGCATCGCACTGCCACTCAGAAGCTCTTCTTCTACGAGCCAGTTGACGACCTCGTAGATGCGGTATTTAAGGCCATATTCGTAGCGCTCTATTAGGCCGATCATATCGACCGGCATATTGAGATGGCTGTATTGCGGCAGTAACTGCATGGCTCGGTTAGCCGCGTTTAAGTCGACTACCAAGGCGTCGTCTCGCATCACGAGCCCGACGGTTGGAATATCGTTAATGGCAAAAGTGCCCACTTTAAACGGCTCGGCTGACTCCATCGCTTGCGCACCGGCTATGAATGGCGCTGAGAGCAGCGCCAAGGCGACGCTGACCCGTGCAAAAAGCGAGGGGGTAGATCGGGGCTTTGTTGTTATCATCGTTGACTCCCGTACTAAAGACACATTGAAATGGAAAGAGTTACTAACATTCCGAAGGTATAACCAAAGGCGCCTTTTGTCGAGTGTCTGTGTAGCTACCCGCGAGCGGCCCTCGCTGCATAGCGAGCGATATGCGGTTCGAGTAGCTCGAGCGCGGTCTTGTCGTTAGGCGGCAATTCAGCGTCGCTTAAGGCGAGAGGCGTTGTTCTCTGTCCCCATCGAATCACGCCTGCACCCCAGGTGAGGCCGGCGCCAAATGAGGCTGTGAGCAACGTGTCGCCAGCCTTAACTCGGCCTTCCTCTACCGCCTCGGCAAGCGCCACGGGGATAGTGCCCGCGGAGGTATTGCCGTATTTATGCACGTTGACGAAAACGCGGTCCTCTTCTATGCCAACGCGCTTAGCCAGCGCATCGAGAATGCGCTTATTCGCTTGATGCGGGACAACCAGACTTACGTCGTCGATACTAAGACCGGTGTCTTTGAGGACTTCTTCACAGCCCTGCGCCATTGCCTTCACTGCGCGTTTAAACACTTCTTGGCCTTCGAAATTCCACGTGTTGAAGAGAAACTCTTCGGACAATCGACTTTCGGCAGAGCCGATATTCGTAATTTGTATCGCGTATTTGGCATCGGATTCACAACCGATCCGGGCAGACAATAGCCCCACTTCCTCGTCAGATGCTTCGAGCACGACAGCGCCGCAGGCATCGCCGAATAGCACGGCGACGTCGCGGTTACTCCAGTCCATATAGTGCGAGATAAATTCGCCGCCCAAGACCAGCACCTTTTTATGCGCCCCTGTTTTAATCAGATTTGTGCCGATGTGTAGGCCATAGAGGAAACCGGTGCAGGCCGAGTTGAGATCGATCGCTGCGGCATTGCGAGCACCGAGATCGTCTGCAATGAGTGACGCAGTATTCGGGCACATTGAGTCGACCGTTAGGCTGCCAAGCAGGATGAGGTCGATATCCATCGGATCTAGATTAGCCGCGGCAAGGGCGCGGCGAGCGGCAACCACCGCCATCTCAGAAAAATTGCAGTGCAGGATGCGGCGCTCGCGAATGCCGGTGCGCGAGGTGATCCATTCATCGCTGGTATCCATAAAGGTGGTTAGGTCTGCGTTGCTCAATATCGCTGGCGGAAGGCATTTGCCCCAGCCTGTTATTTCCGCGTATTTCATCGATGTTCTCTCCGTGTCTTTTGGGTCGCTGCGATCCAAGCTTAGCGATTGGTGAAGGCGGGATGCGCTCTCGCTGCTTATCGCTCGGCTAGCTCCGTCTTGCTATCTACTCTATATTGACCGCTGCGCGAATTTCTAAAGGGTAGCGCGATGTAAGGATCCTATTTTTAGCGGCGAAGCGTGAATGTTTCGTGCAACCTGCAATGCCGCCGAGCATACGCCATTAGGTGGATTGAGGGTAGGAGATGGCGCTTACTAAGGCTGAGCGCAAACCTGAGGGGTAGCGAATAATGAGCAAAAGCACGCGCCAGCGGGCGCCAAAGGCGAGACTATTAATCAGCGCATTGTTTTTATTTGTGCACGCTGCACCCGCTTTCGGCGATTTCGACCACGGGCGTTGGAATCTGTTGCTCTCGAAACATGTGATTGTAAGCGCAGACGGCTTATCGACGGCTGTCGATTACGCCTCGCTCGGCGTGAATCGAGAGCCACTGCAAAGCTACCTTGAAGAGACTTCAAGGGTATCGCGTGCCAGTTTCGATGCATGGGAGACGTCTGATCAGCTCGCCTTTCTGATCAACCTCTACAATGCCGCAACCGTCGAACTCATTCTCGACAACGTGGGTTCGTCAGATCTAATAGACTCCATCCGCGACATTGGTTCGCTATTTACCTCTGCGTGGGAGCTAGAGCGCGTCGCATTGTTTGGTAATTTGGTGACACTCGATGCCATAGAACACGACATGATCAGAGGGTGGGGTCGCTACAACGAACCCCGCATTCATTTCGCCGTAAACTGCGCCGCCATCGGCTGCCCTGCGCTACGCGCCGAGGCCTACACCGGCACCGCACTTGAGGCGCAGCTTGAAGACGCCACGCGCAATTTTCTTAGCGATCGCTCGCGTAATTATTTCGACGGACGCCGCCTGCGACTTTCAAGTATCTTCAAATGGTATCGCGAAGACTTCGAGCGCAGCTGGGGCGGGTCGAACGCGTTAGGTGAATTTGTTGCAAGGTATCGCAGAGAATTGGGACTTAGCGTCGAACAGAGTAATAAGCTGGCTCTCGGCGACATGGGGATCCGCTTCCTCAGCTACGACTGGGGCCTTAATCAGGTGCGCGATTAAGCTGATTGGGTTACCCCTGCAGACACCCCGTGATAGAATCGTTGGCGGAAGAGTATCATCCCCGGTGGGGTGCCCGGACTTCAAACCCGGTGAGGTCTGTAAAACAGGCTTGGTGGGTTCGACTCCTGCCTCTTCCGCCACTTTCTTTTCCTGAGAAGTCCCGAGCAATCTTTAAGTCACTATTTTAAATGGATATTTAAGTATTTACTGTTCGGTGTCGTCCTCTAACGACTTGCTAAATCCGGTATCTAATGTAACATAGAATGTCACACAGATGTCCCGGAGCCATTGTTGTGGCAAATACCACACCACTTCTGACAGATACTCAAATCAAAAGAGCCAAGCCGCGCTCTAAAGAGTACAGCCTATCGGATCCGAGAGGTTTACTTCTTCGTGTCATGCCTAGCGGTATCAAAAAATGGCTCTTTAACTACCAAAAACCTCTTACCAAAAAACGAACGAATATGAAGCTTGGGATTTATCCAGAGCTTAGCCTTGCCGATGCCCGACAATTAAGAGACCACTATCGTTCGCTGCTCGCTAATGGGAAAGATCCACAGACAGAAAGAAAACAACAGCAAAGTAAGGTTCTTGAAGAGCAAGCCAACACGCTTAAAAGTGTTGCTCTAAGCTGGTTTGAAAATCATTCCTCCGATCTAAGTCATAAATATTCCAATGACATCATGAGCTCTCTACAGAATCATTTTTTCCCAGCTCTCGGAGATAAGCCATTAAAAGAGCTCAAAGCTCCAGAGACGATTCGTGTATTGAAGCCACTCGCTGATCAAAATAAATTAGAAATGGTTAAGCGAATATGCCAAAGATTGAACATGATCATGAGCTACGCAGTGAATACTGGGATCGTAGACACCAACCCATTAGCAGGAATCGGTGTTGCCTTTAAAGCACCAAAGAAAAGAAGTCATCCAACCATTTCTCCTAATGAACTTCCGCAGCTAATGGAAGCTATTGATAATGCGCCAATACTCTTCACGACGAAATGCCTTATCGAATGGCAAATGCACACAATGGTAAGGCCGTCAGAAGCAGCACTGACGAAGTGGTCCGAAATCGATAGTGATTCTGGTATTTGGAGCCTTCCAGCCGAGAGAATGAAAACCGGACGCAATCATAAAGTTTTATTACTGTCTCTTATACACATCTCCGAG
>OJFP01000578.1_pt1 | contig 25398 bp, 24 predicted proteins | sample 1594141 | NCBI WGS metagenome assembly OJFP01 (sample SAMN05416843, study PRJEB24817) | seawater metagenome | isolation source: Sea water | place: Canada:Atlantic | collected 2013-07 | reverse complement strand
GATGTAGAGAGGTCTCGTGGGCTCGGAGATGTGTATAAGAGACAGTTTAGGTGATGGCGCATTAGTAGGATCTGTAACTTTATTTGGTGTTCAGCTTAATAACAATTTTGCTGGAAGTGCACCAGGAAATGGAGGTGGTTTACACCTTACAGGTGGTGCAGACTCTAACATTACAAGTAGTGTTATTAATGGTAATACAGCATCTAATGAAGGTGGTGGTGTTTGGAATGGATCTGGAGTTATGACAATTTCATTAACTACTATTGATGGTAATACAGCCAACGGCGCTGCAGCTACTAATGGTGGTGGCGGAATATTCAACAATGCTTCAGGAACTATAAATTTAAATACATCAACAGTATCTAATAATGTTTCAACTGGTGCAGCTGCTCAAGGTGGTGGTATACATAACAAAGCTACTACAACGCTTAATGTTACAGCAAGTACTATTTCAGGGAACACTTCGGCATCTAATGGTGGAGGAATTTATAACAACGGAACAGCATCTATACTAAATGCTACTATTGCAAATAATACTGCTACTGCAAACGGTGGTGGTGTATCTGGAGAGTCTTCTGTTACAGTTAAAGGTTCAATTATAGCCACAAATACTGCCGCTACAGGAACAGATGTAGATGGTACTTTTGTATCAAACGACTATAATTTAATAGGTGATGATAGTGGTAATGCTTTCCCAGAGTCTGCAAATGATATTGAGAATGTGAACCCAGCAATTGGGCCATTAGCAGATAACGGTGGTACTACATTAACTCATATGTTATTGAGTACTAGTGCTGCAGCAAATGCTGGAGATCCAGGAGATACTTCTCTAGATCAAATAGGGAATGCAGTTTTCGGTGATGCTAGAGACATAGGAGCACTTGAAGACCAAGATGCCTTAGGTGTAGAAGATTTTGGTAACTCGCTTAGCGATACAGTACTTTTCCCAAATCCTTCAACTAATGGAAATGTTAGTTTAAACATTCCTACTAATATTACAAATACAGTAACTATTAGAGTGATAGATATGACAGGAAAGCAAGTACACACACAACAAGCTACCTCTGGATCAGTAACTCTTAACTTAAATAGGTTAGCAGTTGGTACTTACTTAGTAAATATTTCTGATGGAAATACAAGTAGCACTTTAAAACTGTTAATGAGTAGATAATCAATTTTTATAATTGTTAGCTAAGAATCGCTTCAGATTAATTTCTGAAGCGATTTTTTTATGAAATAGATTATAATAGTGGTTTGATAATCAATAAAAAGATTGTATTTTTGCACACCTTTAGCGAAAGTTAATGGAAGACTGAAAGTATACTGAAAATCAATTTATTAATACTTCTACATCTTTTTTCGCATAATGTCTTCCTAAGTAAATGTAGAATACAAATTATTTAATCAGCAATGGCTGAAGAAAAAACAACTCCAAAAGTCTCAGAAGAGCAAGTAGACACTCAAGCTACAACAACTGCAGAAGAGACAACAAAAAAAGCAAACTACATCTCACCAGCTCAGGAAAACCCTGAGAAATTCCTTGAAGAATTTAACTGGGAAAACTACAAAGAAGGTATTGAGCCTATCGATGAAGGAAAACTTGATGAGTTTGAAAAATTAGTAAAAGACAACTTTGTTGATACATTAGATGATCAGTTAACTACTGGTACTGTTATTAACATTACAGATCGTGATGCTATTATAGACATTAACGCTAAGTCTGAAGGTGTAATTTCTCTTAATGAGTTCCGTTACAATCCAGATCTTAAAGTTGGTGACACTGTAGATGTAATGATTGATGTGCGTGAAGATGCAGAAGGTCAATTAATATTATCTCACCGTAAAGCACGTACGATTAAAGCTTGGGAGCGCGTAAATGACGCTCACGACGATGGTACTATCGTTAATGGTTTTGTAAAATGCAGAACTAAAGGTGGTATGATTGTAGATGTATTTGGTATCGAGGCATTCTTGCCAGGTTCTCAAATAGACGTGAAGCCAATTCGTGATTACGATGCTTACGTTGGTAAAACAATGGAATTTAAGGTTGTAAAAATCAACCATGAATTTAAAAACGTTGTAGTATCTCACAAAGCGCTTATCGAAGCAGATATCGAAGAGCAGAAAAAAGAAATTATTGGGCAGCTTGAAAAAGGTCAAGTACTTGAAGGTACTGTTAAAAACATTACATCTTACGGTGTATTTGTTGATCTTGGTGGAGTTGATGGATTGGTACACATTACAGATCTTTCTTGGTCTCGTATTAACCATCCAAACGAAATCGTTGAGCTTGACCAGAAACTTAACGTTGTTATCCTTGACTTTGATGAGGACAAAACACGTATCCAACTTGGTCTTAAGCAACTAAGCAAGCACCCTTGGGAAGCACTTGGTGATGAGCTAAAAGTTGGTGATACAGTAAAAGGTAAAGTAGTTGTTATTGCAGACTACGGTGCGTTTATTGAAGTAGCTGAAGGTGTAGAAGGTCTTATCCACGTTTCTGAAATGTCTTGGAGCACGCACTTACGTTCTGCACAAGATTTCGTAAATGTTGGTGACGAGGTAGAAGCTCAGATCTTAACTATGGATAAAGAAGACCGTAAGATGTCTCTTGGTATGAAGCAACTTTCTCAAGATCCTTGGACAGATATCACGTCTAAGTATCCAGTTGGTTCACGTCACGAAGGTATTGTACGTAACTTTACAAACTTTGGTGTGTTTGTTGAATTAGAAGAAGGAATTGATGGATTAATTTACATCTCAGACCTTTCTTGGACTAAGAAAATTAAGCACCCATCTGAGTTCTGTAACGTAGGAGATAAATTAGAAGTAGTTGTTCTTGAATTAGATGTTGAAGGACGTAAGTTAAGCTTAGGTCACAAACAAATTGAAGACAATCCTTGGAACAAGTATGAAGGTGAGTTTGCAGTAGGTACTAAACACACTGCTACAATTTCTGACATAGTTGACAAAGGTGCTACTATTGAATTTAACGAAGATATTACTGCATTTGTACCACAACGTCACCTTGAGAAAGAAGACGGAAGCAAATTAGGTAAAGGTGAAGAAGCAGAATTCGTAATTATTGAATTCAATAAAGAATTCAAGCGTGTTGTTGCATCTCACATGTCTTTACATAAAGAAGAAGAAGCTAAAATTGTGAAGCAAGCTGCTAAGAAAGCTTCTGAAGCAAATGCTGACAAACCAACACTAGGTGATGCTAACGCAGAACTACAAGCGTTGAAAGATAAAATGGAAGGTAAGAATTAATTTCTGCTAACTATTGCACATAAAAGCCTTTCAGATTAAATTCTGAAAGGCTTTTTTTATTAATTCAATTTTAATTACAGTCTGTATTGGCTGTGTGCTGTAAACTTTCAATAAAATCATTACTTTTGTGTTATAGAAGACCACACTTTATGAGTCAGAAAGTATTATTAAATGCTAAGGAAGTCAATATTATTCTTCATAGGTTGACTTGTCAATTAATAGAGAATCATAAAGATTTTTCAGAAACCGTTTTAATAGGTATTCAACCAAGAGGAATTTATTTAGCACAACGCATAAAGTCACTTTTAGAAGAGGATTATAAAATTCCTAATATTAAATTAGGAGAACTAGATATAACGTTTTTTAGAGATGATTTTAGAAGGTCAACAAAAATACTTGAAGCTAACAAAACACGTATAGACTTCCTAATTGAAGACAAAAGGGTAGTGCTGGTAGACGATGTTCTGTATACAGGAAGAAGTATTAACTCTGCCTTAACTGCGTTACAAAGTTTTGGAAGACCAAGACATGTTGAGTTACTTATATTAATAGACAGAAGATTTAGCAGACACTTACCAATACAACCAGATTATAGAGGACGACAGGTAGACGCTATAAATGAAGAACAAGTAAAGGTGCATTGGAAAGAAAACAACCAAGAAGACACCATATATTTATTACAGGAAACAGAGCAGTAGCTATGAGTGAATTAAGTGTAGACCACTTACTGGGAATAAAATACATTACCAAGGATGATATAAACCTCATTTTTGAAACTGCCACACAGTTTAAAGAAGTAATTAATAGGCCAATTAAAAAAGTGCCTTCGTTACGAGATATAACAATTGCCAACTTATTTTTTGAAAACAGTACTCGTACAAGGCTATCTTTCGAGTTAGCTGAAAAACGTCTTAGTGCAGATGTTGTAAATTTTTCTGCAGCATCATCTTCTGTAAAGAAAGGTGAAACATTAATAGATACAGTTAATAACATCTTGTCTATGAAAGTAGATATGGTTGTTATGAGACACCCAAATCCTGGAGCTGGAATATTCTTATCTAAACATATAAACGCAAGCATAGTTAATGCTGGTGATGGTGCACATGAACACCCAACTCAGGCGCTGTTAGATTGTTTTTCGATTAAAGAAAAATTAGGAGAGGTTAACGGGAAAAACGTGTTAATTGTTGGAGATATCTTGCATAGTCGCGTTGCATTAAGCAATATTTTAGCATTAAATTTACTTGGAGCAAAGGTTAAGGTCTGTGGTCCTAAAACTTTAATTCCTAAATATATAGAATCTTTAGGGGTTTCTATTGAAACAGATTTACGAAAGGCATTGCAATGGGCAGATGTAGCCAATATGTTGAGAGTACAAAATGAACGTATGGATATTAGTTACTTTCCTTCTACTCGAGAATACGCACAACAATTTGGGATAAATAAGTCCTTAATAGAATCTTTAGACAAAGAATTAGTAGTAATGCATCCTGGACCTATAAACAGAGGTGTCGAAATGACTAGTGATGTTGCAGATAGTGAAAATGCTATTATACTAAACCAAGTTGAAAATGGAGTTGCTATTCGAATGGCTGTAATATACCTATTAGCATCAAAAATTAAACAATAATGAATCTTACCAAAGAAGAAAATTTCTACATCATAGAAGATGATAGAGATGATATTAAAGATTTTGCATCTTTCATAGACTATAAAAGAGCACATTTTTCTAATCAAAATCTTATTATCGACTTACTGAAATATGGCACTTTAACTTTAGAAGAGCTTTTAATGTTCTTAAAGTCTTCTAACGATCATAGGGGAGACAACAAATCTTTTGTAATTGTAAACGACACTATAAACATTGATACAGTACCAGATGAGCTAATGGTAGTTCCTACACTACAAGAAGCTAAAGATGTAATTCAAATGGAAGATATTGAGCGTGATCTTGGATTTTAAAATTAAATTATGAAGCTTACCATAATTGGTTGCAATGCCGCTACACCTACAACTACAGGAAACCCAACTGCGCAGGTGTTAGAGGTAAATAATCAAATGGTATTAATAGATTGTGGTGAAGGCACGCAAACTGCCCTAAGAAAAAATAAAATCAGATTTTCTAGAATAAATCACATCTTCATCTCACATTTACATGGCGATCATTTTTATGGATTAATTGGCTTAATTTCAACATTTAGTCTTCTTAAGCGTGAAAAAGATCTTCATATTTTTGGCCCTAAAGGTCTTAAGGAGATTATATTACTTCAATTAAAGTTATCTAAATCTTGGACTAACTTTAAATTATTATTTCACGAGCTTGAAAGTAAAGCCTCTGAAACAATATTAACTCATGAAAAATTTTTAGTTCAATCCATTCCGCTTAAACATAGGGTTTATACTAATGGTTTTCTTTTTAAGGAACAACCAAAAGAAAGGAAACTCCTTATTCATAAAGCTTTAGAATACAACATTGACAAAGTGTATTATAAAGGTATTAAGAAAGGAAAGGACGTTGTTTTAGAAGATGGTACAATAATACCCAATAGGGAATTAACAGAAGATCCTCCAAAAGTGAAGTCTTATGCTTTTTGTAGTGATACCATGTATACAGAATCAATAGTTCCTATAATACAAGACGCTAATGCTCTTTATCATGAAAGTACATTTTTGGAGCAACATAGTGAGTTGGCAAAGCTTACAAAACATACAACCGCAGTGGAAGCTGCACACATAGCAAAAAAAGCAAATGTCGGCTTGTTAATTCTAGGACATTTTAGTACTAGATATCCAGATTATAACATGTTTAAAAACGAAGCAATCTCTGTATTCGAAAACACAGAGATTGCTAAAGATGAAAGAGTATTTGAGTTTTAAACGCTTAGCGTCTAATTAACTTTAATGTTTTAAACTGTTGTCCTTGCTGAATTTTAACAAGATATACACCAGAAGCTAGATTACCTATATTGATTCTAAAAGCTTCAGAAGTACCTTTAGTGGTTAACACACGATTTCCTAAGATTGAATAAATTTCAACTATAGAATTATCAGCATTAGGTAAGTTAAAGTTTAATGTGTTACCATTTGTAGGATTAGGATACATTTTAAACTCTTGCAATACAACAGTATTCGTTGATAAAGAGTTTCCCCAAATTTCAAAAACCCAATCTTCATTATCAATAAAAGGATTTCTATTACCCTGAAAATCAAATATTGCTTCTTGTCGTTGTAGTTCTTTTGCGCTTACAGGATCATTTACGTGCCATTCATAAAGCATATTTAATGCCCAATCTTCAAAAACCTGATCAGAAGATCCATCAAGCATAGAGTCGCCATCTGTATCATTAGTTTCCCATCCGCTAATTAAATTTTCGTAGCGCGTAGCAACGTAAAAGTATTGTCTTGCTATATCTCCCTTAAATTCATCAATAGGTTCAAAAACATTACCGGTAGGACCTGCCAATGCGCTAGAGCCTATCTTAGAGCCATTGTTAGATGTGTATGATACATTAGAAACTTCGCCGTATGCTAAATTTCCTCTCATACCGTTTACTTTTTTGTCTGCTGGTATTACGTGAAAAGGGTCAGTAAAAATTGGTAACCCATCATTATCAAACCAGCTTCTTGGAAAAGAGTGTTCTCTATTAAAAAACTCACATTCATTTCCGCCACCAGAGCCCATATCTTGGTCTACTACAAACTCAAAATCACAATCTGAATACATTTCCCAAACAAAAGTATTTCCGTTTTCTATTCTAGAGTCAGAATCTTCATAAACATCCCATAAGTCGCCATAAGACTGTGGCATATGAAAAGGTTGCCCATTGGCATCATCTACATTATCTATAATATTGTGTAATGCAGTTTTTAAACTATAGCCTGTTTGGCCTTGAGCATTATTATAATAACCCGATGGTGCTTGAGCAACAAGCGTTAAAGTTAAACAGCAAAATGCTGTAAAAAGTAATTTTTTTCTCATTTCAATTAACTATTTTTTTTCTAATAATGCCATGTAAAATCCATCATAACCTGATGTAGATGATAGCATTGATTTATCTTTTATTAGTTTAAAATCTTTTCCTTCGTCACGCTTTAAGAATGCTTTTACCTGCTCATTATTTTCGCTAGGAAGAATAGAACACGTAGCGTAAACCATCTTACCGCCAGACTTTACCATTTTTGAGTAGCTATTTAATATTTCAGCTTGTGTATTTCTTAGCTTATCTAAAAATTCAGGCTCAAGTTTCCATTTTGCATCTGGGTTTCTACTTAAAACCCCTAAACCACTACAAGGTGCATCAATAAGAACACGATCTGCTGAGTTATAGAGTTTTTTTACAACCTTAGTACTATCAATATGTCTTGCTTCAATATTATGAGCGCCAGCTCTTCTTGCACGGCGTTTAAGCTCTTTTAGCTTATTTGCATAAATATCTAAAGCTATGATTTGACCTTTATTTTCCATTAAAGCTGCAAGGTGAAGGCTTTTTCCGCCAGCTCCTGCACAAGTGTCTATAACTCTCATTCCGTTTTCAACATCCAAAAAAGATGCCACAAGTTGGGAATTTGCATCTTGTACTTCAAACAAGCCATCTTTAAATGCCTTTGTAGTAAATACGTTTTGGCGCTCAACAAGTTGCAGAGCATCATCATAACCCTTTACAGGTTGAACTACAATATTTTCATCAAGTAATAAGCTCTTTAGCTTGCGTGTGTCTGTTTTAAGAGAATTTGCTCTTAATATAACTGGAGCTTGCTCATTTAAAGCTGCTATTTCTTTATCCCAAACTTTACCTAATTCTTTTTCACCTAGTTCATCCATCCAATCAGGAATAGATTCTCTAATTTTTCTAATCTTGCTCAACTCATCAAAACGCCCTTTTATACGACGTGTTGGAGTAGGCTCTATCTGTGGCCAGTCTGGTAAATTAATTCCTCTTAGTACACACCAAACAGCAAAAAGTCTAAAAAGATTTTCTCTTGAAAAAGGTTCTTTAACTTCAGCTATTTCAGCATAAAGGCGTTTCCACCTTACAATATCATAAGTGGTTTCTGCAATAAAAGCACGATCTCTAGCTCCCCAACGCTTGTCACGTTTTAAAGCTTTTCCTATTTCCTTGTCTGCATATTTACCTTCGTTAAAGATGTCCCTTAAGGCATCAATAGTAGCAAATACAAGATTTCTGTGAAGACGCATATATAAAAAATTAAGCCTGCAAAGGTAAGATTATAATAAGAATAGACCTATATTTAAAGCATGCATTTTAATTTTAAAACCATTGTTTATTGCACCTTATTTTTAATAATGGGATGCAAAACCACAACAGAAGAAGTTGCTAACTTTTCATCTGTAGATATTGAAGTTATATATACTAACGAAGACCTAAGTATTAGAGGTTTAGAGATTATAGCTGAAGATACATTAGCCTTATCGTATAATACCGGTTTTGGAGTATTAAAACGACAAGGTAATAAGTTTGATGATAGCCAGATGTTCTTTAATTTTCCATCACCAAAACAAGATTCTGTCTTCTCAACTTTAGCGTTTAGAAGTGTTGCTGTAAATGATGCGCTTTATGCATTATCAATTGGTAATCCTGGAACGTTAATTTCTTTACCTTATAAAAATAAAGATGCCACAATATCTATAGTATATACCGAAGAAGGTGAATCTGTATTTTATGATTCTCTTGCATTTTGGGATTCTATGGATGGTATTGCTATGGGAGATCCTACAAATAGTTGTCTTTCTATACTTATTACTAGAGATGGTGGTTTAACTTGGAATAAAATTGCCTGTGAAGATTTACCGCCATCTTTTGAAGGTGAAGCTGCTTTTGCTGCAAGTGACACAAACATTAAAGTGATAGGAGACAAGGCTTGGATAATTTCTGGTGGTAAAGCTAGTAGAGTTTTTTATACTGAAGATAGAGGATATACCTGGTCTGTAGCAACAACTCCTTTAATACAAGGAAAAGAAACTACTGGTGGTTACTCTATAGATTTTTATGATGAAGCCAACGGATTTATTGTTGGTGGAGATTATACACAACCTGATAACAACTCTCAAAACAAAGCTGTTACTATAGATGGTGGCGAAAGTTGGTCTTTAGTTGCTAACAACTCTGGAATTGGTTATAAAAGCTGTGTACAATACGTTCCAGAAGGACAAGGTAAAGCATTGGTTGCTGTTGGCTTTACAGGGATTAGCTTTACTAGTGATGCAGGAAAAGAATGGAAAACACTAAGTGATGAAGGTTTTTACTCTATAAGGTTTTTAAACCCTACAACTGCATATGCAACTGGTAAAGGTAGAGTAGCTAAACTAACCTTTAATTAAGGTTGCTCCTTACGTTTTTCCTCTTCTTCTTTGTGACGCCTTTCTCTATACTCTTTTAGCAAACGACGTCTAAAGTCATCTTCTGCTTTAAAAAGTTTAATTGTTTTCTTTTTTGAAATTACAGGCGCAAGGTTTTTAACCAAGTTTCTGCGTTCTTTTACCTTATTTTCTTCTATGCTTATAAAAGTTTCTACAAGTTGAGCAGATTTACTTTCTGAAAGCTCATCACTACAATTGCGAAGTTCGTCTTTAACCTCTTTGTGCTCTCTTACATACAGATCATGTAATCGTTCACTATATGCATTGTAAATAGGCCAAAATTTTTGAGCTTCTTTACTAGTTAACTCAAGTTGCTCTGTAAGGTAAGCGGTTTTAAGAGCTTCGATACGTTCTTTACTATCTGGCTGCGCCATAGCTGCAACAGATATAAAAAGGATAAATAGGGTGATATATGTTTTCATATTATTCAGAATAAAATGATTGATCGTCTATATTGTTTTCTAAATATTCTAAAATGGCATCATCATCTACATCAAAACTAGCTGTAAGTTCTGTGTTTTCATATAATGATGTAATATCAGATAAGCTAATGTCTAAATAGCCTTCTTCTAAAGCATCTTCAATACTTGTAATTTCAATAGTATCAAACGTTAATGTGTTTGTTTTTTGTATGTTAATCACCATCATACAAACAATTAATACAGCTGCAATTGCAGATAGGTACCAATAGTTTAAGCGAATGGTAGGTGTGTTAGATGTAGAAGTTTCTTCAGCATCTTTCTGAATATTAAGCTTAGCAAAAACGCTATCTTCTACAGTATTAAAATAACCGTCTGGAATAGTAAAACCATTAGGCGTACTCTCTTTAAGTTCATTTTCAGCACTTAGTTTAGAGAACATACGGTCTTCAAATCCATCAAAATAATTAGCTGGAGTTTTAAAACCTGAAGCGTTATGTGATTTATTATTCGTTTTCATTATTAATTTGACTCATATATACTTAAAAGGTTTAATTTGTTTTTAAGTACTCTTCAATTTTTTTTGAAGCCAAGTGATAACTAGCCTTTAAAGATCCTTCACTTGTTTCTGTAATCTCTGAGATATCAGCATACTTTAATTCCTGAAAATATCTCATATTAAATACTAGGCGTTGTTTTTCTGGTAATGTAGCTATAGCTTCTTGTAATTTTTTAGCAATCTCATCGCCTTCAAAATAAACATCGCTTTCTAAATTTTCAATAAGACTTGTTTGTAGCTCCTCATCTGTTATAGATTTTCTTTTAGCCTGTTTGCTTAAAAATGTAAGAGCTTCATTAGTTGCAATTCTATACATCCACGTGTATAGCTTACTGTCTCCTTTAAATTTATCTATATATCTGTAAATCTTGATAAATGTATTTTGAAGCACATCATCTGCATCGTCATGAGACTTAACGATATTACGAATATGCCAATATAACCGTTCTTTATAATCGGCCATAAGCTTCCTAAAGGCTGTCTCTCTTGTGGCCTTGTCTTTAAGCTGAGTTATAAAAAGTGATTGATGATCTTCCAAGTACTTAAGATATCTTACTAATGGTTAGACGGTTATTTACAGAAAAGGTTTAACCTCCTTAAAAAAATATTATTCAACTAGTTCTACATCACTAATTGTAGCTTTCTCTTTGCAGTTTTCTGCTTTAAATTTAAATTCTTGATCGCCTTTATAATGTGAAATTGCATAGATGTTACAAGAGTCTAAATTTGTATTACTTTCAGAAAAGATAACATCTCCGTTTAGTAATGCCGCTGAAATATCTGAAGTATCTAACTGTACTCTAGCCATTTCTGCTATAGCCTCGCTAGTAAATATGCGATCTTTAAGCTTTATGTTTTTTAAAACTCTTGACTCTGGGCCATAGTCACAGGAAGCACGTTTGCCTCCCAAGAAAAACATGAGGATAATTATGCCTACAACAAAACCACCTAAATAGTAGCTCACACGATGTATAAGTTTCACAATAGAAAATTAAAGGTTAGGGTGCAAATTTAGAAGTTATATCTCACAAACCGTAAGGTTTGGCAGCAGATTAAAATATAAGTAGATTAATGTCTCTATAATTTAGATCAAACCACTCTGCAACAGACCTGTTAGTAAGTACGCCATGATAAAAATAAATGCCATTTCTTAAGCCTTTATCAAACCTCACAGTATCTTCTAATCCACCTTCTTCGGCAATGTGCAACAGGTATGGTGTAAAGATGTTACTAATAGAAACAGAAGCTGTACGGGAATATCTTGATGGTATATTAGGTACACCATAATGAATAACACCGTGTTTTACATGAATAGGTTCATCATGAGAAGTTATTTCGCTAGTTTCTACACAACCACCCATATCTATACTAACATCAATAATAACTGATCCAGCTTTCATTTGCTCCACCATTGTTTTAGTTACTAATACAGGAGCTCTATTATTACCTCTTACTGCTCCAATTACAACATCGGCTCGCTTTAAAGCTTTCATTAAATACTTTGGTTGTAGGGTAGAGGTATGTAGTGGCCTACCAATATTGGTTTGTATACATCTTAATTTTGTGATAGAATTATCGAACACCTTAACATTGGCTCCCAAACCAACGGCAGATCGTGCTGCAAACTCACCGACAGTTCCTGCTCCTATAATAACAACTTCGGTTGGAGGTACTCCACTAATATTACCAAACATAAGTCCTGTACCAGGTTTTTGACCACTCATTATTTGAGAGGCAATTAAAATAGACGCTGTTCCAGCTATTTCACTTAACGCTCTTACTGCTGGATATGTACCATCTTCATCTCTTATAAACTCAAATGCCAATGCTGTAATACGTTTTTCAGCAAGCTTTTGAAAATAAGATTTATCTTGAGTTTTTAGTTGAAGTGCAGAAATAAGAACCGAAGCTGGATTCATCATATCTATTTCTTCGTGAGTAGGTGGCTCTACCTTAAGAATCATAGGACAAGAAAATACTTTTTGCGTGTCCTGTGTAATCTTAGCACCAGCCTCACTATAATCTTTATCTGTAAAACGTGCACCTTCACCAGCGCCAGACTCCATCATTACTCTATGTCCGTGAGCTGTTATAGCTGCAACAGCATCTGGAGTAAGACATATACGCTTTTCTTGATAGGAATTTTCTTTCGGGATACCTATAAAAAGTTCGCCTTTTTGCTTCTTAACTTCTAGCTTTTCTTCTTGGGGCAATAATTCTGCTTTAGAAAATGGTGTACTAGGTTTACTCATGAGTCTTGGTTAGTGCTTACTTAGTAAAGTTAGAAAAATTACTGTAATGTAAGTTGCCTAGTATCAGAATTGATTGCTAATAATTTAATGGTATGTACTTGATCTTCCAAAAATGGCGTGGCAATGTCTGGCCATTCTATAAAAACATAGGCGTTATCTGTAAGATAGTCTTCAAAACCAATATCATATAATTCATCTTCATCTTCAATTCTATACAAATCAAAATGATATACTTTATCAGTTAATCCTTGATATTCATTTACTAAAGAAAATGTTGGACTTCCTGTAATATCATTTACACCTAAACAACTTGCTAAGGCTTTTATTAAAGTAGTTTTCCCAGATCCCATTTCTGCTTCAAATAGAATAGTTTTATACTTAAACATTTCTATAAGTTGTGCTGCAATGTCATCTATTTCTGAAAGCTTATAAGTAAGTGTCATCTCTTTAAAAATATGCTGCAAATATAGAGATATCTTATATGTGTTTTTAAATCCTTTTCCTACAAATGATTTATACATTAGTAATGCCTCCTTGTAAACTTTGGTATCTTTGTATTATAAATTATGAATATGTCTATTAACGAGAAAGCGCTTTCTGAATACGCTTGCTTTTTTCAAGATTTGCTTACATCACAAGGTATGACGGTGATAAATGCAACTATGCTTGGCGTTTTATTAAACTGTCTGGTTTTTGGAACAGCAGTCTATATGCTAGATCGCTTTTTAAGATGGGCAATTGTTGAAGGTTTTAGAGCATTTACCATTAAAAGTAAAAATACTTTTGATGATCATATGTTGCAGACCAACTTTCCGAGGTATGTAGCACATATTATTCCTGTAACGTTAATAAAATTAGCGTTACCATATTTGGTTTACGATTTTCCAGAAACGCTAGGTTTCTTTACAACCATAATTAACATATACGTTATATTCCTTGCGGTACGGTTGTTAAGAAGTATTTTAAGAAGTACTAAATACTATTTAAGAACCAAAGAAGAGTATGCAGACAAACCTATAGAAAGCTATGTTCAAGTATTAATGATCATACTCTGGGCAATAGGGATTATATTAGTATTGTCTCAATTATTCGGTACATCTATCAAAGAGTTTGCATTATCTCTTGGTGCTGTATCTGCAGTAATACTTTTAATATTTAAAGATACCATCCTAGGATTTGTGGCAAGTATACAAATTTCTGTTAATGACATTGTTAGGATTGGAGATTGGATAACCTTTAGCAAATATGGAGCAGACGGTTATGTTACAGAAATAAACCTTGCTACTGTACGCGTTCAAAATTTTGATAACACATATACTACCATACCTACATACAGTCTTATTAGTGATTCTTTTCAGAATTGGAGAGGAATGCAGGAATCAAAAGGGCGTCGTATAAAACGAAGTATTTTTATTAAACAAAGTTCTATTCGATTTCTTAATGATGAAGATATTGAGCGATTAAAGAAAATTCAGCTTATATCACCTTATTTAGAGCATAGACAAAAAGAAGTGATGCGTTTTAACAGAACACATCAAATAGATAAGTCTCACATTGTAAACGGTCGAAATCAAACTAACTTAGGAGTGTTTAGAAATTATGCAACTGCATATCTAAATGAAAATGAATTAATAAACCAAAATCTATTTTTAATGGTAAGGCACTTAGCACCTACAGAACACGGTATACCATTAGAGATATTTTGCTACACACACCATAAACAATGGGAGAAATACGAGCTTATTATGGCAGATATTTTTGACCATCTTATTGCAGCCATAGAGTATTTTGATTTAGAAATCTTCGAGTTGCCATCTGGAAAAGATGTACAACGTGCGCTAAGAAATGATTAACAAGTTGTTGGCAGAAGTTTGAGCGACTTACAAGTATATTTGTGCTACTTACAACTAACCAATGACAAAACAACATCTCTACAACGCAATCAAAATATTTGGTTGTATCGTTATCGTATTAACGCTTTTTAGGTTTGTCTCACTAGATTTTTGGTGGGTAAGAATATTTGATTTTCCACATGTACAACTTACCTGTATTACAGCGACAGCTTTAGCGTTATACTTTATAAAATTTGATTACAAATGGTTAAACGACTATATCATTATAGGCGGTATTATAGCTTGTTTTATATTTCAGATCTCTAAAATTTACCCTTACACACCGTTGTCTTCAACAGAAATTGGAAATGTAACTGAAGACGAGCAGCACGACAGTTTAAAAATTTATGTGGCCAATGTTCTTCAAAAAAATAAAGAGCCTCGTTTTTTAATAGATGAGATTAAAACAGCAAATGCAGATGTTATCATTCTTACTGAAACAGATAAAATTTGGCAGAAAAATATTGCTCCTATTGTTAATGCGAGATATCCATATCAAGTAGAAGTCCCACAAGACAATACTTATGGCATGCTACTTTATTCAAGAAAAGAACTTGTTAACCCTAAAGTCATGTTTATGGTAGATGATGGTATACCATCCATACACACCAAAGTAAAGCTAAACAACACACAGTTAGTGCAATTGTATGCTATACATCCAACGCCACCAATGCCGCAACACAATCCAACATCTTCAGATAGAGATAAGGAGATGATGCTTACAGCACAATTAGCTTCTAAATCTGAATTGCCAGTTATAGTAACAGGAGATTTTAATGATGTGGCGTGGTCACAAACCACAACATTATTTCAGCGTATAAGTGGTTTGTTGGATATGCGAAAGGGAAGAGGATTTTTTAATACATTTAATGCAAACAATGCATTAATGCGCTGGCCTTTAGATCATATGTTTGTTTCTGAGCATTTTAGAGTTATAGAAATAGGCTTAGGAAATGATATAAACTCCGATCATTTTCCATTTTATGCCTCACTATCTTTTGAACCAGAAAAGGCAGCCGAACAAAAAATGCCACCACCAACTAAAGATGAGTTGAGTAGGATGGAAGAGCAGATTAAAGGAAAGCCAGGCTTTGAGATGATAGATGAAATAACGAACTAAATAAAAGATTCACTTTAAATTATGTTACTATTACAAGCAACTACTACTAATAATGAATTAACAATAGTAGAGTCTACAGTAAACTTTTATAATGCGTTTATTGCACAACTTCCAGCAATAGGGTTAGGCTTGCTCATCATAATTTTAGGTGTATTCATAGGAACTTGGATAGGTAACTTCTCACGTAGGCGTATTTCTGCACGTACACAAGATCCTTTAATGAGTAAGTTTTTAGGAAAAGCTATACGGTTTCTCTTTATAGTTGTTGCCATAATGATAGGATTACGTGCAGCAGGTTTGGGTGGTATTGCTACTGGTATTTTAACTGCTGCAGGTGCAAGTGCTGTAGTGTTAGGTTTTGCCTTTAAGGATATAGGTGAAAATTTTATAGCAGGTATAATTCTTACGTTTAACAGACCATTTGATGTAAATGATACTGTAGCCATAGGCGATAATTTCGGAAAAGTAAAAGAGTTAGAATTTCGGTATACAAAACTTAAAACCTTTGACGGTAAAGATGTGTATATTCCTAATAGTGATGTGCTTACAGAACCTGTAACCAATTATACTGAAGACGGCTTTTTTAGATGGGATTTCATAATAGGAATAGCCTATGAAGATAATATTGAAGGTGCTAAAAAAGTAGTATTAGAGGCTTTGAGAAAAGAACCCAATGTTGTTGAAGATGAAGAACATGTAAATTTTGTGATAGAAGATGAGCTTGCAACTAGTACAGTAAACTTAAAGGTGTTCTTTTGGGTAGACACCTATGATTTTAGGCGTATGGCACTTATTACCAAGGGAAATGTGGTAAGAAATGTAAAAGAAGCACTCGAAGAACACGGTTTCTATATGCCAGCAGATATCCAGGAAATTAAACTTTATGGTGGCGAAAAAGAATTTCCTGTTCGTATAGCACAACAGCTAAAAGAACCTAAAGACTAATTATTTAGCCATTCGGTCTTTTTGATATTCTATTTGGGTTTTACCGTGTGGTTTTGGTTTTCCATCTTCACCTAATGCTACCATTATAATAGTATCTATAGTAATAATTGTATCGTAGGTCATTTTATTACGCACTTCACATTTAAGTGTTAGGCTAGTGGTACCGTACTTAATTGGTTCTAAACCTATTTCAATGATATCTCCTTTTCTGGCAGAGCTCGCAAAGTTAATCTCACTCATATATTTAGTTACCGTTTTAGGGTTTTCTAGTTGAATAATGGCATAAAGTGCCGCTTCTTCATCTATCCACTCTAATAGGCGACCTCCAAATAAAGTGCCGTTTGGGTTAAGGTCTTCTGGTTTTATCCATTTTCGGGTGTGAAAATTCATAGTTTATATTTTAAGTTAACATTGTTGGAACACTAAGCTGTGTACCTAATTTTTTATTTGCTTGGTTTATAACATAAGCTGCTAATAACGGATGATCTTTATTTATCTTTTGATGTATAAACAAGTATATATTTTGCAAACCTTGCTTTTGCCAAGTTTCAAATTTATGCATCCATTGGTCTAATCTTACTTTATCTTGTTCAGTATTAACGCTATTAAATCTAATAAATGCTGTATTTGTAGTTAAACGCATAGAAAGTACATCTCTTCGTCCTGGAGAATCTGTCATTATAAGAGTTACTTTATAAGCTTCAAGAATATCACACAATGCTGTGAATACTTTAGGGTCTTCAAACCAACCTTTATGCCTAAACTCAATTGCAAGTGGAATATCCTCTGGAAATTTCTGCAAGAATGGCTCTAGTCGCTCTATACTTTTAGGAGCAAAATTATGTGGCATCTGTAAAAAGCACATTCCGAGTTTTTCTTCCAATTGAATAACACTTGCTAAAAACTGATCAAGATAGGGTTGGGCATCTTCAGATAAGCGTTTAAAGTGACTTATATTCTGAACTAATTTCGGAAAGAACTTAAACCCTTTTGTTGTTTTCTCTTTCCAAAGTTTAAATTGTTCTGGCGGAAAAATTCTATAAAACGAAGCATTTAATTCTATAGCATTAAACTGTGTGCTATAATAGGGTAACTCATCTTTTGTTCCTTTCGGATAAAAATCCTTAAGCTCTGTCTTACTCCATTTAGCACAGCCAATATAAAGGTTAATTTTTCCGTTAACTGTACAATTATTAAGAACACGTTTGGTCTCAAAATGATCTGGAGGCAAGGTGAAATCTACCAATTCCGGATTGTCTACTTTTCCAAACTTCATTTTAAATGAGATTACTTTTATATTCTTTACTAGCTATTACAAAGGTAGTTGTAAACGCATAGAAAAAGCGATTAAATACACATCTAAACTCTATATAACTATAAGCGTTTAGGATTATAAAAGCTTTAAAATAAATTGAAAATGTATTAGCTTAATTAAGCTTTGCCGGTTTGTAGCTGTAAGCGTTTTTCACGTTTTAAATAAAACAATAATAGGAGAGAAATACCACCACAAATTGAAAAGCCTACAAATAGAGGTAGTGCAGTACCACTAATATAACGACCAATAAATATACTAATTGGCACAGCCATAATGGTTGAAATAAATCCTGTGATAGCAGAAGCAATTCCTGCAATATGTCCTACAGAATCCATTGCCACAGCACGAAGGTTACCAAAAAGAAATCCGATGGCAAAAAACTGACACGCAAAAAAGCCTAGCAATACCCAAACACTAGGATTAGGACTGTTATAAAATACACATACATATACAACAGACACTACAAAAAAGGCTAGGAGTGAGGTACTTATAAGTTTCTCCATACCATACTTAATAACTAGTGAACTGTTTAATAAAATAGCACTTCCTATTGAAGCTGCCAATCCAGCAAAAATAAAAGGAAACTCATCTTTTAACTGGTATTGTATTTCAAAAATTTGTTGTGAGCTACTTAAGTAAACCATAAAAGAACCTGTGACAAATCCTGAGATTACGGTAAAAATAATAGTGCGTTTATGTTTTATGAGTTCTTTAAAACCTTCAGTAAATACTGTAGTCGACACCTTTTTTTTATGCTCCGCAGCTAATGTTTCTGGTTGGCGTCTCCAAAACCAAAGACATACTAAAATGCTTATTAACACTTGTACATAAAATATACCTTGCCAATTGTAGGCATCTAAAATAAATTTCCCCAACGCAGGTGCGATAATAGGAACAAGAATAAAGACTACGGTAACAAAAGACATGATACGCGCCATATAATCTCCAGAATACATATCCCTTATAATGGCAATACTAATTGTACGTGGAGCAGAAAGCCCGACGCCTTGTAATATTCTACCAATAATCATAACCTCTAAGCTATTAGCAAGAACACAGATCACACTTCCTATAAAGAAAATACCAAACCCCATATAAACAACAGGCTTTCTTCCTAAACTATCGGATAACGGACCAAAGATTAACGGCCCAACACCAAGACCTAAAAAGATCATGATAATAAGCAGTTGGTTATTTACTATATCTGTAACACCAATTGCAGCACCTATAACGTCCAGAGCAGGTAATAAAGCATCAATAGTTAAGGCTACTACAGACATTAAAGAAGCCATGAGAGCCACAAATTCTAACTGAGATTGTGCTTTTTGATTTTGCATCCTGCAAAAATACTCTATGTTTTGCTCTCAAAATTTGTAATTTACTTAAGGTCTTCTTAAATTATGTAGTTTTAAAATTAACCTATGTTTGTGGTATTAGTTTTGATGTATATTATGTAAAATAAGAACGTATGAAATGGTTAGTATATATAGTGATAGTATTAAGCATAGTAGGTTGTGGCACTGCTAAAGAACCTACAATTGAAGAACAAGAAGCTTATAATACTCTAAAGTCTTTTATAGCTGAAAAAGATTTTACAATACTTTCAGATTATGCAAGACCACAAGCGTCAAGCGGATTAAACAGTTTACAGAATTCAAATATTCTTGGGAACGGAAATTCTGTGGCTGGAATTAGTTTACAGGGAAATCCAAATTATTTAAAAGTAACAAACGATACCATTTCTGCGCATTTACCATTTTATGGAGAACGACGCATAGGAAGCGGATTTGGATCAAACGGTGCAATAGATTTTAACGCACAGCCAAACAAATATAAAGTTATAGAAAATGATAAAAAACGTGCTGTTGAAATCTCATTTGATATAAAGGGAAACTCTGAGTTGTACACCATAAACCTAACTGTATTTTCAAATAAGCGTACTACATTATTAGTTACAAGTTCACAACGTACTAATATAGAATACACAGGTAAGGCAAAGCGAACTACAAATGAATCTTTAGAATAGAGGAAACAGTTTTAATTACATTTTAAATACAAAATATTCTATTTTACATAATATAAATTATAGTACAAATATATTATATGTGCAAAACGGTGAATAGTACTTTTTCTGTTCTATTTTACATAGATGCAAATATAGCGCCTTTAGGTTAATATGATTACTTAAAGTTTAGTGATTAATCCAAATACTACCTTGGTATCATCATCATTGGTAATTTCTCCCTTATACAGATAGGTTTTATCATTTAAAATTTCAATTATCTCAACTTCAATAACATTTCCTACTTTATGCTTGTCTTTATCTAAAGACATTTTAAAAGTCTCTAAAGTATAGGTGTGATCATTAGTCCAATGTATCTTATAAACTTGTTTATTACCTGAACCATCCTTTTCAATTTGACGATTTTTTCTTCGTTTTATAACTGATTCACTATACGCAGGACTCTCATATTTAAATTTTCCTCGATGAAATATTTTACATTTTTCACAGTCTTTTTCTGGTAGCTCGAAGTTTTTATATTTTGAATTCACAAAATAATACACCGATTGCCAGCATTTATTTGTCATTTTTGAAGGATAAATAAGTTTACCTTCCTTAAAATGTTTTAAACATCCTTGTTGCCAACTTTCGTCCTTATATGTAGTTTTCTCTTGGTTAATTTTAATATCATACCGTTCACCATCCTCATCTACACAGTAATCTATAACTACATTAGCTACCCTATCTACATCATCAACAAATATTTGTGAGTACGAACAAATGTAAAACATGAGGAATCCAAATAATATAATTTTATTCATAGGGTTATATAATGGTTTGAAGCAAAAGTACTTTATATTTTGAATTCAAGAATTTGAGATTTCTAGGCTTTACAAAACTTTGGAAACAATGTACGGCTCGTTCGCTATATTTTAGAAAACATTGGAACTTGTTAAGACTGCTTTGAACTCGCTTTAAACATTATAATTGTAAATAGTATATATTGCTAGACCTCTAAAATATGTACGCTCACTCTCCTATTGTTTTGACCAAAGTTTTATGAGGCCGATATTATTGCGATAAAATTTCTATTGCAATAGGACCATTAAAATTAAATGCTTTCTTGAATTTTATTCTAGAATTATATCTTAATTCCTGTAAATCTGTACCTCTATTAAAATATATTGTTTCTCCAGTAACATCTTGTTTAATAAAGCCATACGAACTTTCTAGTTTCATAACACTACCTTCAAATGTTTTTGGATTACCATGTTCAATTACAGTACCTTGAACTTGTTTTTTTATTCTATAATCTAGAGGAACACCTTTTAGGAAATCAAAATATTCTTTATTTTCTTCTTCACCTAAAAGATATAGGATTCTAGCATAAAGAAATTGAGCTTCATATCTTTTATCTTTTTTTGTAAAAGACTTTCTTAAATAATGTTTTAAATCAACATAGTTTTCTGGCGTTTTAATCATTAATAACTTAGCATATTTAAAATTTAAGTCTCTATCATTTAAGTTATTATTAACTGACTCGTGGAGCACTGTTAATGCATCATCTAAATTATCATTTTCTTGATAATAATTAGCTAGTCTAGAAGCCAAATAAGGACTCTTTTTGTTTAAATCAAAAGCTGCTTTTAATGACTCTAAAGCTCTTGGTGTATTGTCTATCAACTGATTGAAATTAGATTCAGATTCAAGAATAAAACTTTCATTTGGATAGGTTTGAATTACTTTACTTATCATTTTTTCAAACTCTTGAATCTTTTGCTCTATCAATTCATTATTATCTTCTTCGAGAGCAATTTTTAGTTCAACTAATAATATTTTTAAAAATGTATGATAAGCGTGTATCAAATTTTTATTTCGTTTATTCCCTAAAATATCATTGCAAATATCTTTTGCTGAAGTCAAATTTTTCTTAATAATAAGAGGATGAGATGATTTTTCGGCTTTCCTTAATAAGAATTCAGCTTTCGAATGGGCAATAAAAACATTACCAGGATCCAATTCATGTGCTTTAATTAATAATTCATCAGCTTTTTCTAAATTCCCTCCTCCTGCTCTCATTTCGAATATTGATTCTTGTTGCATAAGTGATGGATTTTCGCCTATGTTTTCAAAAGCAGCTTTATATATACCTCTAATTTTATTGACATCTTTAAAGGAATCCATTAATTTCTTTGCGTTAGTAAGTGCAATAAAAACTTGTCGATCACTATCGTAGTCAACATCAAGTTTAGAAATTACTTTAATATATTTTTGATATCTCGCTTCCTGATCTACTAATGCTTGCTCAAAAACTAATTCAGCAATATGCTGATGTCTTGTAGTAAAGACATAATCATTTATCACATAATTACGATGATGATAAACAACAGATTCTAACGGTTTAAATAATTTTTCTTTAAAATATGAAAAATTAATATTATGCAATCTTGATATATTACCAGCTCGAGTATATGCTCCAATTCTATGAAACATACAAATTGTTAAATATAAACTTTGTGCTTCTTCACTTGGAATAGATTTGTACTCATCCATAACAATATCAGGAAAAGGTTTTCCAGCAGTTGCTTCATATAATGCTACTAATAGCTCACGACCCGATTTTTCAGATAATGCTTCTTTTTGCTTTTCAATGCTTTTTCCTGTTAAGTAGCCTAAAGATTTATATTTTGACAATAAAGAAATTAAATCGTTAATTTCTTTATCCTTTAAATACCCTAAATTATATGACCTAGTAAGATATGGGTAAAGTCTTTCTCCATCAATATTCCAAACATTTGTTCGTTCTGCTCCAATTATCGACAATGGAATTTTGTCTTTTTTTGCTTTGGATAATATATATTCTACATCATCAACTTTTTCAGTAATATTATCTATAAATAGATATATCCTTTCTTTTACTAACTGATAAAGTTCTGATATTCTATTGTATTCTATTAAAATATCTGACTTATAATAAATACATAATTTTTCAAAAGAAACAGAAGCATCCCAAGCTAATCTGTGTAGCAAGACTGTTTTTCCTGAACCAGCATTACCATTAATAATAAATAACTCTTGATCAGTTAATCTATCTTCTTCATCAATAACAAAAACTTCTGATAAAATTTTATCAGTTACATCTCTTTGAACATCATAATTTTTAATGATAGGGTCCCAACCTTCAAAATAACCTTTGTAAAAGACTTTAGGGTCAGTGTTTTCTTCAGCTAGATTTGGATGTATATATATAATATCTCTATCTAAAAACTCCATTAATCGATCAGATGGTTCTTTAGCTCCTGATTGGAATTTTTTCATAATTGGATGAGACACTTTGTCTCTAATTACACCACTTAATTTCCTTTCGTTTTCATCTATTTCATTACTTAAAGAATCCATAAACTCCTTAAAAGTCATTTTAATTGAGGATATCTTTTTCTGATCCCATAATCTCTGTTCTGCATCTGTAATACTTGGACCAACCATATATGATCTAGGTCTTGCATGTCCAAGTTTGTCTAGTTCTTTTAATGTATGTCTTATATCTAAATCAGCAAAACTAAACCCAACAAATAGTATCGGATACTCATAAGATTGTTCTTTTAATCTATCAAATAACCTATCTCTATTTTCACGATGTTCAACATATTGATCAGGTGTTAAAATTAGAGGTAATGTCTCATCACTTATATCGGTTATAGAACCATGAAGTTTATTATACATTATTGAATTTGGCAAACTCATTTTGTCTTTAACACGTTCTCCATTTTTAATAAAGGTGGCTAATATCTGCTGTCTTTCTTTTACTTTATCATAAGAGTCTTCAATAATTAAATCATAATTTGTTGTAAAAATTGAATTCCATCGGTATAATGGAATATTCAAATGATGATCTCCAGGTTTAAATTCTTTAAATATATCAGCAATGAATTTTTGAACAGTTAATAAATCAAGTTCGCTAATTGCCAATTCGGAAACATATTGCAAATCAGAATCTAAATATTCTTTACCCAAGAATTTTTCTGAAATTAAGTTAGCTAATTGTTTGCCTGTTGGTGGTTTTTTATCTTTTGGATGCTTTGAATCAAAAGCTGCTCCTGCTCCTAAAAATAATATTACGTTACCATCCTTTATCTGGTCTATTAATGCTTTTGGTATTTTAATTTCGTTCATGAAATTCTATGTAAATTTTAATATTCAAGTAATGAGAAATTAGTAAAAAAGGAGAGTTTAAATTTACAAAATGTTGTAGGAATTATTTTGAGGGAGAAACCGCAATATAAACAAATTTTTTAACATACATTCCATTCCATACACATTACCACTTCACTCCTACCGTCGCTTCGGGAAATACGTATTCCATTACATTTTTAGAAAAACCTTTTGAGAAGAAAAAATCAAAAAATAAGAGTTGTAATCTTCGCTTTTTGCAAAGCAAAGTTACATAACGCAAGACATTATAGAAGAAATCAATATAACGCAAATTCAAGTAATATTATCTAATTAAGATTTAATAAGCTTATTAGAGTATTTAGCTTTAATAAGCATATACACACCATATGCAATTAGGCCAATTGAAATGCTTATAAATACCACATCTCCAAAGTTACCTTTCAAGAATTGAAACGCTTGTTCTTTATTAACAACGTTACCTTTACCATATGTAAACATACTTTTAAAAATTAGGTATACCGTAATTGCAATGACAATACCACGTGTAGTAAGTCCTAATTGGCCTGAATTTACCAATAGCTTTTGTCTTTTACTATCCAAACCAAACTCTTGTATCTTTTCTTTATACTTACCAGAATACACTTGATAAAGTTGATACATAGCTTTAGCTAGCAGTCCTATTCCTATTAAAACAAGCGCAATTTGACCTATTGTACTGTCTAATAATGTTTGGAATGATCCGCCATTGGATGAATTTACATTTAATATTATTTTAATTGCTGTATAAGACAAATACCCATAAAACAATGCACTAAAGAAAAATCCAATTTTCTTGGTTATGGTTTTAAAATTATTTGAGTTGTTTTCTTTGTCTATAAACGTTTGATAAAGTCTCCAGAACACATAACCTGTTAATCCTATTGCAATTATGGCTAATATAACTTGACCGTAAACTTGTTTGGCTAAGTATTTAAATGCTCCTAAACTTCCAGTTTCTTTTCCACCTAAGCCTAAGGTTGTCATCTGTCTCTTATACACATCTCCGAGCCCACGAGACCTCTCTACATCTCGT
>OJFP01000574.1_pt1 | contig 25482 bp, 25 predicted proteins | sample 1594141 | NCBI WGS metagenome assembly OJFP01 (sample SAMN05416843, study PRJEB24817) | seawater metagenome | isolation source: Sea water | place: Canada:Atlantic | collected 2013-07 | reverse complement strand
GCTCGGAGATGTGTATAAGAGACAGGAGATATTATTTAGTTCTTTTATTTCAGCTGAACCTTCTAAGCTTTTCCCTACAGCAACATCTTCAGGGTAAATTATCTTACAACTTTCTTTTTTTGATAAAGAAAATATTTCTTCAATAATTTTATCGCAATTATCTTCTTGAATAGATTTACCAATTTCACACTCTTTATATTTGAGTATATTATTAGCCATCCCACCAACTATTATAATATTATCAAATTTAGCAATTAAATTCTTAATTATATTAATTTTAGAAGATATTTTAGAACCACCTATGATGCATGTTATAGGTCTTTGAATTTCAGATGTAATTTTAGTTAGTGCATCAATTTCTAAATTTAATTGAAGGCCAGCGTATGAAGGGATAAATTTGGTGATTTCAAAAATAGAGGCATGCGCTCTATGTGAACATGAGAAAGCATCATTGACATAAATATCAGCTAGACTTGCCAAATGTTTTGCAAAACTATTGTCATTTTTTTCTTCTTCTTCATAGAATCTAATATTTTCAAGTATTACAATTTTTTCATCCTGTTCATTAAATAAATCGGTAGATTTAATTTCTTTTATATTTTTTGAAACTAGTCTTATATTTTCGTTTAGTTTATTTTTTAGATCTTCACAAATTGGCTTAAGAGAGAGTTCATTTACAACTTTGCCATTGGGTCTGCCCACATGAGATAGTATTATAATTTTTGCTTCACTTTTTAATAAAAAATTAATAGTAGGTAAAATTTTATCTATTCGAGTGGTGTCAGTAATTTTTCCATTATCTAATGGAACATTTAAATCCAACCTAAGTAATACTTTTTTTTGATTGAGATTAGTCTCGTCTTGAATATTTCTCATTAAGAGATTTGATGAAGATGTTCTGCTATGTCACACATCCTATTTGAAAAGCCCCATTCGTTATCATACCACGCTGAAATTTTTCCCATATTTTTACCAACTACATTAGTTAAAGACAAATCAACAATTGCTGAAGCTGAATTATGATTGAAATCAATTGAAACTAATTTTTCTAACGTAACTTCTAAAACTTTTTTTGACTGTTCTTTAGAGGCGATAGTAAATGCCTCATTAATTGTTTCTTTGCTCATCTCTTTTTTTGTACAAAAAACTAGCTCAATAAGCGAAACATTTGGAGTTGGCACTCTCATTGCAATACCTTCAAGCTTTCCTTTTAATGAAGGTATAATTTCACCGATTGCTTTTGAAGCACCTGTGGAAGTTGGCACAATAGATTGACTGGCAGATCTTGCTCTTCTAGGATCTTTATGGGAATTGTCTAGAATTCTTTGATCACTAGTGAAAGCATGAATAGTTGTCATAAACCCTTTTTCAATTTCAAAAGTTTCATTTAAAATATTAGCCACAGGCGCAAGGCAGTTAGTTGTACAAGAGGCTGCAGAAATAATTTGATCGTCTTTTGTCAAAATATTTTCATTTACTCCATAGACAATAGTCTTGTCTGCATTTTTGCATGGAGCAGAAACTATAACTTTTTTAGCCCCATTTTTTATATGAGCTAATAATTTTTCTTTTGAGTTGAATTTTCCAGTACATTCAAAAACATAATCAACATCAAACTTTTTCCAATTGATATCTTCAATATTAGATTCTTGTGAAAATGTTATTTTATTATTATTAATAATTAAATGTTTTTCATCATAATCTAAATCTGCATTAAATTTACCATGAATAGAATCGTATTTAATTAAAGAACAGCTGGCTTCAGAATTTGATCGGTTATTGATGTGTTTGATTTCTATGTTTTTGTTTTGGCTTTCAATGATAGCTCTAATTACCATTCTACCAATTCTTCCCATTCCATTGATACCAACTTTTATTGTCATATTTAACTCTTTATTAGTTTTTTGGTTTTTTGTGAAATATTTTGAACTGTTAATCCAAAATATTTATAAATTTCTTTGTATGGTGCACTTTTACCAAATGTATCTATTCCAAAAGCTAAACCTTCAGTTCCAATATATTTTTTCCAACAATCTGTTGAAGCAGCTTCAATAGATATTTTAAATTTGGCCTCATCAAGAATTTTTTTCTTATATGATTTTGACTGCAAATCAAAAATATCTTGGCATGGTACTGACACAACTTTAGAATATATTTTATCTTTGGCTAATTTATGGCTAGTCTCAATTGCTAAATTAACCTCAGAACCACTAGCAAATATTGTTAAATTAATTTTTTTATTAGTTCTTAAAACCTCGTAAGCTCCAAAAGAACATTTATTTATATTTGAATATTTTTTTCTAATAGGTTCAAGATTTTGTCTAGTTAAAGATAACACACTTGGTGTCTTCGAGTTTTTTAATGCTAATTCCCAACACTCGATAGTTTCCATTCTATCTGCTGGTCTAAAAACATTTAAATTAGGAATAGATCTTAATCCAGACAGTTGTTCTATAGGTTGGTGTGTTGGTCCATCCTCACCTAAACCAATTGAGTCGTGAGTCATCACATAAATAACACGTTGTTGCATCAAAGCAGATAAACGAATGGAAGGTTTACAATAATCAGAAAATATTAAAAAAGTTCCCCCATATGGAATAAATTTACTATGAAGTGCCAGTCCATTCATTATTCCAGACATGGCGTGCTCTCTAACCCCATAGTGAATATAATCACCATTAAAATTACCAGAATTAATAGCATTATGATGTTTTGTTTTGGTGTTGTTGGATCCCGCTAAATCAGCTGAACCACCAATTAATGTATTATTTTCTTTCGTAAGAGCATTAAGGGTTAGCTCAGAAGCTTTTCTTGAGGCTAGACTTTTGTTTTCTTTAAGAGAATTTTGTTTTTCACTTTTTAAAGCTTTAGAGAAATTATTTTTAAAGACTTTATCTACTAAATTTTTTTTTCTTTTATAAATTTTATTCCATATAGAATCAAGTTTTGCACCTTTGTTACCAATTTTTCTCCACTCATTTAAAATATTTTTAGGAATCTCAAAAGGTTTATGTTTCCAATCTAGAACTTTTCTAACTAATTTGATTTCATCTAAGCCAATTGGACTACCGTGCGAAGAGGCTTTACCAGATTTATTAGGTGAGCCATAACCAATTTTTGTTTTGCATGAAATAACAGTTGGTCTTTTTGCATTTTGAACTTTTTTTAATGCTGCAAAAATTTCTTTTTCATTATGACCATTAATTAGCATGTAATCCCAACCATAACTTTCAAATCTCTTTTTGAAATTATCTGAAACTGCTAAGCTAGTTGGTCCATCAATAGATATTGAATTGTTATCAAAAAGCATAACTAGATTTTTTAACTTTAAGTGTCCCGCTAAACTCATTGCTTCATGGCTAATGCCTTCCATTAAACATCCATCTCCAGCTAAAACATAAGTTTTATGGTTTATTATTTCTTTACCAAGTTTTTTCTTCAAAATTTCTTCTGCAATAGCAAACCCAACTGAATTAGCAATTCCTTGTCCAAGAGGACCTGTCGTAGTTTCAATACCAGTACCAGGGTGATATTCAGGATGACCCGCACAAATAGATTTTAATTGTCTAAAATTTTTAATATCATTCAAGGAAATACTTTTGTACCCAGTTAAATGTAATAAAGAGTAAAGAAGCATAGATCCATGACCAGCAGATAAAACAAATCTGTCTCTATTCAGCCAGTTAGGATTTTTTGGATTAAATCTAAGAAAATTTTTAAATAAAACTGTTGCTACGTCTGCCATACCCATTGGCATCCCAGGATGGCCTGAATTTGCTTTTTGTACAGCATCTATCGATAAAAACCTTATTGCGTTTGATAAATCTTTATGTAATTTGTTCAAAATATCCTATCTAGACTTAGAAGACTCAATTTAATAATATAAGTATATATATATGAAAACAGACAGTGAAAAAGAAAAAAAGCTTAGTTTTGCACTTAATAAATTGAAGAGTTTAAATTTACAAAACCCAACATTAAAGTCTAATTTAGAAAACTTAAACATTCAAAAAAATCAATTAGAAATTGAAAAAAAACAAATAGAAGAAAAATATCAAAATTTAGAAAGTGAATACAAAGCTCTTAATCAAAAATTAGAAGATATTAAACAGCAAAAAATAGAAGAACAAAAAAAAGAGACAGAATTTTCAGAAAAAATAGATGAATTAAATCAAGAAACAGATACTTTATTAGAAGAAATAGATAAATGGCAAATGTAAATATTAAATTTAATGGCAAAGAGTTTCTACTATCTTGTGATGATGGGCAGGAAGAGCATTTAGAAGAATTGTTAACTCATATTAATGAAAAATTTAGCAATTTAAAGAATGACCTAGGAAACATAGGGGAAAATAAACTTCTATTGATCACTTCAGTTCAAATAATGGATGAATATTTTGAAACTAAAAAAAAAGTAGAACAAAAAAAAACTGAGTTACAGAATTTATCAAATAAATTTAGAGAATTGAAATCATTAGTTTATGATTACAGAGATAAAAAAGAAGATGAGATGAAAGAATTACAGCAAGATCATGAGAGTTTTAAAAAAGAAATAGAAAAAAATAAAGAAGATTATGAAAAAATAATCGAAGCAGCAGCAGATGAAATTGAAAATTTTGTTGAAAAAGCAAATTTAGAAAATCCAGTTCAGTAGATTTGTGTTAAAGTCTAAATTAAGAAAGAAAATTCTTAAAGTTAGGCAAAAATTTAATACAAAAAATATTCAAATCAATTTTAATCAAATCATAAAAATTCTTAAAAGAGAAAAAATAACCAATAAGATTATAGGCGGATACTATCCAGTAAACTTTGAAATAGATGACTTGTCACTGTTAAGAGAATTTAAAAAGAATAAATTCAACATTTCTTTGCCTGTAATTAAGAAAAATTTTCAAATGGATTTTTATTCATGGTCATTCTCTGAGCCTTTAAAAATAAATAAATATGGAATACCTGAACCAGAAAGCAAAAATATAGTTTACCCTGATGTTTTGTTAATTCCTTTACTAGCATTTGATAAAAATTTAAACAGACTTGGATATGGTGGTGGATATTACGATCGATTAATTGAAAGATTATCAAAAAAAAAAAAAATTATAAAGATAGGTTTAGCTTTTTCAATTCAAGAAATTGATAAAGTGCCAATTAACATGTATGATCAAAAATTAGATTATATTGTAACAAATAAACATATTATAAAATGAAAATACTTTTCTTAGGTGACGTAGTTGGCATTTCAGGTCGGTCAATGGTTTTGAATAATTTACTATCAAAAATTAAAGATGAAAAAATAGATTTTGTAGTTGTTAATGGTGAGAATGCAGCTGACTCAGGTGTTGGTCTTACAGAGGAAATATGTAAAGATTTTTTTAATTGTGGAGTAGATGTTATTACAACAGGCAATCATGTGTGGGATCAGAAAGAAACGATGTCTCATATTGAAAAAGAAAATCGACTTCTTAGACCTAAAAATTTATTTGAACCATCACCAGGAAAGGGCTTTGGAATATTTACTGCTAAAAATGGTATGAAAGTGGGAGTACTTAATTTGATGGGAAATGTTTTTATGAAGAAATGTGAAGATGTATTTGAAGCAGCTGAAAAATTTATGAAAAAATATAAGCTTAAAGAAGATTATGATTTTCTATTAGTCGATTTTCATGGAGAAATAACAAGTGAAAAGGCAGCTATGGGTCATTTTTTTGATGGAAAAGCGACATTGGTTGTTGGAACTCACACACATATTCCAACAAATGATACTAGAATATTAAAAGGTGGTACTGCTTATCAAACAGATGCAGGAATGTGTGGTGACTACGACTCAGTTATTGGAATGAATAAAGAAAATTCAATTAATAGGTTTTTAAAAAAAAAGTCTACAAAGCACTTTCCATCAATTGGTGAAGCTAGTTTGTGTGGTGTGATTGTTGAATGTGATATAGAAACAGGGTTAGCTAAAAATGTGGAAAATTTTATATATGGAGGAGAATTAAAAAATTCTCAATAATTATTATGTCGGGTCATTCAAAATGGGCAAGTATAAAACACTCTAAGGGAAAAGCAGACAAACAGAGATCTAAAGTATTTTCAAAATTATCTAAAGAGATAAGTGTAGCAGCAAAACTAGGTGATAAAGATCCTGCGATGAATCCAAGACTTAGGTCTGCAATTCAAGCGGCAAAGTCAGCCAACATGCCAAAAGATAATATTGAAAGAGCTATTGCTAAATCTTCTGCTAACTCTGAAACAAATTATGAAAATTTAAGATATGAAGGATTTGGTCCAGATAAAATAGCAGTGATTGTAGAAGCGTTAACTGACAATAAAAACAGAACAGCTTCTAATGTTAGATCTATATTTGTAAAAAGTGGTGGCAATTTAGGGACTCAGGGTTCTGCTTCACATAACTTTAATCAGTTAGGGATTATCAAAATTGATAAAAAAGAAATCTCAGATGAACAAATTTTTGAACTAGCAATTGAATCTGGTGCAGATGAGTGCATTTCAAATGATGAATTTCATGAAATTCAATGTCCTATGAGCGAGATTTATAATGTAAAAAAAAACTTAGAAAAAACAATTGCAAATTTTATTTCAACAGAAATTGAATGGGTTCCTTTAAATAGTGTAGATGTTGAAAAAGATAAAGTGGAAGCTGCAATAGAGTTTTTAGAAACATTAGAAGATGATGATGATGTTCAAAGTGTTTATTCAAACATAAACTTTAATAATAGTTAATGCTTATTATTGGAATAGATCCAGGAATAACAGGTTCTATTTGTTTTTTTCAAGATGGTAAAATAATTGATGTTATTGAAATGCCAAATATGCCAGAAGGAAAAAAAAATAAAAAACAAGTTAATGGTGCTCAAATTTATTATGAAATTTCTTTAAGAATTAAAGATACAAAAAAGGAAGATATCAAAGTTATAATTGAACAAGTATCAGCTATGCCAGGTCAAGGTGTTACTAGTATGTTTAATTTTGGACAATCATTTGGTATTTTAAAAGGAATCTGTTCTGCAATGCAATTACCAATGTACTTTGTAAGACCGACAAAATGGAAAAAGTATTTTAATCTTATTAATTCAGAAAAAGACGCCAGTAGAACAAAAGCAATAGAGGTATTTCCTTATTTTTCATCAGAGTTATCAAGAAAAAAAGACTCAAATAAAGCTGATGCAATATTAATTGCTAGCTTTTATTACGAAACTTACAAACTAGAAGAATAAATAAAGACTTTAAAAGTCAAATTCATGACACATTTAAGTGTGAAACCTTAAATATGGAAGCTGATATTACATCTCAAGCAGTAGGCCTTGCCTCAAATACTGATTTTTCTTTGTGGAGTTTATTTTTAAGAGCAGACTTTATTGTAAAGTCAGTAATACTTATGTTGATTGGTTGCTCTATATACTCATGGGCTGTTATTATTGAAAAATTTAGACTATTTAAAAAAATCAATCTAGAATCTGAAGAATTCGAAGAAAAATTTTGGAAATCAAAATCGGCAGAAACTTTTTATAATAGTTTGCCAGCTGATGTAGAAAATCCAACAGCTTTATTGTTTAAAGACACAATGCAAAGCTTATTAAAAGCTAAAAGCAAATCCAATCTAAATGAAAGAATGACAAGTATACTTGAAGTTAACATTGAAAAACAAATTTCGAAAATAGACAAAGGTTTTACTTTTTTAGCAACTGTTGGTTCAACAGCACCATTTATAGGTTTATTTGGAACTGTATGGGGAATAATGAACTCATTTCAATCTATAGCAATCTCAAGAAATACAAGTTTAGCAATTGTAGCACCAGGAATAGCAGAAGCTTTATTTGCAACTGCACTTGGATTATTGGCTGCAATACCTGCGGTTGTTGCTTACAATAAATTTAATAATGATTCAAAAAAATATTCACAAAGATTAGAAAATTTTTCTAGAAGATTTTTATCAATAATATAAAATGACTTTTAAACTCAATCGTTCATCAAAAGAACCAATGAGTGAAATCAACGTTACTCCATTTGTTGATGTAATGTTGGTGTTATTAATTATATTTATGGTAACAGCACCATTATTAACAGTTGGAATACAAGTTGATTTACCTGAAAGCTCCGCAGACTCATTACCCGAAGAATTAGAACCACTAACATTATCTATAAACTCTAAAGGTGAAATATTTATTCAAGAATCTAAAGTTGAGTATGATAAAATTATTGCAAAGATTTTAGCTGTATCCAAAAATAGAACAGACACTAGAATTTATGTTCGAGGAGACAAATCAATAAACTATGGTAGAGTTTTAGAAATAATGGGAATGCTATCTGGTTCTGGTTTTACTAAAGTAGCATTAATTTCTGAACCATATAAAGAGAGGTAGTTAAAGTGAATAGAAATATTTTTATTTCTTTTGGGCTTCATATATTTCTTGTGATAATCACAGCTATGAGCTTACCATTCCTTGCTAAAAAACCGATTGATCTTCCTCCAATTATATCAGTTGAGCTAATTCAAATCACAGACAAAACCAACATTCCTTTTGCACCTAAGGCAAAAAAAATAATAGAGAAAGTTAAAGAAAAAGAAAAAAAATTAGTTTCTGAACAGGCACCACCAAAAAAAATAAAAAAACAAAAGCCAGATGCTGTTCCATTGCCAGATGAAAAAATAGAAAAAATAAAGAAAATTAAAGATGAAAAACAAAACCCTGAAAAAGAAGAGACAGAAATTAAACAAATTTCAGAATTTGAAAAAAAAGAATTATTTGACACTAATAGTATTGCCGCATTAATTGATAAATCTAAGACTGAGAGTGCGGAAACAAATAAAAAATCTGATAAAGTTACCCAAGATCAAGATAAAGAAATGGATTTTGCTGGATTAACTTTAAGTGAGGAAGATGCTCTAAAAGCTCAAATTTTTGGTTGTTGGAGTATTCCTCTAGGGTTACCGTTTAACGAAGATTTATTAGTTAGAATTAAGTTACAATTAAAGCCAGATGGCTCTATTATAAAAACTGAGATTCTTGATCATGCTAGAATGAATAGGCCTGGACAGGGATTTTATAAAGTATTAGCTGAAAGTGCATTAAGAGCTATAAAACTTTGCCAACCTCTCAGAGTACCTAGCACAGGTTATGAAAGATGGAAAGATATGCAGCTAAACTTTGATGCTAGAGAAATGTTAGAAGGATAAAAATGTTATTAAGATATTTATTTATATTATTTATTATTATTCCCATTAAAGCTTTTGCTTTAATTGAAGTTGATATTACTAGAGGAAATTTAAATCCCCTACCAGTTGCTGTATCTCCTTTATCAATAGATAATGAATCAAAAGAAAATTTTAAAAAAATTTTAAAAAAAGAAGATCTTGGATCAGAAATTTCAATAATTGTTGAAAATAATTTAAGACAATCTGGTCTATTTAATCCACTAGACAAAAATGCATTTCTTCAAGAGCCAGACGTAGCCAATTTAAAACCAAGGTTTGAGGATTGGAATTTAATCAAAGCACAAGCTTTAGTAACAGGCAAGGTTACGTTTGTAGATGAAAAGCTAAGAGTAGAATTTAGATTATGGGATGTTTTAGCTGGAAAAGAAATGATGGCTTTAGCATTTACTACCGTTCCCAGTAACTGGAGAAGAGTAGGTCATATCATAACCGATAAAGTTTACGAGCGTTTGACTGGTGAAAAAGGTTATTTTGATACTAGAATAATTTATATTGCTGAAGAAGGCCCAAAGACTAACAGAATAAAAAAATTAGCAATAATGGACCAAGATGGTTTTAATAATAAATATTTAACACTTGGAAATGAATTGGTTTTAACACCAAGATTTAGTCCAACTAATCAAATGGTTACATATCTTTCTTATTTTAGAAATTTACCTAGGGTATATTTATTAGACATAGAAACTGGAATGCAAGAAGTAGTTGGAGATTTTCCTGGCATGACATTTGCCCCAAGGTTTTCACCTGATGGAAAAAAAATAATAATGAGTTTTGCTAAAGATGGTAATTCTGATATTTATACAATGGATCTTGAAAATAGAATTGTTGAAAGAGTTACCAATCATCCATCAATTGATACATCACCCTCTTATTCACCGGATGGAAAACGAATTACTTTTAACTCAGACAGAAGTGGCTACCAACAAATTTATGTAATGGATAGTAATGGAAAAAATGTTAAGAGAATTTCATTTGGGAATGGTTTGTATGGAACCCCAGTGTGGTCTCCAAGAGGTGATTTAATTGCATTCACGAAGCTTCATAAAGGAAAATTTTATATTGGAGTAATGAGAACAGATGGAACTGGCGAAAGACTGTTAACAGAAAACTTTTATCAAGAAGCTCCATCATGGTCACCAAATGGAAGGGTTCTTATTTTTTATAGAGAGACTAAGACCAACTCTAAAGGAGAGGGATTTTCTGCTAAATTGTGGTCTATTGATTTAACAGGGTATAATGAGAAGATGGTTGAAACTGAAACTGATGCTTCCGACCCATCTTGGTCATCTTTATTAAGCAATTAAGAGTTAAATCACTTGATTTTTTAACTTGAAACATCTAATTAGTTGTGAAAAAGTAAGTAATTCAAATAAGAATTAAGGAGCAACAATGAACTTAAGTAAAATTTTAAAAAATGCATTTCTAATTATATTAGCAAGTTTAGTATTAACAGCTTGTGCAACAAAAAAAACAACAACAGGGCAGCTTCAAGGAGATGTTTACACTGGAACAGATTCTATTGAATATTTAGCTTCTGGTGTTCCAGATAGAGTTTTCTTTGCAACAAATGAAACTGTACTTACAACAGCTTCAAGAGAAACTTTAAGAAAACAAGCCGCATGGTTAAGAAAAAATTCAGATATTAATGTTGTTTTAGAAGGTCACGCTGATGAAAGAGGTACAAGAGAGTACAACTTAGCATTAGGTGAAAGAAGAGCTAATTCAGCAAAAGACTATTTAATGACTTATGGAATTTCTTCAGACAGAATTTCAGTACTAAGTTATGGTAAAGAAAGACCAGTGGATTCTGGATCTAGCCCTTTAGCTTGGTCTAAAAATAGAAGATCAGTTACTGTTAAAGCTAACTAATTAATCTAAATAATTTATAAAAGACCCTATCACATTTGTGAATAGGGTCTTTTTTTTGCCATCATTATAATTACTACTCAATTTATTATGTTTAATTATAAAAAAATAATTCGATTAAAATTAATATTAGTCTTTATATTTTTTCCAAATATTATTTTTGCAGATAACCATAATATAAATGAAATTTTAGATTTAATTCAAAAGGATTTAAAAACTCTAGAAAGAGCTGTTTATTCAGGATCAACTAATTCAAATAGTCAAAAAAGCACAAATGAAAACTCTGAAGATGTTTTAACAAGGCATCTTTTAAAATTATCTGATGTTGAAAAACAATTTCAAGAACTTACTAATAAGTTTGAAGAAATTAACTTCAAGTTAGATAAATTATCAAATAGGCTTTCTAAGGTTCAGGCAGATAACCAAATCAGGTTTCAAGATGTTGAAAATGCTTTGTCATCTGGAGAGGTTGGAAAAAAATTAACCTCAATACCAAAAGAACAAGTAGACAAAACTTTACCAGGCTCCTCACAACCTCAAGACCTAGGATCTATTTCATATAAAGATTCAGAAAATGGAGAAACTACTCAACAAATACAGTCTGTAGAAACCACTTCATCTATAGTGACAGAAAATTTTGAATCAGAAAAAAATATACTTCCAAATACCTCTCCAGAAAAACAATATGAATTTGCAACTAGTTTTTTAAAAGTAGGCGATTATAGCACCGCAGAAAGAGCATTTAGAGAATTTGTAATAAATAATTCAGAGCATAAATTGGCAGGCAATGCTCAATATTGGTATGCTGAAACGTTTAGAATAAGACAGCTTTATACAGATGCCGCTACTGCTTATCTTGAAGGATATCAAAAATATCCAAAAGGTGAGAAGGCTCCTATAAATTTATTAAAACTTGGTGTATCAATGGTTCAAATAGGAGAAAAAGAGCAAGGTTGTAAAATGATTGTGGGAGTTGAAGAACAATATCCTAAAGCAAATCAATCTGTGCTTCAAAAAGCAAAATATGAATCAAAAAAGTTTGAGTGCTCAAAACAAAACTCATAAACAAATTCTTAGTTTTTTAAAAAATCAAAAAATCTTAAAAGTTTATACTGAATTCTCTTCTTCTTTAAGTACCAGAGAAAATTTAGCTGTAGCTGTTTCAGGTGGACCAGACAGTTTGGCGCTGGCTTACTTGGCTAAATGCTATTCAATAAAAAATAAAATAACAGTTAAATTCTTTTTAGTCGATCATAAGCTTAGACCTGAGTCGACAAAAGAAGCTGCCTCAGTAAAAAAAATTTTACAAAAAATTGGTATCACATGCGAAGTATTAAGTTGGAAAGGTAAAAAACCTTCTAGAAATATTCAATCTTTAGCAAGAGAAGCAAGATATTCTTTACTGGCAAAAGAATGTAAAAAAAATAATATTAAGCACTTATTATTAGGACATCATTCAAATGATTTATTTGAAAACTTTTTAATTAGAGTGGTTAGAGGAAGTGGGCTAAATGGACTGGTATCTTTTAACAAAAGTGTAAAATATAAAGATGAAGATCTAAATATTTTAAGACCATTACTCAACTTAGAAAAAAATGATTTAATTAATATTTCTAAAATAGTATTTAAGTTTTTTATTAAAGATCCATCCAATATCAACGAGATATATAAAAGAACAAGAATTAGAACTTTATTAGAATCTCTTGAAAAAGAGGGATTGGATCTAAAAAAACTAAAATTAACCATTGATAATTTAAGAGACTCAGACAAATCAATAAAGTTTTATGTTAAAAAAAATTTAAAGGATAATTCTTTACATATTAAAACAAAAGATACTTGTATTTTAAATCATAATTTTTTTGATCAATCTCATGAAGTTGTTTTTAGATCTTTGACGTTTATTATTCAAAAAATAGGAAAAAAATATTATCCTGCTAGAGGTAAAAGTATTAATGAGTTGATTAACCGAATAACTCTCAAGACATTTTCAAAAATAACTTTAGGAGGCTGTTTTGTTGAAAGTGTTAATGAGACCATATTAATATCAAGAGAAAACACTAATAAAGTTAAAGTTTTGTAACAATTTGACACTTGTTTAATTAATAATAATTATTATCTTATAAGTATGAATATGAAGAATTTAGCCATGTGGGCAGTAATTGTTTTTTTAACAATAGGCCTTTATAATATGTTTAAGAACCCTCAAGCTAATGTGGGCAAAGGTAATTCTATTATATTTTCAGAATTTTTATCAGAAGTTGATAATGGTGGAGTTGTAAAAGTAGATATTCAAGGAAACAATATTAGAGGGGTGCTAGCTAATGGAAATACTTTTTCTACTTATTCACCAAATTATCCAAATTTAATTGAGAAGCTATCTGAAAAAGGCGTAAGTATATCAGCTGCTCCTTTAGAAGATAAGATGCCTTCTTTGTTTGGAGTTTTATTGTCGTGGTTTCCAATGTTGTTACTAATTGCTGTTTGGATTTTCTTTATGAGACAGATGCAGGGTGGCAAAGGTGGAGCTATGGGTTTTGGAAAATCTAAGGCAAAAATGATGAATGAATTAAAAGGTAAAGTTACCTTTGATGATGTTGCTGGAGTAGAAGAGGCTAAAGAAGAAGTAGAAGAAGTTGTTCAATTTTTAAAAGATCCTAAAAAGTTTAGTAGACTTGGTGGAAAAATACCAAGAGGATGTTTGTTAGTTGGTCAACCTGGAACAGGTAAGACTTTACTTGCTAGAGCTATAGCTGGAGAAGCAGGAGTTCCATTCTTTACTATATCAGGATCAGATTTTGTTGAAATGTTTGTGGGTGTTGGAGCCTCAAGAGTTAGAGACATGTTTGAACAAGGTAAAAAAAATTCACCCTGCATTATTTTCATAGATGAGATAGATGCTGTTGGAAGAAGTAGGGGAGCTGGTCTTGGAGGGGGTAACGATGAAAGAGAACAAACTTTAAACCAGTTATTAGTTGAAATGGACGGCTTTGAAACGAATGAAGGTGTAATAATAATTGCTGCTACAAACAGACCTGATGTATTAGACCCAGCATTATTACGACCAGGTAGATTTGATAGACAGGTAGTTGTTGGACTTCCAGATATAATAGGTAGAGAAAAAGTATTAAAAGTTCATGTTAAAAAAATTAAAATGGCACCTGATGTCAATTTAAGAACAGTAGCTAGAGGAACTCCTGGTTTTTCAGGTGCAGATTTAGCAAATATAGTTAATGAAGCAGCATTACTTGCTGCAAGAAAAAATAAAAGACTAGTTACTCTAACTGACTTTGAAGAAGCTAGAGATAAAGTGATGATGGGATCAGAAAGAAGATCCATGGTCATGACCGAAGAAGAAAAAACATTAACAGCTTACCACGAAGCTGGACATGCAATAGTAACTATTAATGAGAATGCAGCTCATCCAATTCATAAAGCAACAATCATTCCAAGAGGTCGAGCCTTAGGAATGGTTATGCAGCTACCTGAGAGAGATCAGATATCCCAAACAAGAGAACAACTTCATGCTCAATTAGCTATAGCTATGGGTGGAAGAGTAGCGGAAGAAATCATATTTGGTGAAGATAAAGTTACAACTGGTGCATCTAGTGATATTGAACAAGCGACTCAAAGAGCAAGAGCCATGGTAATGCAAGCAGGCCTTAGCAAAGAGTTGGGACCAGTTGCTTATGGTTCGAATGAAGAAGAGGTATTTTTAGGTAGATCTGTTGCTAGAACTCAAAATATGTCTGAAGAAACTTCAAAAAAAGTAGACTCAGAAATTAGAAAAATTGTAGATAAAGGTTATGAAAGAGCAAGAACAGTTTTAACTGAAAAAATTGACGATCTACATAAATTAGCTAAAGCTCTCTTAACATATGAAACACTTTCAGGTGAAGAAATAGAAAACCTGATAAATAAAAATATATATCCAAGCAATAAAGAAGATTTAAAAGTTGAAGATGAAGATAAAGGCTCAGCTTTAAGCTCAATGGGTCTTAAGCCAAAAATAGTTCATTAAAACTAAATGAAAAAATATTACACAAGAGTGTGTAATTTTGCTTATGGTAAATTTTCGATTGAATTAGTTAGAAAAAAAAAAAACCTCCCACTAAATGGTAATAAGAAAATTTCTTTTGGTCAAATTGAAATTCTTACACGAACTTCTATCAAAAAAATTGATCTTAAGGATATAAAAAAATTACCTAAATTACTGAAAGAAAAAATTAATAAAGATCTTAAGACTATTGTTAAAAAAAATAAAAATTTTTCAAGTTTAAACTTTAATAAAATTCCTAATATAATGGGTATATTAAATTTAACACCAGATAGTTTTTCTGATGGGGGCAAGTTTAATAAAAAGAAAAAAGGAATATCTCATGCAAAGAGTTTATTTAAATTTGGAGCGGACATTATTGATGTTGGTGGAGAGTCAACAAGACCTGGATCTAAACCTGTAAGTAAAAAAGAAGAATGGGATAGAATAAAAGAAATATTAAAAGATGTTAATAAAAAAATTCCACTATCATTAGATACAAGAAAATCAGAAATTATGAATAAAGGGATTCAGTTAGGAGTTAAGCTTATAAATGATGTATCGGGGCTAAGTTATGACTCTAAAACAGTCGGGGTATTGAAAAAAAGTAGAACTCCATTTGTAATTCAACATTCACAAGGCACACCAGAAAAAATGCAAAAAAATCCTAAATATGAAAATGAATTATTAGAAATTTATGATTTCTTTGAACAAAAGATTCAATTTTTAATATCTATGGGTATAAAACACAATAATATCATGATTGATCCAGGTATTGGCTTTGGAAAAAATTTGAAACATAATATGAATTTAATTAGGCGTGTTTCTATTTTTCATACTCTCGGTTTTCCTATATTACTTGGACTTTCTAGAAAAAAATTTATCAAGGATTTATCTGGAAAAAATGATAGCAAGAAGAGGTTAGGTGGAACAGTAGCCTCTTCCCTGTATGCAATAATGCAAGGAGTTCAAGTTCTAAGAATTCATGATGTGAATGAATTAACACAAAGTATAAAGGTATTTAAGGAATTAATAAAAAACTGATGGTAAAAAAATACTTTGGAACAGATGGAATAAGAGGTGCTGTTAATAGTAAATATATTAATGGAGACATGTTTTTTAAATTTGGTCTTGCAACAGGGACTTACTTTAAAACTCAAAAAAAAAAGAAACAAATAGCAATAATTGCTAAAGATACGAGACTATCAGGGTATAGCTTAGAACCTGCGTTAGTATCAGGACTTACATCGGCTGGCATGCACGTTTATACATTAGGCCCACTCCCAACCAATGGTTTAGCGATGTTAACAAAACTAATGAAAGCAAACATGGGAATTATGATTACAGCATCCCATAATCCATATCATGACAATGGGTTAAAGTTATTTGGACCTGACGGGTTAAAACTGTCAAATAAAATTGAAAATAAAATTGAAACTTTAATTGATCAGAAGATTAAAAAATCTTTATCACAACCAAAGAAATTAGGTCGGGTAAAAAGGTTAGAAACTGGAAATAAAGATTATATAAAAATTTTAAAAAAAAATTTTCCAAAAGATTTTAATCTTAGGGGTTTAAGAATAGTTGTTGATTGCGCAAATGGTGCTGGATACAAAGCTGGACCTGAATTACTAAAATCTTTAGGTGCCAAAGTATTTTCAATTGGGATAAATCCTAATGGGCTTAATATTAATAAAAATTGTGGTTCTACGTTTCCAAATAAGATTAAATTTGCAGTAAAAAAATACAAAGCACACATAGGAATTTCTCTTGATGGAGATGCTGATAGAATTATTATGTGTGATGAAAAAGGCATTATAATTGATGGAGATCAAATAATTGCTGCAATAGCAATTAGATGGAAAAGAAAAAAAATGTTAAGAGGAGGAGTAGTTGGCACCTTAATGTCTAACTATGGATTAGAAAAATTTTTTAAACTAAATAATATAAAATTTTTAAGATCAGATGTGGGAGATCGTTTTGTAAAAGAAAAAATGCAAAAAAATAATTTTAATTTAGGTGGTGAGCAATCTGGACATATTATTCTAGGTAAATTTGCAACTACGGGAGATGGCTTGCTAGTTGCTTTAGAAGTTTTATTTTCATTAAGAAAAGGAAAAAAAGCTAGTAGTTTTTTTAATACCTTTAAGAAAACTCCACAAATATTGGAAAATATTAATGTTAAAGACAGAAGTATAATTAAAAATATCAATATTAAGAATTCTATAAAATTAGCAGAAAAATTAATTAAAGGACAAGGTAGAATATTAGTTAGAAGCTCAGGAACTGAATCTAAAATCAGAGTAATGGGAGAGAGTGATAACAGTAGATTGCTTCAAAAATGTTTGAAAATTGTATTAAAAAAAATTAAATAAATTGAAACCAAAATCTAAAATATTAGTTATTGCTGGATCAGATTCATCTGGTGGTGCTGGTATTCAAGCTGATATTAAAACTATCACTGCTTTAGGTTCGTATGCAATGACAGCAATAACAGCTGTCACAATCCAAAATACAACAGGTGTGAAATCAATAGTACCAATTGATCCAAAAGAAATTTCAAATCAAATAGAATTTACCTCAAAAGACATTAAACCTGATGCTGTAAAAATTGGAATGTTGCACTCTACAAAAGTAATAAAATCAGTAATTCATTCATTAAATCTTATTAAAGTTAAAAAGATAATTTTAGATCCTGTTATGGTTGCTAAAGGTGGTGCAAAACTTATTGATGATAAAGCAGTTCAATTATTAAAAAATGAACTAATTAAAAAAGTTAGTTTAATAACACCTAATATTCCGGAGGCTGAAATATTAACTAAAACTAAAATAAGAACAAAAGAAGATATGATTTTTGCTGCCAGTATATTAATTAAATTAGGAGCAAAAAATGTTTTTATAAAAGGTGGTCATTTAGAATCTAAAATTGTCCAAGATATTTTTGTTAATAAAAATGAAATTTTCATTATAAAAAATAAAAGAATTACAACCAGGAATACACATGGCACAGGTTGCACCCTTTCTTCTGCTATTTCTACATTCTTTTCATGTGGAAAAACCTTAAAGAGATCTTGTGAGCTTGCAACTAAGTATGTACACAATTCAATAAATTCAAACCTTAAATTTGGTAAAGGTCATGGACCTATCAACCATTTAAGTTCAGTAACAGTAGAAAAAAAATTTAGATAATGAAAAATGTTGTAGTTGTTGGATCTCAATGGGGTGATGAAGGAAAAGGTAAAATAGTTGACTGGCTATCAGACCAAGCAGATGTTGTTATTCGTTTTCAAGGAGGACACAATGCTGGACACACATTAGTAATAGATGGAATAACTTATAAACTAAGACTACTTCCTTCTGGAATTGTAAGAAAAAATAAAATTTCTATTATAGGAAATGGAGTCGTTGTTGATCCTTGGGCACTATTAGAAGAAATAGAGGAAATTAAATCTAAGGGCGTTGAGGTTAATGTGGATAATTTTATAATTTCAGAATCTGCAAATCTTATTTTGCCATTTCATAGAGAGATGGATGAAATAAGAGAAGATGCTGCTGGAAAAGGAAAAATTGGAACAACAAGAAGAGGAATTGGACCAGCCTACGAAGATAAAGTGGGAAGAAGATCAATCCGTGTTATGGATTTAAGATCTGAGACTAATCTAGACCACAGGTTAGAAACAGTACTTCTTCATCATAATGCAATTAGAAAAGGGTTGGGTAAAAAAATTTTTGAAAAAGATAAACTTAAAGAAGAACTTTTAAAGATTGCTCCAGAAATATTAAAGTTTTCTCAACCTGTTTGGCTTAGAATTGATGAATTTAAAAAACAAAAAAAAAGAATATTATTTGAAGGTGCGCAAGGAATACTACTTGATGTAGATCATGGAACGTACCCTTTTGTAACATCATCCAATACTGTTGCATCTGCCGCTGCTACAGGAACTGGTTGTGGTCCTAACTCCATTCATTATGTTCTTGGAATAACAAAAGCCTACACTACCAGAGTTGGTGAAGGACCTTTTCCAACTGAGTTAACAGATGATATTGGAGAATTGCTTGGTTCTAGAGGAAAAGAATTTGGTACTGTCACTAGTAGAAAAAGAAGATGTGGTTGGTTTGATGGTGTTTTGGTTAGACAAACAATTAAAATTTCAGGCATAGATGGAATAGCGTTAACTAAATTAGATGTGTTAGATGAATTAGATGAAATTAAAATGTGTGTTGAATATGAACTTGATGGAAAGAAAATGGATTATCTACCAGCTGCTGTTGAGGATCAGATAAAGATTAAACCAATTTATAAAACTTTTCCTGGATGGAAAAGTTCTACCCAAGGAATAAAAAATATTGAAGCTTTACCAGAAAATGCCAAAAATTATATCTACGCATTAGAAGATTTTATCGGGACAAAAGTTTCAAGTATCTCAACAAGCCCTGAACGAGAAGATACAATTCTTTTAGAGAATCCTTTTGAAGTTTAGTTTACTGGAAGTAAGTTTTTAGATTTAGCAGATAGTAACATGTGTTTTTGAAGCTTTTCAAATGCTTTGTTTTCAATTTGTCTAACTCTCTCTCTGCTAATTTCGTATTTTTTGCTTAAATCTTCAAGCGTTGTAGGCTCATCATTTAATCTTCTAGAGTATAAAATCTCTCTTTCTCTTTCATTGAGAATTTTTATAGAATCTTTAAGTAAGCTTTGTCTTTGACCCATTTCTTCTTGATGTGCAAATTTAAGATCATGGTCTAGCTCTTTATCTACCAACCAGTCTTGCCATTCGTCACCATCTTCTCCAACTTGAGCATTTAAAGAAAACTCTTTACCTGAAAGTCTTCTGTTCATTGAAATCACTTCATCTTTTTTAACATCTAATTTGTTAGCAATTTCATCTACATGTTCAGGTCTTAAGTCACCTTCAGACTGAGGAGCGATTTGATTTTTAATTTTCTTTAAATTAAAAAATAATTTTTTTTGTGCAGTTGTTGTTCCTATTTTTACCAAACTCCAAGATCTTAGAATGTATTCTTGGATAGAAGCTCTAATCCACCACATTGCATAGGTTGCTAATCTAAATCCTTTCTCAGGTTCAAATTTTTTAACAGCTTGCATTAATCCTACATTTCCCTCTGAAATCATTTCGTTTACTGGAAGACCATATCCTCTATAACCCATCGCAATTTTTGCAACGAGTCTAAGGTGGCTAGTAACAAGTTTTTCTGCAGCTTTAACATTACCTGTTGCCTTCCAATTTTTTGCTAGCATATATTCTTCTTCAGCTGCCAACATAGGAAATTTTTTAATCTGCTCAAGATAAGCAGATAAACCACCTTCATTAGATAGTGCTGGAAGATTACTATTCATTGTAGCGCTCATAAGTTTTATTTATTTAGTTAACTATAGTATTATTTCAAGGTTTTATTTGTCAGTATTTCTAAGCAATACTAAAATATTTTCAAGTTCTTGTGGCAAAATTGAGGTAAAAGTCATTTCATCATTAGTTTTAGGGTGAATGAAGCCCAGTGTTTGTGCGTGCAGAAATTGTCTATCCAATTTATAAATTAGGTTTTCTAAACTAGTATCGATATTTTTAAGTTTCTTATATTTTTTTTTATATTTACCATCACCCATAATGCTGTTGCCCATATGTGTCATGTGAACTCTTATCTGATGCGTTCTTCCCGTTTCCAATCTACATTCGACCAAACTTAGTGTGGGTGTTTTATCATTTTCAAAAATCTCTATAGTTTTGTAATTAGTGATTGCTCTTTTACCTTTAGAACTACTAACCTCCATCATTTGTCTATTTTTTGAACTTCTAGTTATGAAGGTATCAATTTTCCCAGAAGAAGGTCTAAGTTTTCCCCAAATTAAGAGCTGATAAACTCTTGTAATCGTGTGCTCGCTAAATTGATGAGATAAATTTTCATGTGTTACGTTATTTTTAGCTATAACTATTAATCCAGAAGTATCTTTGTCTATTCTGTGCACAATACCAGGTCTTAACTCATCTCCAATTGTAGACAGTGAATCTTTATTATAGTGCATTAAGGCATTAACAATTGTTTCATCATAATTACCAGCACCTGGATGCATAATTATTCCAGCTGGCTTATCAATTACTAATAAATCATCATCCTCATAAACAATTTCTAATTTAAAATCATAAGGTTTTAAAGAGGCTTCTTTTGGTTCTGGAATTTGAAGATCAATTTTATCACCAGTAGATATTTTTTTTGAAGGACTGTTAACGATTACATTATTTAATTTTAATTTTTCTTTAAGAATTAAATTTTTGATTCTAGTTCTACTAATCAACTCCTCTCTTTTGTTGACGAATACATCAAGTCGAAGGTTATTCTCATCTGTTTCAACTATTAAATTAATGTTTTTTTCCATAAAATGTAATATTAATACTATATGCGCTGCTAGCTCAACTGGATAGAGCACCAGATTTCGAATCTGGGGGTTATAGGTTCGACTCCTATGTGGCGCACCACAACCAAACTAGATATCTAATACTTTGATGCCCTCCGCAATCTATCATTTATAGCTTTACCAAGACCTATATTGGGAATTTTTTCCACAGCAATTGATTTATAGCCTTCATTTTTTATATTTCTTAGACATGAGTAGAGGTTCTTTGCTGCTTCATCTAGGTTATTTTTAGTAGTTAAATAAAAATAATTTTTGAGTTTATTTTTTTTTCTCTTAATCATTATAAAAGCTTCGTCATTTTTTGGTTTTGTGACATTCATTCGTAAAGGTATACCAGGAGAATAATGCAAGCGAGATTGACCAGGTGCTATTTTTTTTTTAGGATTAATAGATATACTTATCTTAAAACCTAAAGTTTTTTGAATTTTTAAGATATCTAGACCACCCAATCTTAATATAGATGGTCTGCCTATAAGGTTAACTATTGTAGATTCTATTCCAATAGCGCATGCACCTCCGTCTAAAATATATTTAATTTTATTACCAAATTCTTCTTTAACATCTTTTGCTTTAACAGCACTTACTTTTGTTGTGATATTAGCACTGGGCGCAGCTAATGGATAATCTAACTGTTTTAGTAAATTTTTAAATATTGTGTGTTTTGGAAATCTTACTGCTAAACTTTTCTTATTATTGGTAACATATTTAGAAATCTTAGAATCTTTCCTTAATTGTAATACGTATGTTATTGGGCCAGGAGAGAATTTTTTATAAAGTTTAGTAAAATTATCATTTATTAGGCAATCTTTTTTAAGAGAATCGATATCATGATAATGTACGATTAAAGGGTTGTTTTTTGGTCTTTTTTTTAAATTAAAAATCTTTTTTACTGCTGAATTCTTGTATGCATTAGCTGCTAGACCATAAACAGTTTCAGTAGGTACGCCAATACAGTAATTTTTATTAAGGTATTTTTTTGCTTTTTTGATATTTGATTGATTGGATTTCATGTATTAATAATTATTATTATATGAAAGATAAAAATTTACCACCTGATAATAACACACAGTCTCTTGAGGAACTAACAAAAGAAGCAAATAATATTATTGAATCTTTAGAGTCAGAAAAAGACTTACAGAATTCAATTGATTCATACCAGCAGTTATTAAAATTAAATAATACTATTGAAAAAAAATTCTATAAAACTTCAAAAATGATCAATGAAGAAACAAAAAAAAAAATTAACAATATAAGTTCAAAAAAAAATGCAAAATAAACTTGCTAGAATAGCAAAAGATACAAACTTATTTTTAAAGCGATTTATTAAAGGACAAAAAAGAACAGAATTAGTTGCAGCTATGGAGTATGGCTTATTTCCAGGTGGAAAAAAAATTAGATCAAAAATTTTAATTGATATAGGAGCTATATTTAAAATTAATTATAAAACATTAATTTCTATTGGTGCTGCAGTTGAGTGCATTCACGCTTATTCATTAATACATGATGATTTACCTTGTATGGATGATGATAAAATACGAAGAGGAAAAATTTCTACACACATTAAATTTGGAGAATCAACAGCGGTACTTGCAGGAAACTCACTTTTAACAATGGCTTTTGAAATCTTGGTTAGTTCGAACTTAAAGATAAATGAAAAAATAAAAGTAGATCTAGTAAAAAAACTATCTGAGTCTTCTGGACATTTAGGAATAGCTGGTGGACAGTATTTAGATCTTAGTTTTGAAAAAAAAAAAGTTTCTAAAAGTAAAATTATAGAGATGGAAATAAAAAAAACTGGTAAGCTTTTTAGCTTTTGTTGTGCTGTTCCAGTTATTATTAAGAGAAAAAATAATAAACAAATAAAGTTTTTTGAAAATATAGGGTCCAATATTGGACTTTTATTTCAAATTGCTGACGATTTAATAGACTTTAAAGGCTCTACAGCCATTGCTGGTAAAATAACAGGCAAAGACAAGAAAAAAGGTAAAGCTACTTTAATCAGTTTACTAGGATATCAAAATGCTATTAAATATGCTGACAAAATTAAGTCTAAAATAATTAAAGATTTAAATAAATATAGTTCAAACACTAATAGTTTAAATGAAACCTTAGACTACATTCTAAAAAGAAATAAATGATGCAAGACTACAAATTTTTAAAAGATATTAATTTTCCTTCTGATTTAAGAAAATTATCAGAGAGTGATCTTCAAGAGGTTTCTAATGAGGTTAGAAAAGAGATGATTGATGCAGTATCTGAAACGGGAGGACATTTAGGTGCAGGTCTTGGGGTTGTTGAGCTAACTGTTGCCTTGCATTACGTATTTGACACTCCAAATGACAGGCTGATTTGGGATGTGGGTCATCAAACTTATCCACATAAAATTTTGACTGGAAGAAAGTCAAAAATTAAAACTTTGAGACAAGGTAATGGATTGTCTGGTTTTACAAAAAGATCTGAGAGTGAGTATGATCCATTTGGTGCAGCACATAGCTCAACATCAATATCATCTGCTCTAGGTATGGCAGAAGCAAGCAAATTATCTAATAAATTAAACAATATAATTGCAGTCATAGGAGATGGTGCAATTAGTGCAGGTATGGCATATGAGGCAATGAATAACGCAGGTGCTTCAAAAACTAAAATGATTGTTATCTTAAATGATAACGATATGTCGATTGCAAAACCAGTAGGTGCTATGAGAACCTATTTAGCTAAACTTTTAACAGGAAAAATTTATTTTAGTTTAAGAGAAACTTTTAAATTAATAGCTTCTGCTTTTTCCAAAAGATTTAGTGCAAAAGCTGGAAAAGCTGAGGATTTTTTAAGATCAGCTGTAACTGGTGGTACTCTTTTTAATTCTTTAGGTTTTTATTATGTTGGTCCAATAGATGGACATGATTTATCTACACTTATACCAATTTTAAAAAATGCAAGAGACTCAAAACATCAAGGCCCAATAATGATTCATGTAAAAACTCAAAAAGGTAAAGGCTATTCTTATGCTGAAAAAGCTAGCGATCATTATCATGGTGTTTCAAAATTTAATGTTGTAACTGGTGAACAGGTGAAAAGTGGAACAAACCTTCCAGCTTATACAAAAGTTTTTGCAAATACCTTAGTTAAACATGCAGAAAGAGACAGTAAAGTCGTAGGAGTTACTGCTGCTATGCCAGGAGGAACAGGTATGGATATTTTTGCTAAAGATTTTCCAAAAAGAATGTTTGATGTTGGAATTGCTGAACAGCATGGAGTGACTTTTGCTGCAGGACTAGCAACGGAAGGTTATAAACCATATGTTGCAATCTATTCGACTTTTTTACAAAGAGCTTATGATCAAGTAGTTCATGATGTCGCTATCCAAAGTTTACCTGTGAGATTTATAATAGATAGAGCAGGCTTGGTAGGTGCTGATGGATCAACTCACGCTGGTTCATTTGATATTACTTATCTCTCTACTCTTCCTAATTTTATAGTAATGGCACCAAGCGATGAGTCAGAATTAGTTAAAATGATAAATACATCTATGATTATTAACGACAAACCTTGCGCTATTAGATACCCAAGAGGAAATGGCATTGGAACGGAATTACCATCTATAGATGAAAAAATAGAAATAGGAAAAGGAAGGATTATTCAAGAAGGAAAACAGGTTTGTATTTTAAGTATAGGAACTAGATTGGAAGAATGCAAAATCGCAGCTGCAGAATTAAAAAATAAAGGAATTGAATCAACGATAGTTGATGCACGTTTTGCTAAACCTTTAGATCAAGAGCTTATTTTAAAGTGTGCGAGAGAACATGAGGTAATGATTACTGTAGAAGAGGGGTCTATTGGAGGTTTTGGCTCTCATGTAGAAAATCTATTATCAGAAAAAGGTATATTTGATAAAGGTTTAAAATTTAGAACTATGATACT
>OJFP01000573.1_pt1 | contig 25484 bp, 31 predicted proteins | sample 1594141 | NCBI WGS metagenome assembly OJFP01 (sample SAMN05416843, study PRJEB24817) | seawater metagenome | isolation source: Sea water | place: Canada:Atlantic | collected 2013-07 | reverse complement strand
CATTTAACTGATGAACCATCCTCAAAAGATACTTTTTTGCTTTCAGCCTCTTCGTTAATTTTTATAACTTTTTTATTATAACAAACAATATTTTCATGAAGCCCATCTTTTAGGAAATTAATTAAAGTAGACCGCTGTAAGGTAGTATATTTTCTATCGGTGCTGTTAAACATGGATATATCTAAATCACATATTTTCTTATTATTTCTTAAAGAATAGAAGTCTAGTTTATGTGGGTGAAATTTATCTTCTACCCTAATTTTTTGAAAATTTATTTGATTTAATCGCTTAATGCTATTCACTGAAAGTTGAATTCCATATCCTTTTTCTAAGTTAACAGAACTATTTTTCTCATAAATTGTAATTTTATAATTTGAGTTTTGGCTGAAAAGATTTGCAATATACAGACCTGAAATACCCGCCCCTATTATTGCTATATTTTTCATTAATTTTTTTTTAAGTAATTAAAAATTTTTTTAGTAAATGTTGGTAAAGTATAATCATCAAGCTTAGAGCTATCAATCCAAGAAGAGTTAGAAATTACACCCTTTAACTTGGAAAACTTGATTATTACATTCATATTCATATTTGATATCTTGAAGTTTAAAGCTTTTGCTAAATTATTAGGTTGAGATATTTGCTTCATGGGGAATATTTGTAAATTCTTTAAAAAATTAAATTTAGTATTTTTTATTAATAAAAATTTATTATTCTTTTTATAAACTTCTAACAAATAAAATTTATCAATCTTCTTTTTTCTTTCTTTTATTATTTCAAAATCTTTTTTTTTAAAAGACTTACAATTTTTAATTAAAGGGCATTGGTGACATAGGGGATTTTTAGGTCGACAAATCAATGCGCCTAGCTCCATTAGCGCTTGCGCATAAGCACTTGCTCTAGTTGAATTACCTAATATTTTTTTACTCTTAACAAGATTATCTTTTGTAATTTCTTTGGGTAATTTTAAATTTAATAATCTTTTAATTACTCTTTCAATATTTCCATCTAAGGGAATAAATGGCTTGTTAAAGGCAATTGCCATTATTGCATTAGAAGTGTAGTCACCTATTCCAGGTAATAATTTTAATTCTTCAATCGTGCTTGGCAACCTTCTATTAAAATTTTTTTCTAATATTTGTGCAGTCTTTTTTAAGTTTCGTACTCTTGAATAATAACCAAGGCCTTCCCAATACTTTAAAAGTTTATGTTCCTTAATTTTTGATAGAGATTTAATATCAGGAATATCTTTTATAAAATTATTGAAATACGGAATTACAGTTGCAACCTGTGTTTGCTGCAACATAAATTCACTTACTAATGTGTAATATTCTCGCTTAACTTGTGATAGCTTTTTTCTCCATGGGAGTGATCTTTTATTATTATCGTACCAATAAAGAATTTTTTTTGTTAGTATGGATTTAGTCATATGCATTTTAAAAATAATACTAAGCAGAGGTTTAAAACTATTCAAGGCTTAAGGTCTTTTAAAGACACTTTGCCAAAAAATATTAAAAAAATAATCAAAAAAAAGGGTCATATATTTTCTGAAACACTTAATAACTGGAAGTACATAGTTGGAGATGATCTTTTTAAAATATGCTATCCCAAATCCTTTAAAAATTCGAATAAATTTGGAGTAAGCACTCTTCAAATAATGGTAAAGAGAGGACACGAAATTGATTTAGAATATTCAAAAAAAATAATAATGGATAAAATGAATAGTTTCTTTGGCTATGCCGTTGTTGAAAAATTGAAATTTATAAGTTTTGATGATGTTCAAACAAAATTCAAAAAATTAGATGCTAATGAAAACCATGTGACAAATATTAAATATGCAGATAGAATAAATAGTATTAAAAATGATAAAATTAAAAAATCATTACTTGAATTAACAAAACTATTTAAACAACGATGAAAAAATTAACCTCAGCATTATTTATAATATTTATAATCTTCTCCGCTAAAGCGTTTGCTGCAGATAATGAAATAATTAAAAGAATTACCGAGGGTGAAGAAAGTGCCAAAATAACAATAATTGCTTACGAGTCATTGACTTGTGGTCACTGTGCAAATTTTCATAAAGATGTTTATCCAGAACTAAAAAAAGACTTCATTGATAAAGGGTTGGTAAGAATTGAATTTAGACATTTTCCATTAGATTTAGCTGCATTTAATGCATCAAAAATTGCACAATGTAATAACGATGGCAGTTCAAGTATTATGAATACTTTATACTCTGGCCAAAAAAAATGGGCCAGAGGAAAAACACCAGAAGAAGCAACAGGTTATTTGAAAAAATTCTTAGAAGGTGAAAATGTGAATGTAAATTTTGAAAAATGCCTGAGCGATAAAGCTATAGAAGATTACGTTTTAAATGATCGAATCGATGGGGTAAAAAAATTTGAAGTTAATGCTACTCCTACGATAATAATTAATGACAAAAAGTTTGATAAAGCCCTAAATTATAAGAATTTAAAAAAATATCTGGAAAAACTGATATAAGTTAGTCCATGGAGTTTAAAAAAATCCAATTAAATGGATTTAAATCATTTGCTGAAAAAACAAATTTTCTAATAGAGCATGGCTTAACTGGCATCGTTGGTCCTAACGGTTGTGGGAAATCTAATATTGTAGAATCCTTAAGATGGGTTATGGGTGAAACCTCAGCTAAGAGTATGCGTGGTTCAGGTATGGAAGATGTTATTTTTAATGGTACATCTAATAAGTCTTCTAAAAATATAGCAGAAGTTTCAATAAGTGTAGATAACGCAAGTCATGATGGTCCAATGCAATATAAAGATTTAGATCATATAGAGGTTAGAAGAAAGATTGAAAAAGATAAGGGTTCAAAATTTTACATAAACGACAAAGAAGTTAGAGCTAGGGATGCTCAAATGTTTTTCGCAGATTTATCTACAGGCGCTCATTCACCATCAATGATTAGTCAGGGGCGTATTGGAGCCTTAGTTACTGCTAAGCCTACAGACAGACGTGCAATTTTAGAAGAGGCAGCTAATATTTCAGGATTACATGTTAGAAGACATGAGGCTGAACTTAGATTAAATGCTGCAGAAGCAAATTTAAAAAGAGCTGATGAATTAAGAAGACAACAAGAAAAACAACTAGCAAATCTTCAGAAACAAGCCGAAGAAGCAACGAAATACAAACTTATATCTGAAGAAATAAAAAAAATTGAAGCAGGGTTATATTATCTAAAATTATTAGACATTGATAATGAAATTAGAATAGAAAATGAAATCAACAATGAAGCTGAGGGAGAAGTGAGCAGCTTCAATCAACAAATTTCTCAGTTTGAAAGTTTAATTAAAACTGAAACAGATAAAGTTTCTCCATTAAGAGAAAAAAATATTGAGAACCTTTCAAGAATACAACGATTGAACTTAGAATTACAAAGTCTAGATGAGGAAAATGTAAGAACACAAGATGAGATAGAAAATTTTAAAAAATCTCTAAAAACAATCGAAGAGGATATTGATAGAGAAAAAGGTATTGTAATAGATGCAAATTCAAATGAAAAAAGATTAAAAGAAGAAAAAAGTGAATTAATAGAAATAGACTCTAAATATTTTGAAACAGAAAAATTATCAAACGAAGACCTTGAGAAGGCAAAAAACCAACTTAATGAAGAGCAAAAAGCTGTAGATGAAATTATTGAAATATTTGCTAATGGCAACATAAATATCAGTATTGACCCAATTAAAGACGTCATTAATACAATCGAAAAAATTAAAGAATTAATAAACAGTAATGAAGCTAACCAAGCTCTTACATTGCTGGATAGAACTAAAATGGAATTAAATAATTTCTTAAATAATTTAGCTAATGATGAAAGTAAAAGTAAATTAACTGATATTGATGAAAAAAATAGCAATATAAAATTACTTCAAGAAAAATATGCAGATAGTTTTAGTAAAAACCAATCAATTAAAAAAGAGTCTATAAAAAGAAATGAAAGAATCAAAGCTATAGAATCAGAAGTTGAAAGTTGGAAAAACTTACTTTCAAACTCACAAAAAATGGTAACAGAATTAACTGAAAGAAAAAATAAATTATTATCACAATTAAATGAACGTGACCAACAACCCAAGGCTCAAGCAGAAAAAAAAGGTCAAGCTACAGAGGGTCTGAGAATTTCACAAAATGAAAAAATTGAGAATGAAAAAATAATCGAAGAAACAGATAAAAAAATAAACTCTTTAAGACTTGAGTTAAATGACGTTCAAGAAAGATCTATTCAAATAAGAGAAAGAAAAGCAAGCTCAGGAGCTACTGTTGAAGGTTTAAAAAAACGTAAAGAAGATCTGTTAGAAAGAGTTAGCTCTGAACTTAATCTTGAAGAAAATGATATTCTAGAAAATTCTAATTTAAATGGTGTTGTAGAGTTACCCAATTCCGTTGATCAAGAAGAAGCTCTTGATGAAAAAAAAAGAGAAAGAGAAAAATTGGGATCAGTCAACCTTAGAGCAGATGAAGAAACCAGCAAATATGAAATAGAAATTAAAAAAATGGAACAAGATAGAGAAGATCTTGTGTCTGCTATTATAAAATTAAAAGAAAGTATTAATGAATTAAATCAAAAAGGAAGAGAAAGATTATTAGAAGCCTTTGAAAAAGTTAATAGAAAATTTAATGAAGTTTATACAAAGCTATTTAATGGTGGAAATGCAAAACTAGAGTTAGTGGACTCTGATGATCCACTTGAAGCTGGTTTGGAAATGCTGGTAAGTCCTCCTGGTAAAAGGCTTCAGTCTATAACTTTACTATCTGGTGGTGAACAAGCTTTAACAGCCTTGTCTCTTATTTTTGCTGTGTTCCTTACCAACCCATCTCCAATCTGTGTGTTGGATGAAGTTGATGCTCCGCTAGATGATGCTAACGTAACAAGATTTTGTGGACTTCTTGATGATTTAACTAAAATAACTGACACTAAATTTATTATCGTAACTCACCATGCTCTAACTATGTCAAAAATGAATAGACTTTATGGAGTTACAATGCCTGAAAAAGGTATTAGCCAACTTGTTGCTGTAGATTTACAAAAAGCAGAGAGCATGGTTGCGTAACAATTTAAATGCCAAAAGATAGCCTTAAAACTCGCTTGGAGATTGCAAAAACTAAGCTTTCAAAGAAAAATCTATATAAAAATGAAGAAGCACCCTCTTCTATTGGGACTGCCTTTAAATTAAGTACAGAATTAGTGTCTGCAGTGGCAGTTGGGACAATTATAGGGTTTATTTTAGACAAGACCTTTGGTACTAAGCCCTGGTTAATATTAATATTTTTTTTTGTAGGTGTTGTTGCTGGAATTATAAACGTATTCAGATCTGCAAAAAATATGCAAAAATAGACTTAAAAAATTATGGCTACAAACCCAATGAACCAATTCGAAGTTTATAGAATTGGACCAGAAATTAAATTAGGGGCAATAGATATTTCTTTCACAAACGCAAGTTTGTTTATGGTGATTAGTTCACTTGCAATCTTATTAGTTTTTAATTTAGGGTCAAAAAAAAATTCCTTACTACCAAGCAAGATGCAACTTCTTTCTGAATTAAGCTATACTTTTGTTTCCAAAATGATTAGTGATACCGCAGGATCAAAAGCAAAACCTTACTTTGCGTTTATCTTCTCAATATTTATGTTTGTGCTATTCTGTAACATGTTTGGGATGATCCCTTATGCCTTTACAGTAACTAGCCATATCATTGTTACTTTTATCTTGGCTTCATTTATTTTTGTGGGTGTAACAATTATTGGATTTATGAAACATGGATTAGGATATTTAAAATTATTTGTACCTAGCGGAGTGCCTGCTGTACTATTGCCGCTAATAGTTGTTATAGAAATAATTTCTTACTTAAGTAGACCGGTTAGTCTTTCAGTTCGTTTATTTGCAAACATGATGGCTGGTCATACTATGATGAAAGTTTTCGGAGGCTTTGTAATAAGCCTTGGAATAGTTGGTGGATGGCTTCCACTGAGTTTTTCGGTTGCATTAACTGGCTTGGAAATACTAGTTGCTTTTCTTCAAGCATATGTTTTCGCAATCTTAACCTGCATCTACTTAAACGATGCATTAAATTTACACCATTAACTAACATAAGGAGGATATAATGGAATTAGAAGCAGCAAAAATGATCGGAGCAGGACTAGCAGCAATAGCTCTAGCCGGTGCCGGTGTTGGAATTGGAATTATTTTTGGTAATTACCTTTCTGGCGCAATGAGAAACCCATCTGCAGCTCAAAAACAATTTCCTAATCTTTTATTAGGTTTTGCTTTAGCTGAAGCAACTGGCCTATTTGGATTAGTTGTAGCGTTAATTATTTTATTTGCATTTTAAATTTAATGATTAAAAAAATATTTTTTCAGTCGATATTTTTAAGCTTCCTGTTTTTTATGGAAGCTTTTGCAGCTGAAAGCGGTGGAATGCCTCAATTAAATCCTGAGTTTTGGGTTTCTCAAATTTTTTGGTTAATTATTACTTTTGGAATTTTATATGTTGTTTTATCTAAACTTATACTTCCAAAAATAAGTGCCAACCTAGAAACTAGAAAATCTCAAATTTTAGAAAATATTGAGGCTGCAGAGAAGAAAAGAGAAGAAAGTGAACAAAAAATTGAAGAATACGAAAAGATAGTACACGACAGCAAAAATGAGGCAAAAAACTATTTTAAACAAGCTAGAGAAAAAGTGTTGAAAGATATTGGTGTAAAAAAAGAAGCACTAGATAAAGAAATTGATGAAGAGGTTAATAAAGCAGAGATTGAGATAAAAACTTTTAGAGATAATGCACCAGAAAAAATCATGAAGATTGCTGAAGAAACTTCTTCGGACTTGCTGCAGCAACTAATAGGAGCTGAAGTTAACAGTAGTAGTATTTCTGCAATAGTAGAAGATCTTTCAAGAAAAAAAATGGATGAATATTATGGTAATTGATGCAACTTTTTGGGTAGCTATATCCTTTTTAATATTTATAGGAGCTTTAGTTTATTTAAAAATACCTCAAAAAATTAATGAACTTTTAAATAAGCTTATCCTTGATATTAAAAATGAAATAGATGAAAGCGAAAAGCTAAGACAAGAAGCAAAGGTCTTACTAGATAGTGCTCAAAATAAACTTGATACCGCACAAACAGTAAGCAATGATATTTTGCAACAAGCTAAAAAAGATAGTGATCACCTTATAATTGAAATGAATGATAAATTTCACAAATCTTCAGAAATTAAAAAGAATTTAGCAGAAAATAAAATTTCACAAATGAAAGAAGCTGCACTTAAAGAAATAAAAGATGTTTCAATTAAAATTGCCGTTGATTCAGTTAAAAAAATTATTAATACTTCTGTTGATAAATCAAAGCTTGATGGTCTTTTTGAAAAGAACCTTGAAGAAACAAAAATAGCTTTAAAAAAAATAAGCTAATAATTACCTTACAATTTTTTAAAAAAACTATAAATTAACTCAATGAAATCTATTGTCATTGGTTCTGGATTTGGTGGTATAGCTGCAGCACTAAGATTAAGAGCCAAAAATCATAAAGTAACTTTAATTGAAAAACACCCTGACTTGGGTGGAAGAGCTAGAGTGTTTAAAAAAAATGGTTTTACTTTTGACGCTGGACCAACAGTAATTACTGCACCATATCTAATTGAAGAGCTTTTCACTTTATTTAATAAAAAGTCTCATGACTACATAAAGCTAACTCCTTTGAAAACTTGGTATAGGTTTATTTATGAAGATGGAGGTGTATTTGATTACTCTGGTGATGAAGATCAAATGAAAAAACAAATTGAAGAAATAAACAAAGATGATGTTAAGGGTTATGAGCAGCTTGTAAAATTCACAAAAAAAATATTTGATAAAGGCTTCACAGAACTAGCTGATGTTCCATTTGATAAACCTCTTGTGATGATGAAACAATTGCCCTCTTTACTAAAACTTAAAAGCTATAAATCAGTTTATTCATTAGTTTCTTCATATATAAAAAATGAAAAATTAAGACGTATGCTAAGTATGCATCCTCTATTAGTTGGCGGAAACCCCTTTACAACAACATCAATATACGGATTAATTCTATATCTCGAAAAAAAATGGGGCATACATTACTCAATGGGTGGAACTGGGAACATAATCAATGGCTTAGAAAAATTAATGATTGAACAAGAAATTGAATTAATCAAAGGACATGAAGTAACAGAAATAATTTCAAATAATGGAAAAATTAGTGGAGTAAAATTAGATAATCAAAAAGAAATACATTCAAATAATGTAATATGTAATGCTGATCCTCCTGCTGTATATGAAAAACTTCTAAGTCTAAATAAAACAAGCTCTCTATTTAAATGGAAACAAAATCGAATGCAGTATTCTATGGGTCTATTTGTTTACTATTTTGGAACAAAAAAAACATACCCAGATGTTGAGCATCACACAATCAAATTTGGTGATAAATATAAAGAACACCTGAGTGATATTTTTGATAATAAAAAATTAAATGATGACATAAGCTATTACCTTCATAGACCATCAGCTACAGACAAATCAATGGCACCTGAAGGAAATGATTGCTTTTATGTTCTTGTGCCCGTCCCAAACAATCAATCCAAAATTGATTGGAAAATTGAAGGTGAAAAAATGAAGAATTTAGTAATAGATAAAATGGAAAAAGCATTACTTCCTAATCTTAGAGAGAATATTATTGAAGATTTCTATTTAACACCAGATTATTTTGAAAATGAATTGAATACTAAATTTGGATCAGGTTTTTCGATCCAACCCAAATTTACACAGTCTGCATATTTTAGGTTTCATAATAAATCAGAAATTTATGATGGTTTGTATTTTGTTGGGGCAGGAACACATCCTGGTGCAGGTGTTCCTGGTGTGCTATCCTCAGCAAAAGTTCTAGATAAGATTATATAATGTCTAATAAAAACTACCTGTCTATTTACGCAAAGTCATTTAATTGGGCTGGTTTCTTTTTACCAAAAAAAACCTATCAAAAGTGTTCGTCTTTATATGATTTTTGTAGAACTGTAGATAATATTGCAGATAACGATGAAGAATTAGAAGTTAAGAAAAACAATCTATTGGTTTTTAAGAATGATTTTCTTAATAAAAACTATAATAATATAATAATTAAGAATATGTGGGATCTTATGGATCATCATTTAATTTCAATAAAAATTATTAAAGACTTATTTGATGGTGTTGAATCAGATTTAAGTAAAAAAGTTCAATTAAATAATAAAAAAGATTTGTTAATTTATTCTTACAGGGTTGCTGGTACAGTAGGCTTGATGATGGCAAAAATTTTAAATGTTAAAGATGACAATTCAATGAAAGCTGCCATAGATTTAGGCATTGCAATGCAACTAACAAATATATCCAGAGATGTTGTGGAAGACTCAAAGATTAATAGATTTTATATTAAGAATGATTTTGAGACAATAAGCGACACATTAGCTTTAGCTGATTTATTCTATAAAAGTTCTTTTATAGCAATAAAGGAAATACCCTTTAAGTTTAGATTTGCAATACTTGTAGCTAGAAGGGTTTATAAAAAAATAGGTGATAAAATTTTAAGAACAAAGAATATAGAGAATTATAATAAAGCAGGTAAGATTTATGTAAATAGTATTGCAAAAATCTATCAGACCATTCTTTCTGTATTTGACTTAGCAACACTTTTTTTAACAAAACAAAAAAGTGGTTATATGAATAATGAACACTTTTTAATTAGTGAGGAAATAGATTTAAATGAAAGAATTTGACTATATAATTATTGGTGGTGGTTGTGCTGGGCTATCTTTGGCATACGAATTAGAAACTCATAATAAACTTAAAGATAAAACATTAGCAATTATTGAGCCTAGATTAGATTACAAGAGGGATAAAACTTGGTCTTTCTGGAAAACAACAAGCCATAATTTTGAAGATTGTGTAAAAAAGAGTTGGGATAATTTTTCTATAAATATACCGAATAAAACTAAATTTTTAGAATGTAATAAACTACCTTATCAATCAATTGATAGTGGACTATTCTATAAAAAAATAAACTCTACACTGAAGCAGAATCATAATATCAAATTTTATAAAAATATTAATGAGGTAAACTTAAATAACTCCTTAATTTTTAATAGTGTTCCATCAATAGATTCTAAAGAAAATAAACTTTGGCAACACTTTAAAGGTATTGAGATTGAGACTGCTAATGATGTTTTTGATGAAAAAATCATGAATTTAATGGACTTTGATTGCCCACAACGTAACAGTGTTCATTTCTTTTACACATTGCCTTATAGCAAAAATAAGGCTTTAGTTGAAACCACCTGGCTATCTAAAATGAATAATGATCTAGAAATGGATTATGATGAGCAATTAAAAGATTACATTGAAAATCATTTAAATATTAAAAATTACAAAATTAATTATAAAGAAAATGGTGCTGTACCACTATTTTATCCATCAAATATTAATGAAAAAAATAAAATAAATATTGGCACTGCAGGACACATGACCAGATTAAGTACTGGGTATACTTTTCTGAATATCCAAGACCACAGCAGATATTTAAGGGAAAATATCAATAATATTGATAAAATTAGAAGATATGAAATTAAAAAAAAATATCAGTTTCTAGATAAAATATTTTTAAGAGTTTTAAGCAATCATGCTAAACAAATGCCAAATATATTTTTCAAAATGTTTGATAACTCTCCTGAAACTGTAATTAAATTTCTATCTAATAAGAGTAATATTTTTCAAGATTTATTAATAATTCTTAAAATGCCTAAATGGTTATTTATTAAAGCCCTTTTAAAATAAAATGTATAGTCTGATAAATAAAATTAATTTCTATCATTCAATTATCTTTTTTATTTTTTCATGTTTTATTGCCTTGATTGTTAATCGATTCGAAAACTTAATCATCTCTCCAGTGGTGTGTTTATTTTTTATTCTTTCAATCGGAATTTCACATGGTGCACTAGATAATCAAAAAGGTAAAAAACTTAGCCAGTTATATAATATAAAAAAATCTTATTTCTTTTATTTAATATATTCCCTTATTGGGATTGGTATCATTATATTTTGGTTATTTTTTCCAACTGTGTCTCTTATTTTATTTTTAGTTGTTGCCTCATATCATTTTGGCAAAGAAGATACTGAATTTTTGATAAGTAATAAAAATGTATCCAATCTAATTCTTTATTTCTTAAAAGGTTCTCTAATAATCGTTGCACCACTAATGTTTCACTTTGTTGAAACAATTAATATTTTTAAATTACTTTTAATAGAAAATGAAAAGTTTTATTTATTCTTAAACTTTATTGAAGATAACAGTATATTACTTTTTGCTTTATCTATTTCTTTACTTTCTAGTATTTATTACTTTTTGAAAGATTTTAAAATTATGAATATTTTGATATTTTTGGATTTTTTTTCTATTATTGTTCTGAATTATTTTTTAACTCCACTAATTGCCTTTACAGTATACTTTTGCTTCCTACATTCATTCCGACATTCAATTTCGTTGATAGCAGAGCTTAATGAAAAAAGTTTTAAAATTGGTGCTATAACATTTATTAAAAAAGCTATGCCACTTACAGTTTTAACTGCAATTTTATATGTCATAAGCTTATATTTCCTTTCTAATTTCTATCAATTAAATGATGCAATATTAAAAGTTATATTTATTGGTTTGGCGTCTTTAACCTTTCCTCATATATTGCTTGAGTATCTTTTAGAAAAAAATGAAAAATAAAGAAATTAAAGTATTGTTATCTGCTCCAAGAGGTTTTTGTGCTGGGGTAGAAAGAGCAATAGAAATAGTTAAAAAAAGTATTAAAAAATATGGTGCACCAGTTTATGTGCGACATGAAATAGTACACAATAAACATGTAGTGGATAGTCTTAAGGCAATAGGTGCAATTTTTGTTGAAGAGTTAGAGGAGATTAAAGATAAAACTAGACCAGTAATTTTTTCTGCACACGGAGTACCAAAATCGGTACCTCTAGAAGCTGATAGCTATAAAATGGAATATATAGATGCTACTTGCCCTCTTGTCTCAAAAGTTCATAGAGAGGCAGAAAACCTTCACAAAGCTGGTTACCATATTGTTCTTATAGGACATAACAATCATCCAGAAGTTATTGGTACTATGGGGCAATTACCAGAAGATTCGATTGATTTAATTCAAGATGAGCATGATGTTGAATTATATGAATTAGATAATAATAAAAAAATTGCATATGTTACTCAAACAACTCTGTCTGTTGATGACACTAAGAATATAATAAAAGCTCTTAAAAAAAAATTCCCACAGATTAAAGAACCATTTAAAGAAGATATTTGCTATGCAACTACTAATCGTCAATCAGCTGTTAAAAATATTGCCAAAAAATGTGATATGTTTTTTGTTTTAGGAAGTAGAAATTCCTCAAATTCAGTTCGTTTAGTTGAGGTAGCAGAACAAGCTGGTTGCCAACATGCGGAACTAATTCATTCAGAGAGTGTAATTCCTTTTGAAAAAATACAAAATTGTAAAATAATTGGTGTTTCATCTGGCGCATCAGCACCTGAAGTTTTAGTTGAAAATTTCATTAATAAATTGAAAGAAAATTTTAAAATAAAAATTGAGGAAGTTGAAATTATCAAAGAAAATGTTGTTTTTAAAGTTCCTGCAAAATTAAATTAGATGGCTGTATACACTAAAATAAATAGTAAAGACCTTCAATCAATAAGTAGAGATTACAAATTAGGAAAAATAATCAAATCTGAAGGAATTAAAAAAGGAATAGAAAATACAAACTACTTATTAAAAACAAATAAAGAAAAATTTATTTTAACAATTTTTGAAAAAAGAGTTCAGAAAAAAGATTTACCTTTTTTTATGAACTTAATGGAAAAACTAAATCAAAAAAAAATTATTTGTCCAAAACCATTAAAGAATAATGATGGTAAGCACTTAAGTAGAATTCAAAATAAACCCTCTAGTATTGTGACTTTTTTAAAGGGAAAAGATAAGGCCACTCTTAATTATAAAAATTGTTTTGATATTGGAAAAAATATTGCAAAATTTCACAAAGTTGGAACTAAAATAAAGCTATATAGACAGAACTCTATGTCTATTAATAAATTAGGTAGCTTATTAAAAAGTATAAAATTTACGTCTAATAAAATAGCTCCAAAACTAAAACCTACTCTTAACGTTTGCTTAAAAGATATTAAAAATCAATGGCCAAAAAAATTACCAAGTGGAATTATTCATGGAGATTTATTTATAGATAATATCTTCTTTAATAAAAATAAATTTTCTGGATTTATTGATTTTTATTTTTCAAGCAATGATTTTCTGATGTATGAGATTGCAATTTGTATAAATGCTTTATGCTTTGATAAGAAAAGAAATTCTTTTGTAATGAATAATAAAAAAATTAAATACTTAATTGATGGATATGAAACTATAAGAACTATTTCAAAAAAAGAGAAAGACTCATTAAATATATTATGTAGAGGGGCAGCTTTAAGATACCTACTAACTAGAATTTATGATTATTTTAATACTCCTAAAACTGCACTAATTCAGATCAAAGAACCTAACGAATATTTTCAAAAACTAATTATCCATAACAATCTGAATAGCTACAAAGATTATTATAAATAATGATAAAAATTTATACTGATGGTTCTTGTTTAAAAAACCCTGGAAATGGTGGTTGGGCTGCAATCATCAATATTAATGATGAAATTAAAAAAATTAGTGGAAGTGTTAAAGACACAACTAATAATAAGATGGAGCTAATGGCTCCAATTAAAGCGCTTCAGGAAATAAAAGAACAGCAACCTATTGAAATTTATACAGACTCCCAATACGTGAAATTAGGTATTACTGATTGGGTGCATAAATGGATTAAAAACAATTGGTTAACTTCTAAAAAGGAACCAGTAAAAAACAAAGAACTTTGGACTCAGCTTTATGAATTAAATCAATCTCATGAAATTAAATGGATATGGGTTAAGGCTCATGCTGGAAATATTCTAAATGAAGAAGTTGATTTATTAGCCAAACAAGCTGCTGGATTAAACTAAATTTAAAAAATTTTGGGCAGCCGAAACTTCACATGCACCAGCATCTTCTTCTTCTTGCAATTTAACTACTTTTAGATTGTCTATTAACATTGTGTATCTATTTGATCTTACACCTAAGCCTCTGGCACTTTTATCAACATCAGCACCTATTGCTTTTGTAAAACTCAAAAATGGATCTGCCATCATTAAAACTTTATCTGCAACATTTTGGCTTTTGCCCCAAGCTTCCATTACAAATGGATCATTTACTGAGATGCAGACTATTAAATCTACACCTTTTGCTTGGTATTTATCATGGTTATCAACGTATCCAGGTAAATGTTTGGCTGAACAAACTGATGTATAAGCACCAGGTAAACCAAATAAAACTACCTTCTTATCCTTAAAAAACTCAAAAGTATTTTTCTTAATGGGATTTCCATCTTCCATAATAAAAAATTCAGAATTAGGGATTGTTTCATTTTCTTTTAATTTCATTATATTTTTTCCTTAATGTATTGTTGAGTTTTACTTAGGTTATTTGAAATAATATCATAATTTTCTTTTTCATCCATAACATACTTTAGTTCATCAGGTAAGTCAGGTTTGATTCCAATTGATTTATCTATAGCTTCTGGAAACTTACATGGGTGTGCTGTTGCTAAAACAATATTGTTACCCTCTATATTAACTTTTTTTAAAGCTCCAAAACCTATTGCACTATGAGGATCTAATACAATGTTATGCATAGCATGAACCTCCTTAATAATGTCTAAAACTTCATTCTCATTTATACTTGCTGATAAAAAGTCTCTATCAATTTTTTTCATCTTATCTTCTGGGATAATATATTTACCATCTTCTTTAATTCCACTCATAATTTTTTGTGTTTCATTATCATCAAAGTCATTCAAATCGTAAATTAATCTTTCAAAATTACTTGCAATTTGAATGTCCATACTTGGTGAATTTGTTTCTAAAACTGTTTCTGCTTCATATTTTCCCTTAGAAATTGCTCTGTGTAAAATATCATTTTTATTAGTTGCAACTATAAATTTGTTTATTGGTAAACCCATTTTTTTTGATAGATAGCCAGCATATACATCTCCAAAATTTCCTGTTGGTACTGAAAAATTCATGGGTCTTTTGTCTTGTACTTGGAAGTATGTATAAAAATAATATACAGCTTGTGCAATAATTCTTGCCCAATTTATTGAATTTACTCCAGACATATTTATTGAGTTAGAAAATTCTTTATCTGCAAACATTGATTTAACTAAATTTTGACAATCATCAAAATTACCTTCAATCGCTATATTAAAGACATTCTTTTCTTTGACTGTCGACATTAGTTTTCTTTGAACGAGTGAAACTTTTTCATGAGGGTGAAGAACAAATATATTCATATTCTTTTTTCCCTTGATTGCATCTATTGCAGCAGCACCTGTATCCCCAGATGTTGCAACTACAACGTTTATGTTTTTATTATTTTTTTTTAAATAATGCTCATAGAAGTTTCCTAATAATTGCATTGCAATATCTTTAAAGGCTAATGTTGGGCCATGAAACAGCTCTAAAATCGTAGCATCACCCAATTTAATTAAATCTACGACGTTATCTTTTCTGAATACAGAATATGACCTATCAACAATATCTGACAACTCATTTATTGTCATAAAGTCACCTATAAATGGGTATATTATTTCTTTTGCTAAATTCTGATAACTCAAGTTACTTAATGCCTTTATTTGTTCAGCACTGTATTTTTTAACCTCTTTTGGAATAAACAAGCCCCCATCATCTGCAAGCCCTTTAATAAATACTTGCTCAAAGCTATATTCTTTTGAGTTATTCCTGGTGCTTATATATTTCATCTAATTAATTTTTTTTAAATATAAATATATTAATTGTGAAAAATTGGCTAATGAAAATCTTCTTACAAATATAAACTAGTTAAGAATATAATTGTAAATTAATGACTTATTATCTTTTAACTTTAAACTAATTTATATACCCTTTAATGGTAAAGATATAGGGGGTAAATTGAGTACAATTGGACTAGTTACAATGTATCTAATTATTCAGTTAGTGGTATTTTTTTCTATATTACCAATAGATGTTAATCGAAAAAGAAAATTTTTAATCCCAGCAAATGAGGTTGGAGCACCTGAAAATCCTAAAATTCTTAAAAAGACTTTTTATTCCATTGGTATTACGACTATTATTTTCACAATAATTTGCTTATTGATGAAATATGAATATTTAGATCTAACAAATATAATCAGTTAAAAAATATTATACCACAAAATTTTGAGTCGAAAAATTTAAATCAGACTATCTATTAAAAGTAATACAAAAATTAAGAATAGATACAAAATTGAGTAACCAAAGACTTTTTTTGCTTTCTTTAAATCAAATTTATTTTTTTTATATTGATATAAATCAAAGCAAATAAAATTATAATAAATTGTAAGAACAAATGCTGGAATCAAATAGATTAAACCTGAAAAATTAATCCAATATGGAAAAATGATGATGGGTAGCATTAATAAAGAATAAATAAAAATGTATACTTTTGTTTTTTCAATACCATCTGTTAAAGGTAACATTGGAATTTTTGCTTTTTTATAATCATCAGCTTTATATAAGCTCAATGCCCAAAAATGTGAAGGCGTCCAAATAAAAATTATTAAAAATAAAGCTAATGGCTCTAAACTAATTGTATTAGTTGCTATAGTCCACCCGATAACAGGTGGTAATGCACCAGCAGCTCCACCAATAACAATGTTTTGTGGTGTTTTTCTTTTTAGCCATATTGTGTAGACAAAAAGATAAAAAAATATTGTAAATAATAACAAAGATGCTGATAGAAAATTTGAAAAATAATTTAATGCTACAACTGAAATAACTGACAGCAACACTCCAAAAGTAAGTGCTTGGTTTCTATTAATTTTACCAGTGGGAATTGGTCTTAAGCATGTTCTTGTCATGAGTGCATCTAAATCTGATTCGTACCACATATTTAGACATCCAGCCGCTCCCGCACCTAAAGCAACTAAAGTTATGCCTATCATAGCATCAATAATGCCTATATTTGAATTGGAAGTTAAAAGGCCAACGGCGCATGTAAATATAACAAGAGACATTACTCTTGGTTTCATCAATAGATATAAAGATTTAATTAATTCATTAAAATCTAGTGAGACAGTTTTTTTTCTAATCATTTTGGTTAAACGGTTATCAGATATGATGTGCCTATTCTACATTTAATAAAATAAACACTAAAATTGATACCATTCCAATAATAAGAATATGATTTCCTAAATCAAAAATTCCAATTTGTTTATTTTTTTTATCAATAAATCTTCTAGTAAGAGACATATTGTCATATGGATTAATTGTAATTGCGGGGCCTTTGTCTTTTTGCTTCTCTAATTTTAATTCAGTACCAAACCATGTTGCATAAATAAAAAGTAAAAAAAATATTAAAGCTCCAGCAAGTACAGTGTATCCAGTCATAAAGTTTATCCTCCAGTAATAAAATATAATAATCTTGTAAAAACCGTGTATTTTGCTTCTGCTGCCATAAGCCCAATAAAACAAGCTATTGCTGTCATTGGCCACAAAAGAACATTAACTAGGGCATATCGCTCCCAAAATAGGTGCATAAAGAAAGCCATTATTAAACCAGCTTTTAGAAACATAAATATTAAAATTAAGGTCCACCTTAATAACCCCTGAAATGCAAACAAGTCAACCATGTAAGAAAAAAAACTAAGTACAAATAATAATCCCCAAATCCATAAGTAGATTCCTATCTTATGTGTTGAAGCAACGGTTTCTTTGTTTTCTATCTCATCCATAATCTAGTTTACCATAAATAAAAAAAGGCAAATATAAATACCCACACTAAATCAACAAAATGCCAATAAAGACCTAAAATCTCTATTGCAACATAATCCGATTTCATTGTAGTAAAAAATCCCCTTTTACCGTTGTCAAAATCACCTTTAAAAACTTTTCTTGCAAAAATAAAAAGAAAGATCACACCAATTGAAACATGAAATCCATGAAATCCTGTAATCATAAAGAAGTATGAACCAAATTGTTTTGCTCCAAAAGGATTTTCCCAAGGTCTAACACCTTCATGTATTAATTTTGACCATTCAAATACTTGCATTCCAACAAATGTAAGGCCACCAATAGCTGTAGCTAAAATAAGCCATCCACACATTTTTCTATTTTTTTCATAACCATATTTTACTGCAAGAGCCATGGTTCCACTGCTTGTAATTAAAACAAATGTCATTATTGCAATTAATAATAATGGAACAGGTGTGCTGCCTACATGTAGTGAAAAGACTTCACTTGTGTTTGGCCAATCTACTACTGTAGAGGTTCTTCCTTTCATGTACGAAATCAAAAAACAGCTAAACACAAAAGTATCACTCAGTAAAAAAATCCACATCATGACTTTTCCCCACTGAACACCCTTAAACATTGTTTGATCAGAGCCAGTATCTGTGGCCATTCCTTTAAACCCTGGTTTAAGTTCATAACCTTCAATTTTTACATCAGTCATATTTTTTTCCTAAGTTTTTTCTACCTCTGCATTAATAACTTCACTTGGTGGCGTTGTTTGGGTTATGTAATCTTCTTTTGCGCCAGGTACATTAAAGTCATAAGGCCATCTATGAACAACTGGTAATTTTTCTCCCCAATTACCATGAGTTGGTGGTACATCAGGGGTTAGCCATTCTAAAGAATTTGCCTGCCAAGGATTTTTGCCTGCTGGTTTTCCAATTTTTAAACTTGTTACAATATTGTAAATAAAAATTAACTGTGAAAAACCAACAATTAAAGCCGCAACGGTTATAAACTCATTCATTCCAACAGCTGAAGTGACATATGGACTATCATACATTTCATAATATCTTCGTGGCACTCCAATAAAACCTAGGTAATGCATTGGAAAATAAATTGAATACGCACCTAAGAATGTAACCCAAAAGTGCCACTTACCTAATTTTTCACTTAACATTCTTCCAGTAACCAAGGGAAACCAATGATAAACTGCACCCATAATTACCATAAGTGGGGCTATGCCCATGACCATATGAAAATGAGCTATTACAAAATAAGTATCAGATAGTGGAATATCTACCGCAACATTCCCCAAAAAAATTCCAGTAATTCCTCCATTTACAAAGGTCACAATAAAACCTAAGCAAAAAAGCATTACTGTGTTCATTCTAATGTTTGCTCTAAATAGTGTTATTATCCAGTTATAAACTTTCAATGCAGTTGGCACTGCAATAATAAGTGTGGTTGTTGCAAAGAAAAAACCGAACCAAGGGTTCATTCCACTAACATACATATGGTGAGCCCAAACAAAGAAACTTAAAGCTCCTATACCAACAATAGCCCAAACCATCATTCTATATCCAAAGATATTTTTTCTAGCATGAACAGATATTAAATCTGAAACTATTCCAAAAGCAGGAAGAGCCACAATATAAACTTCGGGGTGGCCAAAAAACCAAAACAAGTGTTGAAAAAGAACAGGGCTTCCTCCTCCATAACTTAGCACTTCTCCAGCTTGGAGAATGGCTGGCATAAAAAAACTAGTCCCAAGCATCTTATCTAGAGTCATCATAATACAACTGACCAATAATGCTGGAAAAGCTAACATAGCCAAAGCTGTTGCGGTAAAAATTCCCCATATCGTTAGAGGCATTCTCATTAATGTCATCCCTCTAGTACGAGCTTGTAAAATTGTAATTATGTAATTTAATCCACCCATAGTAAATCCAATTACAAATAACGATAAAGAAATAAGCATTAAGGTAATTCCCATATTGGAACCAGGAGTACCTGGCAAAATAGCTTGAGGTGGATAGAGCGTCCATCCTGCACCTGTTGGTCCACCAGGAACAAAAAAGCTAGCCATGAGAACACACACTGCGATAAAAAACATCCAGAAACTAACCATGTTTACATATGGAAAAACCATATCTCTCGCTCCAACCATTAAAGGAATTAAATAATTTCCAAAACCTCCTAAAAATAATGCTGTTAAAAAATAAACAACCATTATCATGCCGTGCATAGTTACAAATTGATAATAATGTTCTGCTGTGATGAATGGAACTAGATCTGGATAACCCAATTGTAAACGCATCAACCAAGAAAGTATTAGACCGACTATTCCTGTAAACACGGCAGTAAGAAAATATTGAATACCAATAACTTTAGCATCCTGACAGAAAATCCATTTAGTAATAAAACTATGCCCATGATAAAGATCCTGTTCAGGAATTTCTGCAGGTCTTACATAATCAATGTCTTTTGATGGAGTGCCAGAAGAGCCAGACATGGTTTCTGAAGACTGTGCTTCAAGAGGTGTATTCTGTTGGTTATATTCGTCTGACATAATTCTCCTTTACATTATTTAATCATCATTTTTAGCAAGTAGAGTTGTTTTTAATTTATCATTTTCTTGTTTAGCAATTAAATCTGAAAAAGTTTCCTGTTCTTTAATCCAGTTTTTATAATTGCCTTCACTTTCAACTATAACTTTTGCCCTCATAGCATAATGGCCCACTCCACAATATTCAGCACACAACACTTCGTATTCTCCTATTTTGTTTGGCTCAAACCAATAATAAGAAATGATTCCAGGTATAGCATCCATTTTTGCTCTAAATTGTGGAACATAATAATTGTGCAAAACATCTAGTGACCTTAATAAAATTTTTACTGGTCTATCTGTTTTTAGGTGAAGCACATCGTCTTGAATTAAAATATCATCTTTTCCATATGGGTCATCTAAGTTTATTCCAAAAGGATTGTCATCACTAATTTTTTCAACTTGAGCTGTGCCTAATATTCCATCTTCACCTGGTAATCTATATTGCCATCCCCATTGCCATGCATTCACTTCAACTTGCAGTGCATTTTTTGGAGTATTGATATAATTATTATAAACAATTAGACCCGGTGCTAGAAGAGCAATAACTCCAACAGTAGTTGCAATAGTTAATATTTTTTCTAATTTATGATCTTCTGGTTTGTATTCAACTTTTCTGCCTTCTTTATAGGAAAATTTTAGTATGCAATAAACCATGAACAAACAAACTAAAATAAATACACCGCCACCAATCCAGAAAGTTAAATTAATTGTATCATCCATTGCCCCCCAGTTTGAGGCTATGTCTGTCCACCACCATGGAGTATATATATGGAACAGAACTGAACCAACAATTACCCCTAAAAATATAATTCCCGGGTGCATATTTGTCTCTCTCTCTTAGATAACAGTAATTGAAATAAATTTCCGAATCCATAGAAAAATATATTAATAAATGAGTAAATAAGGCTTTATAGTGAATTAAATTATGCTTGATAAATTTAGTCTCTTTGTAGTTGTGCTGGTTTTAGTTTTTTGCTTTTATCTTGTAATTTCTCTGGGAGCAGGAGTTTTTTCAAAAAAAGAAAAGAAACCAGAAATACAAAAATATTTAAAATCTGTTAATATTTTATTAATTTTTATAATTGTTGTTGGGGCTATTTTAACGTTGTTTCTTTAAAGCATTTAACCAAGTAGTGCTCGACACCAAGCAATAACTGTATCATTAAAAACATACATAATTAAAAAAAATACACACCAAACAATTAATAAAAAAGCCCAATAAAGAGATAGTGCATCTATACTTTTTTGTTCTTTTATAATTTCTTCTTTTTTAAGTTTATTAACTTTGGAAAAAACTTTCCCCCAAAAAAATAATCCTCCTAAAAGATGTAAACCATGAAGTGCAGTAAAAATATAAAACGATGAAAAATAATTATTTGTAGAAACATAGTTTCCATTTTTCATTAATTGAAACCAAAAAAGGATCTGCCCAAATAAAAAAGCATAGCTTAAAAAGCCAACTATAAGCAAATTCTTTTTAATTTTTTCAAAATTATTTTTTTTTAAATCATTTGTGATTTTATTAAAAAAATAAGCAACATATAATAAAACTAAAGTATTTAACCATAATAAATTAGGTTTCAATAAATACTCTGTATCTTGAGTAGCTGGAATGCTATAAAGGTATCCTGTAACAACTAAAGTAAATAATACAGTACTTACACCAAAGATAACAATAACGGCTGATGTCTGCAACGATATATCAAAAGTTTTACCTTGATGATGGTTATCACTTTCCATCTGTTCTTTTTCCCAAGGCTTATCAGACAATGTTCCAAAAAGTTTTTTAATAAATTTAGACATAACTATAATATATAATATATTAATTGATAAAATATGAAATTAAAGACCTCAATAACTATACTGGGTGGCTGTTTGTTAATTTTTTTATTTATTATGTTGCCTATTGTATTATCGATACAAGAAAAGAAAGAAGATATTGTAGCCTCATATACTGGATCTGCATTTACTTTAATAGATGTAAATAATGAGCCCATAACAGAAAAATCTTTTCAAGGACCGTTAACTGCAATTTTTTTTGGTTTTACAAATTGTCCCGATATATGTCCAATGACACTATCTAATCTAGATCAGGTTATCGAAAAATTAGATGATAGTGAGAAAAAAAATTTGAAAGTTTTTTTTGTAAGTATTGATCCTGAAAGAGACAATCCTCAAATAATTAAGGATTACTTGAATTCATTTAAAAGTAAGATCTATGGAATAACTGGAGATCCACAAAAAGTATTTTTGCTTTCAAAATCATGGGGTGTTTTAAGTGAAAAAATCTTTAATGAAGACGGTGGTTATTTAATCAATCATAGTTCTTCAATACTTTTATTAGATAAAGGAAAGTATATTGATCGAATTAGTCATCATGAAAATTTGGACAATATTTTTAAAATAATTAAGAGTTATTTGTAAGCTTGTAAAAATTAATATGTATTTTTTCTCACATATAAATAAAATAAAAAAATTGACAGTGCTAAAGAAAACCAAGTAATAGCATACTTTTTGTGACTATTTGAAATATTTACAGTAATAATTTTTGGTTTTGGTAATTCTAAATTATTATTTAAGTAAATTACAAATGGTGAAAATTTTTTATTTGTATATTGAAAAATATCATCCCTATCTAAAGTAAACCAGTAATTATCGTTAATATCATTAACAGGCTTAAACCTGTTAGCCTTAGATTGTTTTCTTAACGTTCCTAAAATAGTTTTATGATCAAAAATATCAATTTCTTTAGTATTTTTTTTATCAAAAGGTATCCATCCTCTATTTAATAAAAAGTTTTTATTATTAATTATAATTGGATTAACAACATTAAATCCTGGTGCACCTTTTTCGTTTAAACTATACAAATAAATTTGTTTATCAAAATCTATAACCCCTGAAGTTTTGATTTTTAGATAGTCCTCAGGAACATTGGTCATTAAATCAACAGGTTCTTTCTTCAAAGAAACATCAATTTTATTTAATAATTCATTTTTCCAATCTAATCTTACTAGTTGCCAGCTACCTAATGCTATAAATATAGATATAAAAAAGAATACAAAAATTGAAAATAAAAGTTTATTTCTCAAGGTTAACTATTAACTTCCCCAAATATAGATTGAAGCAAATAGGAATAACCATACTACATCAACAAAATGCCAGTACCACGCAGCAGCCTCAAAGCCGAAAAACTCACCTTTTTTATAATGACCAGTCTTGCCTCTCCACCAACATACAGCTAAAAATATAGTTCCTACAACGACGTGAAACCCATGAAAACCTGTTGCCATATAAAACACAGCACCATATATATTTCCTGAAAAATCAAAACTTGCATGATGGTATTCATAAATCTGCAATAAAGAAAAGCTAAAACCTAAAACAACTGTCATTGCCAAACCTTGCACAAAACTTTCTCTATCACCTTCTTCTAAGGCATGATGCGCCCAGGTAACTGTAGTTCCTGATAGTAGTAAAATTAATGTATTTATCAATGGAATATCCCAAGGATCAAATGTTATAATATCTACTGGAGGCCAAACATTGCCCATGAGTTCTGTAGGAAATAAACTTGCATTAAAATAAGCCCAAAACCACGCAACAAAAAACATTACTTCGGAGGCGATAAAAAGAGTCATTCCATATCTAAGGTGAATTTTAACAACAGGTGTATGATGATTATGATCAACCGACTCTATGATTACATCTCTAAACCACATGTATACTCCATAAAATAAAAGAGCAAAACCCAAATACATTCCCCAGGAAACTTCACTATGCAAATAATAGACAGTCCCTATTGCTAAAAATAAGCTAGAAAATGATACATAAATAGGCCAAGGACTTGGATCTACTAAGTGATAATCATGTTTTTTTTCTGCTGACATTTTTATAATTTTGATTGGTTATAGTAATCTGATGAAAAGAAAGTATAGGACATAGTTACATCTTTAATATTTTTAGTGTTTGGGTCGTTTACCATTTCTGGATCTAAATAAAAAGTCATTATATATGTTGCTTTTTCTCCTGCTTTCAACTCTTGCTTTTCAAAGCAAAAACAGCCTAATTTACTATAATATTTACCAAAAGATGAGGGAGATACATTAAAAGCAGCCACACCATAAGTTGTTTCATCGCCATAATTCTCTACTTGAAATTCGATTCGATTCACTTGACCTATGTTCACATCCATAACATTTTTTTTTACTTTAAAATTCCAGGGTAGTTTGTTTACATTTGTATCAAAGCGAACACTTACTTTTTGATCTAAAACTATATCTGGTGCCTCTTTTGATATTTGCGTAGTTCCACCGAACCCAGTCGCTCTACAGAATATGTCATATAAAGGTACCGCAGCAAATGAAAGGCCAAGCATGATAAAAAAGATTCCAGCTAAAATTATAGGAGTAAGCGTTTTTTTTTGGATCATAATTGTCTGTCAAAAACTCCCACATTATAGAGAGTAAAAAAAAATAGGAATATCATGAAGGCTATTATTCCAAACGCAGTAAAGATGTTTTTTTTTTTAGTTTTTTTGTCAAGTGTCAGCATAATAATATCTTATTTGTTAAAAATAATTTTCTTAAAATTTAATGAGTATTAGATTTTTCAGTATCTTGATCATCCACAAACTTCGGCAACTCATCAAAGGTATGGAAATTTGGTGGTGATGGTATGGTCCATTCTAAAGTTGTGGCACCTTCACCCCAAGGGTTTTGAGCTGCAGCTTTTTTCTTAGAAAAAGAATAAATTAAGTTAACAAAAAATACTAATAAACCACCAACTGCTATGTATGAGCCAACTGATGAAACGTAATTCCATCCAGCAAATGCATCTGGGTAATCAGCATATCTTCTTGGCATTCCTGCTAAACCTAAAAAATGTTGAGGGAAAAATACCAGGTTAACTCCAATAAATGTTA
>OJFP01000571.1_pt1 | contig 25570 bp, 24 predicted proteins | sample 1594141 | NCBI WGS metagenome assembly OJFP01 (sample SAMN05416843, study PRJEB24817) | seawater metagenome | isolation source: Sea water | place: Canada:Atlantic | collected 2013-07 | reverse complement strand
CGAGATGTAGAGAGGTCTCGTGGGCTCGGAGATGTGTATAAGAGACAGGTTCCATATGCCCCCGTAGCGGAATCACCAGCGCCTTTTTACCCAGCGCCAGTACCTCGCTAACGAGGGCAAAACCTGCATTACAGACCACCGCATTGCAACTGCCCAGATCCTGCTGAAAGCCAGCCCGGGAAAAGGGTTTCAGGCAGACCTGATCAAACTGCTGGTCCTGATCCACGTCGGTATAAACCTGAAACCGATAGTCGGAAAAAACGGTCAGGGTGGTCAGCAGCGTCTCAAGTTTCGCCGACGGCAGATAGACCACCACGAGTTTGGGGTCGCAGTTACCAGCCGGCAACATCGATGGGATCAAGGGCGGCAGAATGGGTTGATCAAAATGGTGCCAGTGCAGGCCGACAGCCTCCGTTGCCGGGGCAAAATAATTAAACACGGCTCGACCGGCAAGCGTCGCGCCCCCCAGCGGCACTGGATAGCGAAACGCGTACTGATGGCCGACTCCAATGACCCGGCTCCCGTGTCGTCGGCCCGCCCAGGCAGTCACCGGTTCAAAATCGGTCAATACCAAGTCATAGTCGCGGGTATCCAGATCAAATACATCGCTTAGAAATCGCAGCGGATGATTGCGCAACAGCGTCGCCGGATAATCGAGTCGGCCGGCTTTCATCATCAATGTGAGCCCGGTGAATGCACGGTAATCACCGAATGCCTCCATGTCAAAATAGCGATTTGAATCGCGGCCTGAGAATACATAATCAACCTCAACGCCGGCTTTCCGGAGCGCCGGTGCTAGCGCTCGGGCGCGGGTGATATGGCCATTGCCAGTACCCTGCACGCCATAGAGTATTTTCAAAAAAACCCCCGCAGGTTCAAGGGCGCGTACCGGCAAACACCCAGATCAGGCTGCCCGGGCCATACGCTGTGGATCGTCCTCGACCGTCGACAAACCCAAAGTAGAGAGGTGCTCCAGTAGCTCCAGCCGACCGTCCTGATGCTCTACCAGCGCACTGCAACTCTCTACCCAGTCGCCGGTGTTAGCGTAGATCATGCCCTGCATCTTCTGCAATGCGGCACGGTGAATATGACCACACACCACCCCATCTGCCTGCCGATGGACGGCTGTCTTCACCAGAGTATCTTCATAATGGCCGATGAATTGCACCGCGTTCTTAACCTTGTGTTTCAAATAGCCGGCCAGTGACCAATAAGGGCGGCCGAACACCTTACGAACCGAGTTAACCACCCGGTTAAACAACAACAGCCATTCATAAGCAAGGCTGCCCATCATCGACAACAACCGGCTGCACTGAACCACGCTATCAAACTCATCGCCGTGCATCACCAGCAGACGCTTACCGTCCGCCGTGGTGTGCAGAGCCTCGCGGATAATTTCGAGGTTACCAAACTGATTGCCGACGTAGCCGCGAATCATTTCGTCGTGATTACCCGGTACGTAGACCACCCGCGTATCGTGCTTGGCTTTGCCCAGAATGGTCCGCAACACATCATTGTGGCTCTGCGGCCAGTAAACCGATCGCTGCAGACTCCAGATATCGATAATGTCACCCACCAGATAGAGCGTGTCGCACTCCACGCTGCGCAGAAATTTCAGCAGACTCTCTGCCTGACAGCCTTTCGATCCTAAATGAACATCCGAGACCCAGACGCTCCGGTATTGCTTTGTTTTCGTTGTATTAATTTTCATGGCGCGAATGATCGGCGGTAATAGTGAAGCCAATATTAAAAATTTGTTAATTTTTTGTGACTAATGGCACCGTGCTCAATCGCTTAAACTAGAAGCTAATCTGTATTTTTTATGTCAGCATTACCCATGGAAAAATGGTTCTCTGTGGCCATGTAATATTTTACTTAACAGTGTTAACTAATAACCAAGTACCCTCAATTAATTGATTGCGCCCGGAGGATGCATGGCAGAAATTCTTGGTTTAACCGTGACAGATTTCCCGTTTCTACGGATGAAACCCGCCAATATGCCCTGGGTGCTCCACGGCAACCTCGCCTGGGGCTGGCGTAACCAACCCCATCTGCGTAATACCGGTAACTGGCCGGAGCCAATGCGCAAGGAGTGGCTTAACGACCGGGACCAGGGTCGTACTGCCGGAGCGGTCCATCAGCAACGTCAGTTCAAACAATTTTTACGTCTACGCCGTGAGCTTGATGACTTTAGGCCAGACATCATCGTTAACCTTTATCGAGATGTAGCAGAAACATTTGCGGGTGAAGAACGTCCTCAATTCTGGATTCACGCCCACGATTCGGTGGCAGTCACCCCATACAATCTCTGGACATTTTTCCGCGATAATTATTTTGAAGAAGACCCGGATCGTATCGACATACTGACAGGACATGCCGAGGCAGCGCTCTACCTCGCGAACCACCTACAACAATCGGGCATCACTCCCCGGGTAGTCCCGGAGCCAATCCATCCCAACGGCCTCGGCCACAACGCCATTGCCGCGGCAGTGCACCTCGATTGGGAACGGCGTGAGTTCGGCACGCCCATTATTCCGGTGGGCATCGATCCATTTCGGTTCGGCCGCGATCGGGACGAAGAAGGACTCTCCCCGTTAGATACCAGCCGCGATGATGCCCCCCTAACTCCACAGCAAGCCTTTGATCTTGGCGTCGAGATGGCCAAAGCATGGCGGGCCAGCCCCTGGCGGGTAGCCCTGGTGGCCGGAGTTGACTGGTCCCACGCCAATGATACGGGAAAAAATCTTGAGCGCATTCACCCCGATGTGGTGGCCGATCAGGCTCGCTTTGCCCAGTGGAAGAATGGCCGGTTCGGAAACTGGGGTGCCAGCTGGACATTCGATGAGATGGAGCAACACGCCCAATGGGAGCTACTAATTACCATCGTACTGGCAGGAGCCATGAGCGAGACGGGTAGCCAGGTGACCTATGCGGATTTCCAGCCCACCTGGGTCTGCAATGATAACTTTGTCACCACGGTATTCGAACCTCGCTAGGTGCCAGGCCTACATCAACTCCCAGCTGACTCACCACCGGAGAAACTCGATGATCAATATAATTTTTTATATTACTCAAAAAGCTAACCACCGGGTCTGGAGAAAACGGATATGAGTCGACTAAACGGCAAAGTTGCTCTGGTATTTGGTGCCAGCCCCCACATCGCTGGTACCTGCGCACACAGTTTTGCCAAGCAGGGTGCTCGACTGGCCGTTTGTGACTATTCCGCAGAAGTCGCCCAGCGCGCCACAGAGCTGTTAACCGACAAAGGGTATGAGGCAATTGCTCTACCCGGCGACCCAACGATAGAAAATGAGGCTGCACGCATTGTCAGCGGGACTATCGATCATTACGGCAGGCTGGATATCATGTTCAATCAGGTCGGTAACCAGTATCGTCACACCGTGATGGACTTCAACCTGCACGACTGGAACAGGCAAATCGCAGGCTACCTTACTGGCGGGATGTTAACGACCAAACACACCGCCCGGGCGATGGTGGCCGCCGGTAACGGCGGCAGCATCATCCACATAATTTCTGATGCTGGACACCAGGGAGAGCCGGGCAATTCGGGTTACAGCGCCGCGAAAGCCGGGCTGCTTAACTACAGCCGAGCTGCCGCCATGGAGCTCGCCGAGTTTGATATTCGCGTTAATACCATCAGCCCCACCTTTATGGACCACCTGTTCTGGCAATATCCGGCGAAAATGCTCAACCCGCGGATCCGCGGTCCGCATAACATGTCGGCCGATGATTTTTTGCAGGGGATCCCGCTGAAACGATTTTGCAACGCCGTAGATATTGCCAACGCCGCCGTATTTCTAGCCAGCGATGAGTCCTCCTTCATTACCGCAACTGACATTCCTCTGGATGGCGGCGCACGAAGCAAATACTGGCCCTGGCAGCCAGGCAAACACAGTGGCCTGGATACCCCCAGGGTGCTCGAGGAGTTACAACCTCATCAGTTTGGTGACCCGACCAATGAGATAAAAATCGACTACTAGTTTTTAACCCGATCAGGAGAAACACCCGTGGCAAATGACCCCTTTAATTCACGCTTTGTTCGAGTCGGCCCCTACCGAGCCCACTATATCGAATGCGGTAATGGTATTCCGGTTGTAATGATCCACGGCGGCGGGCCTGGTGCCGCAGGTGAGTTTGGCTGGGGCAATAACATTGCCGCCCTGGGCGAGCATGGCCATGCCATTGCGGTAGATCAGATTGGATTTGGACTCAGCGATAAACCCTTGGATCGTGAGTTTTCTCACATCTTTTTTTGCGAGCATTTCTCCCGATTTATCGAAACACTCTGCATTGATGAATTTTATTTAATGGGCAATTCCATGGGTGCTTACGTTGCTGCGCGTTACGCCCTGGACCACCCGGGCAGGGTAACAAAACTGCTGCTGGTCAGCAGTGGAACTATCGCAACCGCCATGGGTATTGAAATGGGTGTCACCCCGGGGATGAAAACCCTGATTGCCTACGACGAAACCAAAGAAGGATTGCGCGGGTTTCTCAGCGGTATTCACTACCACCCGGAAAATATGAGCGAAGAGAAACTGGAAAAACGCTGGCAATACGCCCAGTTGCCAGGGGTAGCCGCGGTTCAGTCCTCGTTTCTAAATTTTTTTCGCAACAAACGCATCAACGATCCGCAATCGGCTCAGTGGTTTGACCTGCGCCACCGGCTGCCCCATCTCGATATCCCTACCCACTTCATCTGGGGCCGTCATGACATTTTCGCCACCCCAGACATGGCCGGAAAACTGCAAAAACTGCTTCCTAATGCCACTTTTGAATGGTTTGAAGACGCCGGTCATGTAGTGCAAAACGACGAGCCGGAGCATTTCAACGAAGTTGCAGTGAAGTTTTTCTTCGGTGACTAAAATGGCCGCAAAAACGGCACTGCTGCCAGGGATGGCATAACATGGCTCAAATTGTCGGAGCCTGGGCGGTAACCCATTCAGCGGTGATGGTCCGAACATGGGAGCGCGCCTCTACGCAGATCCGTGAGGAAATTTCTGCTGGCTATAAACAGGTCCGCGATCGGTTGCTGGCCACCCAACCCGATTTGGTCATCCTTATCGGTAACGATCACTATCAGAGTTTCTTTCTCGATAACATGCCGGCTTTTTGCCTCGGCATCGGCGACCACAGTCAGGGGTGGGGAGAAGCCGATATTCCCCCATACAGAATGACTATTCCTCGGGATATTGCCGATTCTCTGTTGGATGGACTGCTGGCTCGAAACTTCGATATCGCCTTTGCCAGAAACCTGCCTCTCGATCATAGCTTCATGACGCCCATCCATCTGTTAATGCCCGAAGCAGATATCCCCATAATTCCGCTATTTCAAAATTGCCTGGCACCTCCCTTGCCAGCCCTCGCTCGCTGCCTCGCGCTAGGTCAGGCGCTCCAGAGCACTCTTGAACAGATGCTCGCGCCGCTGCGAGTGGCCCTGATCGCTACCGGAGGGCTGTCCCACGAAATACCCTTGCCAGACTGGCGCGATCTTGGAAAAGAAGAAACGGCAGAAAAATGGCTCAAATTCATGTCCCAGGGCCGTTACCAGGCGGACCGGGAAACTCAGAAAGCAATCGGCGATGAAGTATTACGGTGGGGGAAATCCGGCGGCGGACGAATTGATGAGGATTTCGATCGCGAGATTCTTCAACTCCTAAGCCTGGGGAGATATCAAGATTTAGCCAGGTACGATACCCCCACCATTCGCCAACGAGCCGGCAATGGTGCCCAAGAACTACGAAACTGGGCAACCGCTGCTGGGGCATGTGGTGGCTACCGCGCAGAACAGCTGTTTTATCGGGCGGTACCAGAATGGCTCACCGGCGTTGCGGGGGTTGATCTGCGCGCCAGCAAAACAGCTGCCACGCCGACCAATCCCGGTTAATTTAAAACGTTAACCGGCAGTTAGCCGCTGGGCATGGCGCTCTACCCCGGCATAAAAAAGCCGAGCCGATTCAAGCAACAAGGGTAGGGATCGACGAATCTCTACTTCAATCTCCGGGGTGAGGTGCCGACGCATTGGTTCCCAAACTTTCTTACCAGCATGTTCAAGATCCGCGGTGAGATGGTAGTCAAAGAAAAACACCTGCTCGTCCGTGAGCCCTAACGCTTCTTTCCAGCGTTCCGGCCGGAAGTTGTGCTCTGGCAGCTGCACCAGCACAAATTCATCGATGGACGAACCCATCCAGCCGACGGTCCAGTGCCAATCTCGGGCGAGGTTTTCCAGAATCGAGAAAGAGGCTGCGGTCTCGGTCTCCGGCTCAACGCTATTCATCTGCTCGTCGGTGAGGCCCAGGTTACGCCCCATCTGCCAGAGAATTTTAGTGTGAGCGGCCTTGATCGCCGGGTCGTACACCAGCTCTTCCGACATTTGGGCAATGGTTTTGCGCACAATCGCCTGGTCCGGGCAGCGACTCATCCACGCCGGACGCATCACCGCACTGAAAAAACGGTTACGTAGAATGTGCTGCAGTACGTAGGCCTGACCACGGGCCATCGTCAACTCAGCCGTCACCCAGTCCCAGTCGCGGGCTGCAGTCAACGACGCCGAGGCAACATCATCAACCACATAACCGGCTTGCAGGCCAGCATCAGAAGGGGGATTCATAAAAATTCGCTCCTTAATAGAAAGTTGGCTGGGCTACGGACAGACAATTCTCGTAGATAGAAATTAGCTGCTTGCGGTAGATGGCTCTGCCTTATCAGGCTCCACCACCACCTCCGGCTGGGCAGTTTCGACCTCCATTTCATCCATCTCTGGAAAGTTAAATCCTCGGCCAAACTTGAGCAGGTATCGCCGCCAGGCGATTTGAAACTGGTCTGGCCGATAAGACGGGATCGGGTCATTAAAACCACGACGTTTGGCATAGTCATGAGAGTCTTCGATCATCGCCAGGTCCTGATTATTAAACCGAATCATGCCGACAAAACGACCCCAGGCAAAAAACCTCAGCCAGAAAGAAATTTTTTCTTTTAGCGTCTTTGCGTAACTGCAACAGGTTTGAAAATAAAGATAGTGATCCTCGTCAGTCTGGACAAACCACTCGTAATACATGACGTTACGGATCGGAAAATTTGTGATCCGAATAATGCCCGGGACTTTCACCGACACAATAGTAGTCACGCCCTGCACCGGTGGCATTTCAGCCAGGGGGATTACTTCGCCAATACGATGCACCGGCCACTCCCCAAGCCCCTCAAATTCAGCACTTCGACCGAAATCTGCCATTCGTTCCTGTAACCATTCGCCATCATTGCCCTCATCCATCAACGGCGCTGAAAAATTTTTACCGAAACCAAACATATCGACAAAACGCATGTATAACGAATCACGGTGCAGCATGGTGGCGTGTCCCAGCCCGGGATTTTCGACATGCCATCGCCAGTTGCCACGCACATGCCTCTGAACAATGTGCACCTCTTCTGCGGCAAGCATCGCTGGAGGAATATCCTCTTCGACCGGCACGGGCTCCTCGCTGGCCATCCATATCCAGACGATACCCTTGCGCTCCTCCACCGGGTAGGTCCGCACTCGAATCTGCTTATTGAGGATTGGGCTGTCGGGGCCGTCGGTCAGCGCCGCCATCAGTGCGCCGTCTTCAAGATCAAACGTCCAACCGTGATAACGACAGGTCACCGTATTACTGCCAGGGAACTCACAGGTCCCCCGGGAGAGGCGCGACCCACGATGAGGGCACTCATTTGCTACCGCAAATAACTTTCCATTGCGGCGCATAATGGCGACCTCGTCACCCATGACCGTCAGCGCCAATGGCTTTTTTCTACCGATTTGGCGACCGGACGCTACGGGATGCCAGTAATTACGCATTCCCAGCGCAGGTACTTGCTCGTAAAAAAGCTTGTTAATCGTCGTCTGCTGCTTACGTACCAAGCGATCATCAACTGCGTTCATAACAAGGTATCTCCCGGGTTTTCACACTCCAAAGTCAGCTTAACTAAAGAACCAACCGCTCTCAATCGGAAAAACCCGTAAAAATCTACACAGGGAAGAGTCCAGCCTAACCAGCTTGCAGCTGCCCCGGCACAAAGCGAGAGCCCCGTCGGGTGAAACGTTTCAGCCAGCCATCACAACGCGGGCATTGCTAATCAATCACTCTACGCTATACGACCTCGGTTTTAAGAAAAATAACCCAACGCCGCCCTCATCACCATGAACCAGAGCGAGAAGGCGCTCACCAGATAAAGCCCAAATCGAACGATTACAATGTTCGCGGTACAGTGCATAACACTGTGGAGCACCCGAAATCCGGTAAATATCCAGGCAGCTGTCAGGTAGGTCTCGTCCACCTGCTGGGTCATAAACAGCATCAACACTAGCGCATAAAAAATAACCGGCAACTCGAACAGGTTCTTCAGATTATCCGAAGGCTGGGCGACGGCCACCGGTGCAGCCATATCCAGCTCCAGCGCTGTTCCCCGGTCAGGTTTGTAATCACCGGAAAACACGAACGGCAGCCGGCGCGCGTACATATAAAGCCAGACCACCAGCGTTAGGAAAAACATGACAAAAAGCGGAGCGAATATTTCAGCCTGATTCATGATTCCCCACCTCGATTACCGGATGAAAGATGGAGCGGGTGAAGGGAATCGAACCCTCACTATCAGCTTGGGAAGCTGAAGTTCTACCATTGAACTACACCCGCTATTTGAGCCTGTCTCGCCTTGGCATTCTAGCGAGTTTATCGGGTTAACACGAGCTGGCCTGTCTGAGCGGGCTACCCCAGCATCGGCAAGGCCAGCAGCAGGGCACCCAGCAATAAGCGGTAGATTACGAAAGGGGCCATACCGACATAAGCTAGCAACCGAATAAACGCCTCAATACAGAGATAGGCACTAACCGCTGACACCAGCATGCCGATCAGTAACAGATCGAGCCTTACCGATGTACCCACCTGCAGCAGTTCGATGCCTTTGAGTCCGCCAGCCAGGAAAATGGTTGGAATCGATAGTAAGAACGCAAACCGGGCGCTGCCTTCACGACTCAGGCCCACCATGAGTCCGGCGGTAATGGTAATACCGGAGCGGGAGGTACCGGGAATCAGTGCCAGCGCCTGAGCGAGACCGACAATGGCGACGTCTCGCCAGCGGATTTGATACTCGCTGCGCTCGCCTCGGTGTCGCCAGTCGGCCCAGCCGAGCAGCAGACCAAAACCGATGGTTGCCAGCGCAATGACCAGTGTGGAACGCAGGTTGATCTCTATCCAGTCACCGGCGAGCAAACCAACCAGACCGACCGGAATCGTGCCGAGCAGCACCGCCCAGGCCAGCTGGCCCTCGTGGCTCATCTGCCGGCGGGTGATGGAATCCGTCCAGCCGCGCCAGAGAGGGCGGATGTCCTTACGGAAATACCCGAGTACTGCCGCCAGCGTGCCGACGTGCACGGCCACATCAAAGGCCAGCCCCTGATCAGGCCAGCCCAGCAGCGCCGGCACCAGAATAAGATGGGCGGAGCTGGAAATGGGTAAAAACTCGGTCAACCCCTGCACCAGCGCAAGGATCAGGGCCTGAACAAGGCCCAGCTGTTCCACGCCTATTCCACCGTGATGGTAATGCGCTCGGAAAGCAGGGGCGGATCGTGGGGGATGTGGCTGAAGTCACCGAGCAGTAGTTGCAGGGTATGCTCGCCCGGGGTCAACTCAATGGTGGTTTCTGTCTGGCCGCCACCAAAATGGAGGTGGTTCGCATCGCTGGGGACTGGCAGGTTCATGGGCGGCAGGTCGGTATCGATCAACAGATGGTGATGACCCGTGTGTGCTTGTTGGACACCCGCTGGTGCCACCCCAAACCCGGTCAATCCAAACTGCACGGTTACCGGCCCGGAAACCACTGCACCGTTTTGTGGGGAGATGAAGTAGAGCTTGCCCGCTGTCTCGCCAGCAGAAACGGCTACCCCACTGCTGAACAACAGGCTAATCAGCAGGTAGCGAATTTTCATGAATAACGATCGTTGGGCTTGCATCGAAAACTCCGGGTTACTGGCGGGCCACGCGATAAAGCGCGACCTCGCCAAACAGATTGGGAAACAGTGTTGCCGCCATGCCGCCACGGGCGTGTCGGTGGTTAAGCACCTGCCGCTCGAGCACCTTTAAATCCAGATCCGCACAGAGCCGGTCAAAATCATTGAGACTGCACAGGTGCAGATTCTCGGTCTCGTACCAGGCCGACGGCAGCGCTGCCGACACCGGCATTTTACCCTGCAGCCCAAGCTGTACACGACAGCGCCAGTGACCAAAATTGGGCAGGGTGACAATTCCCTGCTTACCAATCCGCAACATTTCTCCCAGCAGGTCACTGGGGTAATGGGTTGCCTGCAGGGTCTGATTCATCACCACGTAATCAAAGCTGTTATCGGCAAATTCACTCAGGCCCGCTTCAATATCGGCATGAATCACATTGACGCCCCGGTCGATGCATTCATTGACCTTGGCGATGTGGATCTCAACGCCGTAACCAGTAATCTGTTTTTCGCGTTGGAGATAGGCAAGCAGGGCGCCATCGCCACACCCCAGATCGAGCAGGTGACTGCCCGGTTTAATCCAGTCAACGATCGCCCGGAGGTCGGCCCGCAGCGATGACGCCTGATGGGAACTAGGCTGCGACATTAGTGCGCCCTGCCAGCGGTCTGATTCTGTGCGAGAAACGACCGTAAACAGGCCTCATACCGGTCGTGCGGAAGTAAGAAGGCATCGTGACCGTCCGGGGATTCAATCTCTGCGTAACTGACCGGTTTTCGATTTTGATGCAGCGCGGCGACAATCTCGCGGGAACGCTGGGGCGAGAAGCGCCAGTCGCTGGTAAATGAAACCACCAGAAACCGGGCCTGAACATTGGCAAGTGCCTTGCCCAGATCACCCCCGAAAGGCTCAGCAGGATCAAAGTAATCAAGCGCCTTGGTCATCAGCAGATAAGTATTGGCATCGAAACGATCCACAAAGGTCTCGCCCTGATGGCGCAGGTAGCTTTCGATCTGAAATTCAACATCAAACCCGAAATTGACCTTGCCTTCACGCAGCTCGCGACCAAACCGCTCGCGCATCATGTCGTCCGATATATAGGTGATATGCCCCAGCATACGGGCCAGCATCAGCCCATGATGGGGCACTCCGGCGTGCTCGGCATAGCGGCCCTGGTGGAAATCGGGGTCAGACATAATCGCCCGCCGCGCGACTTCGTTAAAAGCGATATTCTGCGCCGAAAGTTTGGGCGAGGCGGCAATAATTAACGCGCTGGCGACCCGGTCGGGAAAGTCGATGGTCCACTGCAGCGCCTGCATACCGCCTAAACTGCCGCCGGCCACCGCCGCCCATCGATCAATACCGAGCCGATCGGCCAGGCGAGCCTGGGTGACCACCCAGTCGGTGACGGTTACCACGGGAAAATCCGGCCCCCAGGGTTTGCCAGTCTCAGCATTGATACTGGTCGGGCCGGTAGAACCTGCGCACCCGCCAATATTGTTCAGGCTGACCACGTAGTAGTGGTTGGTATCAATCGGCTTGCCCGGGCCAATGTGCTGATCCCACCAGCCGGGTCGAGCATCGCCCTCGTGATAACCGGCAGCATGATGGTCGCCACTAAGCGCATGGCAGATCAGCAGCGCGTTTGATTTATCCGCATTCAAGGTGCCGTAGGTTTCAACCACCAGTTGATACCCCGGCAGGGTTCGCCCACAGACAAGCAGCAACGGCTCGTCGAACTGAAACGTCTGCGGCTCAACCAGGCCAACGGAGTGGTCGGTCGCTGTCTGGTCAGCGGAAGCCATTAGCGGTTATTTACTACTACGCTGCCGTAACCGGCTGGCACTGCGAAGGCGCAGGGCGTTGAGCTTGATAAAGCCGTCGGCATCGGCCTGGTTATAGGCACCCTGATCATCCTCAAAGGTGGCAATTTCCGGGTCGAACAGGGAGTCAGTTTCTGACCGCCGCCCGACAACGGTGACATTACCCTTGTAAAGCTTGACCCGAACTTCACCGTTAACATTTTCCTGGGACTCATCAATCAGACCCTGCAACGCTTCACGTTCGGGACTCCACCAGTAGCCGTTGTAGATGAGAGTGGCATAGCGGGGCATCAACTCGTCTTTCAGGTGTGCCACTTCCCGGTCGAGGGTGAGGGATTCGATGGCCCGATGGGCACGCAGCATGATGGTGCCGGCGGGGGTTTCATAACAGCCCCGGGCTTTCATGCCCACGTAGCGGTTTTCTACAATATCGGCCCGGCCGATTCCGTGCCGGCCACCCGCCTCATTGAGCCAGCGCATGACATCCGCCGGCGCCATGACCTCACCGTTAATCGCCACGATATCGCCGTGCTGATAGCTCAGTTCAACCCACTCAGGCTGATCCGGGGCGGCTTCGGGGCTCACGGTCCAGCGCCACATGGATTCCTCGGGTTCGTCCCAGGGGTCTTCCAGAATACCGCCCTCGTAGGATATATGCAGCAGGTTGGCATCCATGGAATAGGGAGATTTCTGTCCCTGTTTTTTGAAATCCACGGGAATATTGTGCTGTCCCGCATAGGTAATCAGTTTTTCTCGCGACAGCAGGTCCCACTCGCGCCAGGGGGCGATGACCCGAATATCCGGCTGCAGGGCATAGCAGCCCAGTTCAAACCGTACCTGGTCGTTACCCTTACCCGTGGCACCATGGGCGATGGCATCGGCGCCGGTTTCGCGGGCAATCTCCACCATCCGCTTGGAAATCAGCGGCCGGGCGATGGAAGTACCCAACAGATACTCGCCCTCATAAATGGCATTGGCACGAAACATGGGAAAGACAAAATCACGGGCAAATTCACCGGTAAGATCGTCAATAAAAATATCGCTGGCACCCATGGTCTCGGCCTTGGCGCGGGCCGGTTCCAGCTCTTCGCCGCCCTGACCGATGTCAGCGGTAAAGGTAACCACCTCGCAGTGGTAGGTCTGCTGCAACCATTTAAGAATTATTGAGGTGTCGAGCCCACCGGAATAGGCTAGCACCACTTTTTTTACATCATTCATCGTCCTAATCAACCTTATGTCTGACTTATCAATTTAATTATTTGCGTTTCGGCACGAATATATCGGTAACGCTGCCATCAAATACTTCGGCGGCCATCGCCACCGTCTCTGACAGAGTTGGATGGGGATGAATAGTCAACGCCAGGTCTTCCGCGTCGGCCCCCATTTCGATGGCGAGCACACCCTCGGCGATTAAATCCCCGGCACCGGGACCGACGATACCGACACCAATCACCCGATGGCTCTGTTCATCAAATAGTATTTTGGTCATGCCTTCATCGCGGTGCAGGCTCAAGCTACGACCATTGGCAGCCCAGGGGAAAACCCCCTTACCATACTTAATGTCCTGCTCTTTGGCCTGCGCTTCGGTGACACCAGCCCAGGCAACTTCTGGATCGGTAAACACCACGGCCGGTATCGCCAGCGGATCAAACGCCGATTTCATGCCCGCAATCACCTCGGCGGCAACCTTACCTTCGTGAACGGCTTTGTGCGCCAGCATGGGATCACCGGCGATGTCACCAATGGCAAAAATATGCGGCACCGAGGTGCGCATCTGCTCATCAACCACGGCAAAGCCGCGTTCATTAATCTCAATACCGGCTTTTTCGGCATCAAACAGCTGGCTGTTGGGACGTCGGCCCACCGACACCAGCACCCGGTCATAAATCCCGCTAGCCTCGCCGTCGGGTCCTTCAAAACTCACCTTAAGGCCGTTTTTCTGCGGTTTAATGTCGGTCACTTTGGTGTTGAGCTTGATCTCTGCTAGCTTGCTCTGCAGCCGCTTCTGCAGCGGTTTCACCAGATCAGCATCGGCACCTGGCAACAATGCAGGCATAAATTCCACCACACTCACTGCACTACCCAGCGCGTGGTAAACACTGGCCATTTCCAGGCCAATATAACCGCCGCCGATGACCAGCAATTTTTTCGGAATATCCTCGAGTTCCAGCGCGCCAGTTGAATCCATCAATCGTGGGTCGTCGTAAGGAAAATTCGGAATACGGGTCGGACTGGAACCGCAGGCAACCACGGCATTCTCAAAATTGATGCGGGTATCGCCATCCTCTCCAGTCACCATTAACTCGTTGGCACTGGTAAAGCGGCCCTCGCCCTGAACGACCTGCACCTTGCGCTGCTTTGCCAGCCCCGCCAGACCCCCGGTGAGTTTGCCCACCACGCTCTGTTTACCGGCGCGGACCTTGTCCAGGTCGATGGTCGGCTTGCCAAAACTAACGCCCATGTCGGCCGATTCGGTGGCTTCATCAACAACCTTGGCCACGTGCAGCAGGGCTTTGGAGGGAATACAGCCAACATTGAGGCAGACCCCACCCAGAATTGGGAATCGCTCAACCAGCACCACTTTTTTGCCCAGATCGGCGGCACGAAAAGCTGCCGTGTAGCCACCCGGTCCGGCGCCTATCACCACCACTTCGGTTTCGATGGAGGTCTTTTCCGCTTTAGCCATTATTTTTTTCCAGAGTCCGTTTAGAGAAGTAGATCGTGGCTGAAAACTACAGCAGTACTCGCCGAATATCGGCAAGATTATCGGCAAGGTGGCGCGTAAAGCGTGCAGCCACCGCACCATCGATGACACGATGATCGTAGGAGAGCGACAGCGGCAACATTAATCTGGGCTGAAATTCACTACCGTCCCAAACCGGTTTCATTTGCGACCGCGACAGCCCAAGAATAGCCACATTGGGGTGATTGACCACCGGCGTAAAGGCCGTACCGCCAATGCCACCGAGGCTGGAAATAGTAAAACTACTACCCTGCATTTCATCCGGCTTGAGTTTGCGTTGTCGGGCACGACCACTTAAATCACCCAGCGCAGCCGCAATTTCGAAAATCCCTTTCTGATCGACATCGCGCACCACGGGCACCACTAATCCCGCTTCCGTCTCAACCGCCACGCCGATATGAAAGTACTTTTTCAGCACCAGTTGCTGACCATCGGCATGCAGCGAAGAATTGAAATCCGGGAAGTGACGCAAACTATGCACCACGGCTTTCATCACCAACGCCAACAGGGTCAACTTCACCTCCTGCTGATCGGCAAGACTTTTCTGGGCCTGTCGAAAAGCTTCCAGTTCCGTAATGTCCGACTCATCAAACTGCGTAACCTGCGGAATTTGGGGCCAGGAGCGGCTCAAATTTTTGGCCGTGAGCTGGCGAATTCTGCTCAGGCTTAACAGTTCGGTCTCGCCCCATTGTGAATGATCATAATCCGGCAGGGGCTCCAGACCTGCGCCGCCCCCACTGCCGCTGGTAAGCAGCCCTTTAACAAACGCGGTGACGTCACTGCGGGTAATCCGCCCTTTACGACCACTGCCGTTAATCGCGCCCAGATCAGCACCGAGCTCACGCGCAAACTGGCGCACTGCCGGGCTGGCGTGGGCGCTGCTGGTTGAACTGTCAGCATCCGGCGCCGGCGTTTCAGCCTTAGCCGCTCGTGTGGGCGTGTCTGGTTTCTCAACCGATTCGACTGAGTCCTTATCCTCCGAGTCCTTCTCCTCTGAGTCCTTCTCCTCTGAGTCCTTCTCCTTGGAAGAATCACTTCCCTCAGAATCGCTTTCCTCCGATTCTTCAGCTTGCTCACTCTCCACCACGGCGATCAAATCACCCTCGGCAAGCTTATCGCCGGCTTTCACCAGAATCTGCACAACGGTTCCAGCAACGTCCGCCGGTATATCCATTGCCGCTTTGTCGGTCTCCAGGGTCACCAGCGTATCGTCTGCCCCAACACTGGCACCTTCTGCTACCTCAACCGCGGCGACATCAACCTGATCGACGCCGTCACCTAAACCAGGAACCTTAATTTCAATTTTCATTTTGCTGCCTTATACGGGCTTAAACAGAAACGGGATCAGGGCGGCCACCGTCGATACCCAGTTGGGCGCCCGCTTTTTTCAGGGTTTTTGAGTCGATTTCACCCTGCTCGGCCAGGGCGTACAGCGCGCTGAAGGCAACGTGATAACGATCAACTTCAAAAAAACTACGCAGGTTTTCACGGGTAGCACTGCGGCCAAAACCGTCAGTTCCCAACACCGTGTAGGGCGAACTCACCCAGTTACGCACCTGATCCGCATAGGCCTTGATGTAATCAGTGGCCGCAATGACTGGACCGGGTTCGCCCTCCAGCTGCTGCTCCAGATAACTAACCCGGGCTTTATCGCCTGGATTCAACCGGTTATGACGTTCCACCGCCAGACCATCGCGACGCAGTTCGTTAAAACTGGTCACGCTCCAGATATCGGCGAGTACGCCAAAATCCTGCTCAAGAATATCCGCCGCTGCGATAACTTCGCGCAATATCGAGCCGCAACCCATCAACTGCACTCGTGGTGCCTTTCCACGCTTTTTTGGTGCCGGACGCAACTTATAGATTCCACGCAAAATGCCCTCTTCAACGCCTTTGGGCATGGCCGGTTGCTGGTAATTCTCGTTCTCTACCGTGAGGTAGTAATAGATGTTCTCATCATCACCATACATCCGCTGGATGCCGTCCTGAATAATCACCGCCAGCTCATACATATAGGTCGGGTCATAGGCTCGGCAATTGGGAATCGTTGCCGCCAGCAGGTGACTATGGCCATCCTGATGTTGCAAGCCTTCGCCGTTCAGAGTGGTGCGGCCGGCGGTAGCGCCGATCAGAAACCCTCGGGCGCCCATGTCGGCGGCAGCCCAGGCAAGATCACCAATGCGTTGAAAACCGAACATGGAATAGAAGGCATAAAACGGCACCATGCTCACACCATGGTTACTGTAGGCAGTGCCGGCAGCCATCCAGGAAGAGAAAGCACCGGCTTCGTTGATGCCCTCCTGCAGAATCTGTCCCTTGATATCTTCACGATAGAACATAAAGCTATCGGCATCTTCAGGCTCGTACTTCTGGCCCTCAGAGGCGTAAATGCCTAACTGCCGGAACAGCCCTTCCATACCAAATGTCCGCGCCTCGTCGGGGACGATCGGCACCACGTGCTTGCCAAACTCCTTGTCCTTGACCAGCTGCGTCAGGATGCGCACAAAAGCCATGGTAGTGGAAACCTCACGGTCACCACTGCCATCCAGCGCCGCCTGATAACTGGCCAGCGGTGGCACAGGCAATGCGGGGGCATTGGGGTTACGGGCCGGCAGATGGCCACCCATGGCCTCACGGCAAGCTCGCAGGTAAACCATCTCCGGTTCATCATCAGCAGGCTTGTAAAGCGTGGCAGCGGTCGCCTCTTCATCGGTTAGCGGAATATGAAAACGATCACGAAAATAGAGCAGATGTTCCGGACCCATTTTTTTCTGCTGGTGGGTAATATTCTTACCCTCACCCGCATCACCCATGCCATAGCCCTTCACGGTTTTACATAAAATCACCGTCGGCTTATCGGACTGCATCGCCGCGTGGTAGGCCGCGTAGACCTTACGGAAATCGTGACCACCACGCTTCAGAGCAAATATCTCGTCATCCGTCAGGTGCGCCACCAGCTGTAGCAGCTCCGGATACTCACCAAAAAAGTGCTCGCGGGTGTAGGCCCCACCTTTGGCTTTATACGCCTGGTATTCGCCATCGACGGCCTCTTCCATGCGCTTGGCGAGGATGCCGCTTTTATCTTTATCAAGCAACGCGTCCCAGGCGCCGCCCCAGACCACCTTGATTACGTTCCAGTTGTCTCCGAGAAAATCGGCTTCCAGCTCCTGAATGATCTTGCCGTTACCGCGCACCGGGCCATCAAGCCGTTGCAAATTACAGTTGATGACAAACACCAGATTGTTGAGCTTCTCCCGGTTGGCCAGCGACAGGGCGCCACGGGATTCCGGCTCATCCATCTCGCCATCACCCAGGAACGCCCAGACCTTACGATCCTTCATGTCCATCAGGCCACGATTGTGCAGATAGGCCATAAACCGGGCCTGATAGATGGCCATGATCGGCCCCAACCCCATGGAGACGGTGGGGAACTGCCAGAATTCCGGCATCAACCAGGGATGAGGGTAGGACGTTATTCCTTCGCCGTCGCCCAGATCCCGGCGAAAATTAAGCAGTTGTTCTTCGCTCAGGCGACCTTCTAAAAAGGCACGGGCGTAGATGCCGGGTGACGTGTGCCCCTGAAAAAACACCATATCGCCGCCATGGTCATCGGTGGCACCTCGAAAAAAGTGGTTAAAACCAACCTCGAGCATGGTCGCGCAGGAGGCATAACTGGCAATGTGCCCGCCAACACCGCTGCCATCGGCGTTGGCCCGCACCACCATCGCCATGGCATTCCAGCGGTTATAACCGCGCAGCTTACGCTCAAGGTCGGGGTCACCTGGAACCGGTGGCTCACGGTCCGCCGGAATCGTGTTCAGGTAAGGCGTGTTCGCATTGTAGGGTGATTCCACGCCGCGCCGACGCGCTTCATCGGCCAGCTGCTGGAGCAGAAAATGGACCCGCTCGGGGCCGTCGGCCTCAAAGGTGGACCCTAGCGCGGCAAGCCACTCCAGGGTTTCCTGGGGGTCAATATCCGATGTCGCGGTGAGGTCGGCCGTCTTGGCCTCATGAGGTTTATTCATTAACTAACGCCCTCCGATTCCTGGGTAGTTGATCGGGTAACTATATTGGCACCGACCGCTGCTGATCTGGTTATCGCCAGCATTGGCGAGGTAATTGCCATCTGCCTGGATGCGGCAATCGCAAAGCGCGCCATTCTACACCAGCCAAATTATCCTGGGCCCAGGAGCCCCTCAGTCAGACAGGGTAAAATGGTGATTAATCACCCGATACTCAACCGCTAACTGGCTGCCATGACTGACTCTATTACTATCTCCCCTCCCGACGACTGGCACCTTCACTTGCGTGACGGTCCCATGCTCGAAACCGTTGTCGGCCACAGTGCCAGTCAATTTACCCGTGCCATGGTGATGCCCAACCTGGTACCACCGGCCACTCAATGCCAGCAACTACTCGACTACCGGCAGCGCATTCTTGCGGCGCTACCGGACGACAGTCAGTTTAATCCGATCATGGCCCTCTATCTGACCGACCAGCTCGATGAAGCCGAAATTAGCGAGGCCGCCAGCAACCCCCATATTGGCGCGGTCAAACTCTATCCGGCCGGGGCAACCACCAATTCCGATGCCGGCATCGGCGACCTGCAGGCAATCTATCCCATCCTTGAATGGATGGAAAAACATGATTTGCCGCTGCTGGTGCATGGCGAGGTGACTGACCCGGAAATCGATATCTTCGACCGTGAAACGGTGTTTCTGGAGCGACATCTGCAACCCATTGTCGATACCTTCACCAACCTGCGAGTAGTACTGGAACATATCACCACGGCTCACGGCATCGCCTTCGTCGAGCAGGCCCGCAGCGGGGTTGGCGGCACTCTCACCGCTCATCACCTGCTACTCAACCGCAACCATATGCTGGTCGGCGGCATCCAGCCCCACCACTACTGTCTGCCGGTGCTCAAACGCGAAAGCCACCGTCAGGCGCTGATCGCCGCCGCCACAAGCGGGAACCCCCGTTTTTTTGCCGGCACTGATAGCGCGCCCCACCCGAAATCTGAGAAAGAATCGGCCTGTGGCTGCGCGGGCATCTATACCGCACCGATTGCCGTTGAGCTCTATACCGAGGTATTCGATAACGCCAATAGCCTGAACCGACTGGAAGGGTTTTTAAGCCACCACGGGGCCGATTTTTACCGCCTGCCCCGCAACCCGGGTGAGATAACCCTGCAGAGAAACCCCTGCCCGGTGGAGAGGGAATTTGGTCAGGATGAGCAACGAGTCGTGCCGTTAAGAGCCGGCGGCTGGTGCCAGTGGCAAATCCTCAGCCGAACTAACTGATCGGCACCAATGGGTTGGCGTTAACCGCCGGCCATGCAGCCCATTGCACCAGCCATTGCTGAATCATCGGCCAGAACTGCAGTGAAAATCCGCCCACCACTAGTTGTTCAAGGCTCACTCCTAGCGCAATAGTCACCAGCGACAGCTGCTGGCCATCAACCAGGTTTTGGGTCAGGGCCAGTTCCAGCTCCGGCAGCAGCTGGTGCAATTTTTCACCCGCACGGTCGACCAAAACCGGCGCATCGGGCGCCTGCGGATTTAGCCGGCAATAATAGAGTTGCTGCGCGGATAGCGGCGCCAGCCTGACTGACTGCCAGTCGAGCCACTGATCGGCCATCGCACGGGCCTGAACGTCGCCGGGATAGATTGCCGCTTCCGTCGGGCGACTGGCGACCAGATAACGCTGTATGGCGTGAACTTCAGCCAGAGTAAAGCCGTCATCGTCGATCATTGGCACTTTACAGAGTGGGTTCAACGCCTCTGGCAGGTAGATCGCATCCCCCTGACCGATCTCTACCAGTTCGCAGTCGATCCCCAACTCAGTGCAGAGAATCAGGATTTCCCGCGTCGGCGCGGAAAGCCGGTGCCCATATAGTTCCATCAACTCAATTCCAATTTCAATTCAGGGGCAGGGGTTAGAAAAACGACGGTGAATGGCCTGAATTCCCTCCAGCACCTCGGCACTTAAACTCACTTCAGCACTGGCAATGTTGCTTTCCAGCTGGCTCAGAATAGTAGCGCCCACAATGGTGCTGGCAAGAAAAGGCCGTGAATTCACATAAGCCAATGCCATTTGTGCCGGATCAAGGTCATTATCCCGCGCCAGCTGCACGTATTCTCGGGTAGCGGCCACGCCCTGTGGATTGGTGTAGCGCGCAAATTGTGGAAATTGATTAACCCGATCACTGGCACCCGCCGTGCCATCGATATATTTACCGGACAGGGTGCCAAACGCCATGGGTGAATAAGCCAGCAGACCGACCTTTTCGCGATGACACACCTCGGCAAGACCAATTTCGAACGATCGGTTTAACAGGCTGTAGGGGTTCTGAATGGAGACGATGCGCGGCAAACCCATGGATTCCGCAGCCTGCAACCAGCGCATGGTCCCCCAGGGGGTTTCGTTGCTGATTCCCAGGTACCGCACCTTGCCGGCGGCCACCAGTTCGCCCAGCACGGTCAGGGTCTCTTCAATGGCAATGTGCTCCGCTTCAGCATCGTGCTGGTATTCAAGCTGGCCAAAATAGTTGGTTTGCCGGTCGGGCCAGTGCACCTGATAAAGGTCGAGATAATCGGTTTGTAGTCGGCGCAGGCTCTGTTCAACCGCCGATTCGATATTTGTCCGGTCGAGTCGGGGCCCGCCACGCAGGTATTTCATGCCCATGGAACGACCAGAGACCTTGGTAGTCAGGATGACCTGGTCCCGTTTACCGCGCGCTGCCAGCCAGTTACCGATGATGGTTTCAGTGCTACCCTGAGTCTCCTGTTTGGTGGGCACCGAATACATTTCCGCGGTATCGATAAAGTTGACCCCCTGTTCCAGGGCGTAGTCGAGCTGCTCAAATGCTTCCGACTGGCTGTTTTGCTGGCCCCAGGTCATGGTGCCAAGACAGATTAGGCTAACGTCTAAATCAGACGTGCCAAGCGAACGATATTGCATAGTGACTCCAGAGGTTAACCACCTGCGAACAGTCAGGCAGGTTGATACGGAACGAAAACAGGCGGCAAATTATGCCACCGAGGCTAATCCGCATCCGCCAGTGACAACAAAACTGGTTATCAACTCAATGATACGTAGAATACCCGCCGCGATACCCGTTAGCTTATTACCGGTGTCCCCTCATCCAAACTAAATAACCCCAAGGACAGACCATGGAACGCGACTCAATAGCCATTCACGGCGGATATTCCCCGGACCCCACCACCAAATCCGTGGCGGTGCCGATCTACCAGACCACCTCTTATGCCTTTGATAACACCCAGCACGGTGCCGATCTGTTTGACCTGAAGGTCGAAGGCAACATCTACACCCGCATCATGAATCCGACCACCGACGTGCTCGAAAAACGAGCAGCCGAACTGGAAGGCGGAATCGCCGGACTGGCCGTCGCCTCGGGGGCTGCGGCGATTACCTACTCGATCATGAATCTGGCCCGGGCCGGCGACAACATTATTAGTAGCGCCAAGCTTTACGGCGGTACCTATAACCTGTTTGCCCACACTTTTCCGCAGTTTGGAATCGAAGTCAGGTTTGTCGACCACACCGACCTGGATGCTCTTAAAAACGCCATCGATGAGCGTACGAAAGCGGTGTTTTGCGAGACCATTGGCAACCCTGGCGGCAACATCACCGACATTGCCGGCTTTGCCGATATCGCCCACGCCCAGGGTGTGCCACTGATCGTGGATAGCACCGTGGCGACCCCACAAATCTGTCGGCCGATTGAACATGGCGCAGATCTGGTGATTCATTCGTTAACCAAGTACATGGGCGGCCACGGTACCAGTATGGGCGGTGTCATTATCGATGGCGGCAACTTCCCCTGGGCTGACCACTCTGATCGGTTTCCCCAGCTCTGCATGCCAGACCCCTCCTACCACGGGGTGGTGATGACCGAAGCCTTTGGCCCGGCGGCAGCTATCGCCCGCACCCGTGTGGTGATACTCCGCAACATGGGCGCAGCCCTGTCGCCATTCAATGCTTTCCAGATTCTCCAGGGAATTGAAACCCTGCCGCTGCGGATGGAGCGACATTGCAGCAATGCTTTGGCAGTGGCGCAGCACCTGGAAACCCACGACCAGGTGAGCTGGGTGGGTTACGCGGGCCTGCCGAGTCACCCCGACTACGATCTTGCCCAGAAATATCTCGGCGGTACCGCTTCCGGGATTCTCACTTTTGGCCTTAAAGGCGGCCTCGAGGCCGGCGCTAAATTTATCGATGCGCTGCAACTCGTCGTACGTCTGGTGAACATCGGCGACGCTAAATCTCTGGCCACCCACCCGGCCACCACTACCCATCGCCAGCTCAACGCTGAGGAACTCGAGGCTGCCGGGGTTACTCAGGACATGGTCCGCCTGTCAGTGGGCATTGAGGCGGTCGGCGACATCATTGCCGACATTGATCAGGCGTTAGCAGCAGCCCGCTAAACCAACGCTGATCCACTATAAAAAAAGCCCCGTTTCCTCACTTGAGGAAACGGGGCTTTTTTTATGTGTCAAATCAGACGCAGCAGCCGCTGCGCCAGACCATTATTCGACGGCCACGTGCAATTTATCGGCGTGGTGTTTTACGTGACCGCTGCGTTTCTGCATGTACTCACGGACCTGCCGGGTCGCGACGTCGAACGCATCGCGAATGGCCACGTAGAGATCCTCTGCAGGCTCACGAGTAATGGCTAGCTCCTTACCCGGCAATGTAAGGTCAATATGGACGTTGTACAGAACCCCTTTATGCTGATGCCGATGCGGGCACTCAACCACCACACGACAACTGGTAAGAAGGTCGGAGAAATGCTCCAGTTTTTCAGCTTTTTTTCTCACCGCTGCGTCAATCGCATCGGTCATTTCCAGGTTTTTAGCCGTAATCTGTAGGGGTATTCTCATAATTGCCCTCCTTAAGGACGTTATCAAAATAGTGACTACTTCTGCCGGTCAACCCTCCTGGCCATCTCCTTAGTAGACGGCGCTGCCTCTGCCGACGATGACCACATTAGCCCTCGGTTGCTGTGGGGTCAATGGTTCAAATCACTCCAACGAGCATCCATTGTCCGCGCTCAGCTAACTTCACCTACACAGGAAACCATGGCGCTGTTTAACTTACAATGTAATTCAGTGGCGGTGCCCAACCATCGCCATCAGCACACCCAACACTATTAACTGACTAACTACTTATGATTCGACAAACGATTGACCAAATTAAGCAAAAACTGCACACAGCCGAAGAACTGGCCGATGATCTGCGTGAGCAGTTACTGGAAAAACTCGAAGAACTCGACACGGAACTGGACTCCGGCGAGGCCGCCGAATACGATTCTGAATCCCTGAATAGTCTGGTCAGTTTCACCCAGCTCTCCGCCCATGAGGCGCTACGCCCGCAACAGGATCCGGAATTATTGAAACTGGCCCTGAAAGGGGTAGAGCGTAACCTCGAACAATTCGAAGCCGACCACCCCCGACTGGTTAACCTGGTCAATAATTTTTGTATCACCCTGTCAAACATGGGTATCTAAAGGGTGCGGGACGACCACGGCGAACTCGATCATGCCGACTGATCTACCGACAAAACTGGCTGCGCTGCGCGACCAGCTAAGCGGATCCCGGTGTCAGGGTGAAATTCAGCGCAGCGAATCCAGCGATGCCGACGCAACCCAGACGATGGTGCCATTGCCGTTGAACGGTAAGCCCATCAGCTGGCCAGATCGCCCAGCCGACCACCGAAACGCGGCCGTGCTGTTTCTGCTCTACCCGGCGGTGCGCGAACACTCCGACCTAAACCTGGTATTTATCCAACGCCCTGAATATGACGGTGCTCATGGCGGACAGATATCCCTGCCTGGTGGCCGCCAGGAACCGAATGAAACCCTGGCGCAAACCGCTACCCGTGAGACCCATGAAGAAGTAGGAGTGCACCCCGACGAAGTCACCCTGATCGGCCAGCTGGGAGAATTCTACGTGCCCGCCAGCAACCACAATGTCCACCCCTTCGTGGGTTACGCACCGAAACGGCCCGAGTTTGTCCCCTGTGAGCAGGAGGTCGCTGAGATTATCGAAGCACCGCTAGAAACCCTGTTAGACCCGGCCGCCCGACAAAGCGAAGTGCGTAACCTGATGCGCTGGGGTGACACAGAGGTTCCCTATTTTTCAGTCAATCACCATAAGATCTGGGGTGCTACCGCCATTATGCTTAAGGAATTTCTAGCCGTGCTTGGAGAAACTATCGATGAGTGACCCCGCCTCACCGTGCATTGCCATCTGTGAACTCGATGCCGGCCAGCACTTCTGCAGTGGCTGCGGCCGCTCCACCGATGAGATCGCTCAGTGGCGCTGCGCGGATGCTGAGCAGAAACAAATGATTCTGGACGCCGCCCGTCAACGGCTGGCCGACCAAACCTGATCCCCAAACCCGCCGACAAGCGTCGGCTAAATTTCAAGGACTGCCATGACAGACCATTTCGAATACCTGGTGATCGGTGCCGGCAGCGGCGGCATTGCTTCTGCCCGTCGAGCCGCCGAGTACGGCGCTAAAGTTGCAATTATCGAAGCGGGTCCGCTGGGCGGCACCTGCGTTAACGTCGGCTGCGTACCGAAAAAAGTCATGTGGAACGCCGCCAGCATTGCCGATGCACTGGATAGTGCCGGCGGGTATGGATTCCCCATCGACAAACCCACGTTTAACTGGCCGCAGGTAAAACAGCAGCGCGACGACTACATCACCCGTTTGAACGGCATTTATTTAACCAACCTGAAGAATTCCAGCGTTGAAATTATTCAGGGCTGGGCGACGATTACTGGCGAACACACCGTCAAAGTCGATGATCGCACCCTCACCTGTGATCACATGCTGATCGCCACCGGCGGCAAACCAACCCTGCCAGAAATCCCCGGTGTGGAACTCGGCATCACCAGCGACGGATTTTTCGAGCTTGAAACCCTGCCGGAAAAAGTCACCGTCTGTCTCTTATACACATCTGACGCTGCCGACGA
>OJFP01000559.1_pt1 | contig 25855 bp, 26 predicted proteins | sample 1594141 | NCBI WGS metagenome assembly OJFP01 (sample SAMN05416843, study PRJEB24817) | seawater metagenome | isolation source: Sea water | place: Canada:Atlantic | collected 2013-07 | reverse complement strand
TACTTCTTTTGTCAAATACATGCCAATATTATTTAAATGATTTTTATGTACATCAATGATTTTTTCATTGACGGGGCAAATGTACAATTATTTTATATGGTAACCTATAAATTTTATAGTGATGTAAAGAAGCAAAGATTAAGGGTAACTTGTTCTAGACTAGAAGATTGTAGTAGTAAAAAAGGGCATGCTCTTTTTATACTCTTATGGGTTCATTTTGAATTAAATCTATGTACAAGTTGATTTGTTGTTTTAGGTTTTTTCTTTCGTAAATTCCATCTAAAAAACCATGCTCTAAAACAAACTCTGAACGTTGAAACCCTTCAGGCAAATCTTTTCCTGTAGTATCCCTTACTACCCTTGGCCCAGCAAAAGCTATTAAAGCATTAGGCTCTGCAATATTGATATCTCCCAACATGGCAAAAGAAGCCGTTGTTCCTCCTGTTGTTGGGTCTGTACATAAAGAAATATAAGGTATTTTTGCTTCTGCTAGTTGTGCAAGTTTAGCAGAGGTTTTTACCAATTGCATTAAAGATAAAGATGCCTCCATCATTCTTGCCCCACCAGATTTTGAAATCATCAAGAACGGGAGTTTGTTTTTGATCGAATATTCTATTGCTCTTGCAATTTTTTCACCAACAACACTTCCCATAGATCCTCCAATAAAGGAAAAGTCCATTGCTGCAATTACAATATCTTTGCCCAAAGATTTACCGACTGCTGTTCTAACGGCATCTTTTAGCTTGGTTTTTTCTTGCGCAGCTTTTAATCTGTCGGGATATTTTTTTGTGTCTTCAAATTTAAGAGGATCTTTTGCTGTAATATTAGAATTCAATTCTTTAAATCTATTGTCATCAAAAAGCATTTCAAAGTATTCTTTACTGCCTATTCTAACATGATAGCCATCTTCTGGGCTTACGTATAAATTTCGTTTTAATTCTTCAGTATCTATTATTTTACCACTAGGAGTCTTATACCATAAGCCTTTTGGGGTATCTTTTTTTGCTTCTGTAGGCGTATTAATTCCTTTCTCTTTTCTTTTAAACCAAGCCATATACTACTAGTTAGTCGTCTGTTTTGTATTATTAATTTAAGGAAATATCTCCTCAAGCTAAGTTGACAAATTTAATGGAATAATATGTAACTTTCCAATAAAAAAGAAAGTCTGTTTAAAGATTGAATTATAACTGCGATTCAATCTTTAAACAGACTCTTGTATTTTAAAACGTATCCTACTATAATGTATCTACATTATTTAAGTCCTCAAAAGCCTTTTTCAATCTAGTTTTGAAGGTAACTTCTCCTTCACGTAACCATTTTCTAGGATCATAATGTTTTTTATTAGGCTGATCTGCACCATCTGGATTTCCAATTTGGTTTGCTAAATAATCTGCCTTTCCTTGCATATAATCGCGAATTCCTTCAGTAAAAGCATATTGTAAATCGGTGTCAATATTCATTTTAATAACACCATAGCCAATAGATTCTCTAATTTCTTCAAGGGTAGAACCTGATCCACCATGAAATACAAAATCAATTGTATTGTGGGCTAGGTTGTGTTTTTGAGAAACATGCTCTTGAGAGTTTTTTAAGATTTTTGGAGTTAATTTTACATTTCCTGGCTTGTAAACTCCATGAACATTACCAAAGGCTGCAGCAATTGTAAATTGAGGACTAACCTTCATTAATTCTTCATATGCATAAGCAACTTCTTCTGGTTGTGTGTATAATTTAGAAACATCAATATCTGAATTATCTACTCCATCTTCCTCTCCACCTGTGATTCCTAACTCAATTTCTAGAGTCATCCCCATTTTAGACATACGAGCTAAATAGGTTTTGCAAATTTCAATATTTTCTTCAATTGGCTCTTCAGATAAATCAATCATATGAGAACTATAAAGTGGTTTTCCCGTAGCGGCAAAATGTTCTTCACTTGCGTCTAGTAAACCATCAATCCAAGGTAATAGCTTTTTTGCACAATGGTCTGTATGTAAAATAACAGGAACTCCGTAAGCTTCAGCTAATAAATGAATATGTTTTGCACCTGCAACTCCGCCAGCTATTGCTGCTTTTTGGTTTTCGTTAGACAAACCTTTTCCTGCATTAAATTGTGCACCACCATTTGAGAACTGAATAATTACAGGAGCATTTAAATCTTTAGCTGTTTCTAATACAGCATTAATTGTATTTGAACCAACAACATTTACAGCTGGTAAAGCAAATGCTTTCTCTTTGGCTAGTTTAAAAATAGCTTGAACTTCTTTACCTGTTGCAACTCCTGGTTTGATATTGTGACTCATTTTTTTTGTTTTAAATGATTGAAATTTAGGAATCAAAAGTAATCAAAAAATAGCTATGAGGAGAAGATTTTGGCTCAGATGAGCTTAAAAATCATCGAAATCGTTGTAGCAGAAATGGTGATATTATTTTAAAAAGGATAATTTATTCCAATGTTATAAACTGCGTTTGAAAAGTTGTAATTTCTAAACCATTTATTACTTTCTAAGTAGGGTTCGTGCATTTTAAAACCAAGGTCTAATCTAAAGACTAAAAAACTAAAATCGTACCTGAGTCCAAAACCAGAACCAACAGCAATATCTTTTACTGAATTTAATCCATTGAATCTTGCTTCTTCTTCAGCAAAAATAGAATTTGTGATGTCCCATATGTTTCCTGCATCAACAAATAAGGCTCCTTTTAAACTTCCAAACAAATCAAATCTATATTCTGCACTGGTTAAAAACTTAAGACTTCCAATATTATATTCTAATCCAGAATTTCGACTTCCAGGACCTAAGTCATAAGTTTGCCAAGCTCTAATATCATTTGACCCCCCAGCAAAATAACTTTTTGTGAAAGGAATTGCTGAATTATCGTAAGGAATAATTGCACCAATAAAACTTCTAAAACCAATAACTGAACTATCATCTATTTCCCAAAATTTCTTATACTCTATGTCTGTTTTAAAATACTGAGCTAGCGGAATATTAAAAATAGTTTTCCTATTGTTATTGTCTTTTTTATTAGACAATAAACCTCCAATATTTCCAGAGTTGGCAATTCTTATTTTAAAAAAAGAAAAATTATTATCTCTAAAGTCTTGCTGATTATTATAGGTAAAAGAATAGGCTATTGTTGGAATTAAAAAATCTGATGTAATGATATTGTACCTGTCTAAAATATTTAAATTGTTTCTGTATGAATCTGGATTGTTGGATTGAAAGTTAGAATCGTTAAAAATAGTTCTCATAAACGAAACAGTTTCCTGTTGTCTTTCTAAATTATAATCTGGATCGTTAAAAAACTCTTTTGCAATAGAATTAAGTTTAATATATTCAGAATTGTAGATATCAAAGTAATTCCCAATTCTTAAGTTTCTTACATATTGAGTATTGAAAACATCTAATTGAATTGTTTTTTTTGAATTATACTGCCATTTGTAATCAATTAATGCTGTGACCGTTTCTCTATCTAGTCCAATATTTTGCTGAATACTTGTTCCTAATGTAAACATAGTTCTTGGAGACATCCTCTTTGGAACTAATTTGTTAATTCCGAAAGGCGCGACAAAACGTGGAATTTCTAGAGACATATCTGCTCCAATTTCCCATGAGTTGAAAAAGCGTTCTTCTTTATTTGCATCTTGAGAAGCATTAAAAAAAGAACTTAAAAACGAGAGTTTAAAGATTTCGGCACCTTTAAAGATATTTCTGTTTACAATAGAAAACTTAGCAGAAACGCCAAGGTCTCTTATGTTAGAGTGTGTGAGTTCTGTTTCTAAATCTAAACTAAATTTATCTAGAGGTGTCAGAAAAATTGAAACATCTAGCTGGTTATTTAGGCTGTCTACTGTTTCATATTTGATATTGGTAACTTTAAAGTTTCTTAATGATTTTAAATGTTTTCTCGTTAGATTCCTTAGAGAATCTGCATACACTTCATTGGGTTTAATAAAGATAGATTCAGATAATAGTTTTGGATTGTATTTTATTTTCTTATGAGCAAGAAAGTTAATTCCTTGATAGTTTATAGAGTCTAGGTATGGACTGTCTTTTTCAGTAAAAGAATAATCAGTAAAAACAGTTACTTTTCTCAGTTTTTGAATATAATAAGGCTTTAAAACATACTCCCCATTTGTTTTTAAAACTCTTTTTTTATCAAAAATAACAAGATCAACATTTGTTTTGTAATTATTTGTGTTAGCAGAATCTATGTTGTAGTAACCCAAATCACTTTCTGTGAAGTGATAAATACCACTATTTCTAAAAAGATTGGTGATTCTTTTTGCTTCTTTAATAAAATTAGTTTCATTAAATTGGTCTCCAGTTTTTAAATAAGATGATGCTTTTTTAGATTGATATAAAGAATCTAAAACAGGTGATTTTATTTTTGTTATTATAGCATCTAAAAAAGTTGGGCGACCTGTATTTATGATGTAATTGATACTGGCTTTTTTATTTTTTAATAGCTCTTTTTTTGAACTTACATCTACTCTAAAATACCCATTATTTTTATGGTAGGCATTTAGGTTATTGATTGTTTTTTTAATTTTATCATCATTAATTATTATTGGAGATTGGCCATTTTTTAAAAACCAATTATTTAGACCAATCATGCTTTTAGCATAGGATATGCTTTGCTTTTCAGAAAAAATATTTTTTATAAAATTGTATGTTTTAGGTTTGGTTTTACCCCATTCTGATGGCTTTTTAGGTTTTGTATTGTCTCCTAAATTATAGAAATATAAAGAAAGAGGAAGTCCTAATGTTTTACTGTTAGGTTTTTGAACTAATAATTCATTTAAATCTGTATTAGTGTTTTTCTTTTCATTAACTGTAATTGTATTTTGTGTCAGTAAAAACTGAGAATCTTGCACTCTTTTAACAGAGCTGCATGCAGACAAAAACAATGTCAATAAAAAGAAAATAAAGATTTTTTTCATGAAACGTACTCGCAATATAAATTCAAAAATACTACTTTTGATTACTTTATTAAGATAAAAACTTTTCTGAGTCGTCTATAAGAGAAAGACGCTTAGGTTTTATTGTTTTTTTTTAGTGAAACAAAACCAGTTTAATTCATGAGTTTATCTAAAAATCATCTAAAACTTATAACAAGTTTATCTCAAAAAAAGTATAGACACAAGTATAAATTATTTATAGTTGAGGGAATAAAAGTTGTTCAAGAGTTTTTAAATTCATCGTATGAATTAGAAATCTTATTTTCTACAGAAAGTAGTTTTTCATATTTAGATAGTTTTATTGAAGTTTCTGAACAAGAGTTAAAAAAGATCAGTAGTTTAAAAACACCAAATAAAGTGATAGCTTTATTTAAAATACCAGTACAGAAAAATAGTAGTTCTTCTGGTTTGATAGTTGCTTTAGATGCTATTAATGATCCTGGAAACTTGGGAACTATTATTCGTTTGTGTGATTGGTTTGGTATAGATCAGCTTCTTTGTTCAAAAGAAACGGTAGATTGTTATAATACAAAAGTTGTGCAATCAAGTATGGGCTCATTAACTAGGGTAGCTATCTCTTATGTTGATTTAAAAGAATATTTAACTTCGGTTTCTATTCCTGTTTTTATAGCGGATATGGATGGAGATAATATTTATGAAATGAAGCCTCCAACCTCAGCAGTTTTAGTTATGGGAAATGAAGCTAATGGAATCTCTAATTCTATAAAGCAAATAGTTAGCACTAAAATTTCAATACCAAGGTACGGGAACTCTCAGCTAACAGAAAGCTTAAATGTAGCTACTGCTACTGCTATTTTATTAAGTGAATTCCGAAGATAGATTTACTCAAAAGCAAAGTTTAGAAAAACTCCTCGTGTAGAAAATATATTTATAGGTGATGTCCAAGGGCTATTGCCATTATTATCATCTATAAGCTCCCTATTCATTGCAAATACTCCTCGAATAGAAGGTGAAAATTTAAAAAAGGATAAGTAAACGTCAACACCAATACCAAATTCATACATGAAATTACTGGTTTTCATTCTAAATTCTCCACTAAAATTATCATCAGAATTTTCTTGATTGCTAGAAAAATTATGATCATAAGATACACCAGCAAGCACATAAGGCCTTACGTTATTCCATCTATCTGTACTAAATTTCAAAACCAATGGAAGATGTAGGTAAGTAGAACCAATTTCGCGAACACTGTCTCTCTTGGTCAGCAAAGATGGACTGTTGTTAAAATAAATAGTTTTTGAATTGCTAATTAGGCCTGGTTCAAAACGTAAATTAACATTTTTATGAATTCGAAGATCTGTAATTAAACCCACATTAAAACCAGCTGTAGGTTTTATTTCAACAACGGTACTAGGAAAATTACTTGGCCTGTAATTTACTTTAAAATCGTTTTGATTTATTCCTAAATAAAAACCATAATGAATCTTTGGATCATCAAAAGTAGGTAGGTTGTCTACATTTCTTCTTTTTTGAGCAGCAGCAGATAGAACAAACAAACAACAAACAATAAAGAAGACTATTTTTTTCATATTATTTAGTAGCAGAGTATATTGTAGCAACGCCAAATGTAACAGGTGTATGTATTGTATTTATAAACCCATTTTTTTTTAAAATATTGTTGAAGGTTTCTCCAAAAGGAAAATAATTTGCAGATTCACTCAGATAAGAATATGCTACTTTATCTTTAGAAAATATTTTTCCGATCATAGGTAAAATAATAGAGGTGTAAAATTTATAACCTTGTTTGAATGGAAATTTTGTTGGGTTTGAGGTTTCTAAAATAACAAATGTTCCTTTAGGTTTTAATACACGTCTTATTTCGGATAACCCTTTGTCTAAATTGGCAAAATTTCTAACACCAAATGATACCGTGATTGCATCAAATGTATTGTCTTTAAAAGGCATGTTTTCAGAATCACCAACAACCATTTCTATTTTATCAGTTAATTTTGCTCTAGCTATTTTTTCTTTCCCTACAGCCAGCATTCCTTCTGAAATATCTAATCCAATAATTTTTTGTGGTTGTAATGTAGACATCATTAATGCTAAATCTCCTGTTCCAGTGGCAATATCTAAAATTTGTTGAGGTTTATTTTTAGAAATAATTTTCACTACTTTCTTTCTCCAACTGATGTCTATCCCAAATGAAATTACTCTATTTAAGTCATCATAGTTTTTAGAAATATTGTTAAACATTGTAGCTACTTGCTCTTTTTTACCTAGGTCAGAATCTTTATAAGGTTTAATTGTTTTCGACATCTTATTTTTATCTATTAGAGATAAACACGTTATTTAATTTAGTAGAAATTACCCATTGATAGCAACTACCTCACTAATTTCATTTGGAAGCATTTCCTTTAACATTGTTTCAATTCCGTTTTTTAAAGTAATGGTAGAAGATGGGCATCCACTACAGGCACCTTGTAAAATTACACTTACAACCTTACTTTCTTCATCGTAAGACTTAAAAGCAATATTACCACCATCAGAAGCAACTGCAGGTCGAATATATTCATCTAAAATAGCTATAATCTTTCCAGGCGTACCATCTAAACCATCTGTAGTAGCTTCTTCTTTTTCTTTTTTTGTAGTGCTTTCTGTTTTAGGAAGCTCTTTAATGATGGTTTTATTGTCTTGAAGATACGTACTGATAAAATTTCTTACTTCAGCATACACATCATTCCATTCAACAACATCAAACTTGGTAATAGAGATGTAATTTTCAGAGATAAATACTCCTTTTACGAAAGAGAATCCAAATAAGGCTTGTGCTAATGGAGAAGACTTACTTGCTTCTTCAATATTTTTATATTCAACATCTGTAGCTGTCAAAGATTTATTGGTGCCAAACTTCATGGCTGAAGGATTTGGAGTTACTTCTGCATAGACTTCTATAGCTTCTTTTTTTCTGGAATTGTCTGTTTCCTTTACAGCAATATTTCCAGCTTGAAGATAGGCTTCAATTTGTTCTCTTACTTCCTCTTGTACATCACTCCATTCAATAATATCAAATCGTTGTATGGCAATAAAATTTGCTGTAATAAATACCTTTTTTACAAAAGGCAGATAAAATAATTGTTGCGCTAAAGGAGATTTTTTAGCATCATCTATATTATTAAATTCATAACTACCTCCGTTAATTAAAATTTGAGTACTTACAAATTTTAAGATATTATCGTTGTTAGTAGACTGAATTGTAATTGTTTGTGAACTCATTTTTTCTTGTTAGTAAATGAAGTGCAAAATTACTGCAAAAAAAATGAATAGATATGTTAAATAGAGATAAAATAGCTCTTCAAATTTTGTGATAATATTTCTTAAAATACACTGAGTAGTGCAATTATAGATGTACTGAAAACCCGGCAGTTACCATAGTATTATCTATGTTTAATTCAGCAGCTTCTACCTGATTATACTGCGGGTAAAAGTCGTAAAGTCCGGTTTTATTGCTGTTGGTGTAAGCAAGGTTAAATTTTACCCATCCAAAATTATATCCAAACCCCAAAGAATAGCTTTGTAGATCATCTGATGCTATCGCTCTCACGTCTGGGCTTTGCTCATATATATATCCACCTCTAATACTTAGTTTTTTAATTCTCCATTCTGTCCCAAGATGAAGTGCATCAACTTTTCTTAATTGATTATCGAAAAATAAATTCTCCTCAGAAAAATCATCTCCAGATAAATTTAAACCACGATAGTTCTTTGTTGAATAATCTAAACTGATCAATCCAAATTTTCCAAAAATTATAGCAGTACTTGCTGTAATTTTACTTGGAGTTCTTAATTTATATAGCAAGCCTTGTGTTGGTAAATTACCACCAAAAGTATTGTCATAGATGATATCATCATTACTTACTTCAATTTCAGTATCTCCAAAAAAACCATCATTATTTGTGATGTTGGTATTTTCAATGATTTCGGTAAACCAAGTGGGAGACTGATAGCTAATACCTAAACGAAAAGCATTTGTTGGTTTGTATATAACTCCTGCACTTAAAGAAAACCCAACACCAGTTGTGAAGTTTTCTTGGTAAAGACGAGCATTTAAAGTGTTGTTATTTCCATCATTATTGTTTTCTCTTAAAATTGTTTGCTGACTAAAATTGAGATCATAAAAATTTAAACCAGCTCCAACATGCATTTTTTCTTCATAGACTCCTGAAAAAGCAAAGCTTAATTCGGACATGTCTCCATTGTAAAAGTTAGATAATTGTTGATTATCTGCAATATCATACACTAATGGATTTTCACTATTATCTAACGGAAAGTTATCAAACGAAGCAAAACCACTAGTTCCTTTAGCAATAAATGTATCTTCAAAATCTGCTAAAACCCTATAATTTATACCCATTGCTAATTTAGACCATTCGTCACTTGTGTAGTTGTTAAAAGTAAATACTACACCAGCATTTGATACTTTAAAGAAATCTTGTTGAGTTGTTGTTGAATTTCCATAATAAGTTGTTAAGTAATCTGTGCTTCTAGATTGAAAAGCTATAGATGCATTGCTATCGTTAAAGATAGATATTCCAGCAGGGTTTATCGTCATAGCAGTTACATCTCCACCTACAGCTCCAAAAGCACCTCCCATTGCAACAAACCGGGCACTTCCATTTCTATCATTTCTTGAAAACATAGTAGATAAATCCTCGTAGCCTAACGATTGAGAATAGGATGTATAACTCACTGCGGCAAAAGCCACAAAAAGGATAATTTTTTTCATAGTTACTTGTTTAGATATTTTAACCTCCTCTTTTAGAAGAGCTTCTTCTTGGTGTACTACTACTTCTCGAAGGGCTACTTCTTCTTGAAGGACTAGAAGATCTTGTTGAAGAACTTCTAGTTGAAGATGATCTTCTTGGAGAAGGGTTAGTCCTGGGAGAAGATCTGTTGAAATTTGAACTATTGTTGCCTCTAGTGTTATAACTTCTGCTTTTTCGGGTATTGGTCTTACTTCTAGTAGTTGCGACTCTTCTTTTACTAGTAGTATTATCAGATTTCCTAACCCTTTTGGTAGTATTATTAGTATTTTTTCTCACAAAAGCATTTGCTCTTCTGGTTGTAGTGCTATAATTTCTTCTACTATATGAATTGTTAGTGGATGCTCTCCTGCCATAATTATAATTTCTTCTTCCATTATAGGCTAAACCACTACCATAATAATTCCCCCAATTTGAGAATCCATAACCATACATGCCATAATTATATGGATTATAAGGACCAAAATTATTATATGGATTGTTAAAATATCCGTATCCACCCCAATAATAGCCATTATTCCATCTGTTCCCCCATCTTAAGCCCCATGGTCTTCCATACCAAGAATTAAAAGAACCATACCCATACCCATACCCAATATATGGATCGTATAAATTCCAATTATTACCCCATCCAAAACCATTGTTATTGTTTAAATTAATAGTAATAACAACACTCTGGCTATCTTCATAGCCCCAGGCACTATTTGTATTATAGTTACTAATGCTATCTCTTGAATTTGAAATAGTATCGTTCACAGAACTATAGGTTTCTATGTCTGTAAGGATGTCTGTTCCATTAATATAATCTATTCTCTCTAATTCTTTTGTGAAATAATTTTGCTCAAAATCTCTATGCTCATCACTATTTGCTACAATGATATTGCGTTCAGTTGTATTTGAAGAATAAATACCATCATTACCTGGCACGTTTTGATAAATAGTGCAAGAAGAAGCGAAAACAATCACAAATAAATAGAAAAAAATTATTGAGCTTGTTGTGTTGATGTAATTTGTTTTCATAATGAAATTATTAGAGATTTAAAAAAACATAAATTGATAGCTAAAAATTAGAAAAATTTTATTGTCTATGCTCAAAATGCTTTAGTTTTGTATTAGTATTTTGATAATAAACAAATTTACTACAATTTTTATAACAAATAATTAACAATATCTGTGCCAAAGTTTGTATTATGAGTAAGAAGTTAACAAAAAGAGCAGAAGACTATTCTAAATGGTATAATGAAATTATACAGAAAGCAGATTTAGCTGAAAATTCTGCAGTAAGAGGCTGTATGGTAATTAAGCCTTATGGATTTGCTATTTGGGAGAATATGCAAGCAGAGTTAGATAGAATGTTTAAAGAAACTGGGCATCAGAATGCTTACTTTCCATTGTTTGTTCCTAAAAGCTTATTTGAAGCAGAAGAAAAGAATGCAGAAGGTTTTGCTAAAGAGTGTGCCGTAGTTACTCATTATAGATTGCAAAATGATCCAGATAATGAGGGGAAGCTTCGAGTAGACCCTGAAGCTAAGTTGGAAGAGGAGTTAATTGTTAGACCTACATCTGAAGCTATTATTTGGAATACTTATAAAGGATGGATTCAGTCTTACAGAGATTTACCATTATTAATTAATCAATGGGCAAATGTTGTTCGTTGGGAAATGAGAACAAGACTATTTTTAAGAACAGCTGAGTTTTTATGGCAAGAAGGTCATACTGCTCATGCAACAAAAACAGAAGCAGTAGCAGAAGCAACTCAAATGCAAGAAATATATGCTGAATTTGCCGAGAATTTCATGGCAATGCCAGTTGTGAAAGGATATAAATCTGAAAGTGAGCGATTTGCGGGTGCCGAAGATACTTTTACAATTGAAGCACTAATGCAAGACGGAAAAGCATTACAGGCCGGAACATCTCATTTTTTAGGCCAAAATTTTGCGAAAGCTTTTGATGTAAAATATACTTCCAAAGAAGGAAAACAAGAATACGTATGGGCAACCTCTTGGGGTGTATCTACTCGTTTAATTGGAGGGTTAATTATGACTCATTCAGATGATTTAGGGTTGGTTTTACCTCCAAAATTAGCGCCAATACAGGTAGCAATTATTCCTATTTATAAAGGAGAAGAACAACTAGCTGTTATTTCTGAAAAAGTAGCGATTATTGTAAAATCGTTAAAGTCAAAAAGAATTTCAGTAAAATTTGATGACAGAGATACCTACAGGCCAGGAGCTAAGTTTGCAGAATATGAACTAAAAGGTGTTCCTATAAGAATTGCTATTGGTAATCGTGACATAGAAAACAATACAGTAGAAGTAGCTAGAAGAGATACCTTAGAAAAACAAACAGTTTCTCAAGACGAGTTAATTGATTATGTTGAAAACTTATTAGAAGAGATTCAAGAAAATTTATTCAGTAAAGCACTTTCTTATAGAAATGATCATATTACTGAGGTAAATTCTTTTGATGAGTTTAAAGAAGTGATTGATAACAAAGGTGGATTTATTTCTGCTCATTGGGATGGAACAATTGAAACTGAAAATAAAATTAAAGAGTTAACAAAAGCAACTATTCGATGCATCCCAAATGAAGTAATAGAAGAGGCTGGATTCTGTATTTTATCTGGTAAAAAATCAGTCAGAAGAGTCTTATTTGCAAAGGCCTATTAAATTTTTTAAAAAAATATTGCAGAATTTTAAAAACGTTGTATATTTGCATCCGCAATCGGAGGATTATTTTCTGTAAGATTGCAATTGGTCCGTTCGTCTAGGGGTTAGGACGCCAGGTTTTCATCCTGGTAACACGGGTTCGATTCCCGTACGGACTACAAGTTTTATTAAAAAAAACATTAAAGAAATGGCAAATCATAAGTCAGCATTAAAGAGAATTAGAAGTAACGAGACAAAAAGGTTACGTAACAAGCATCAGCACAAAACAACTCGTAATGCTGTAAGAGATTTACGTGCATCTTCAGACAAGAAAGAAGCTGAAGGTATGTTATTAAACGTAATTTCTATGTTAGATAAATTAGCGAAAAACAATATTATTCACAAGAATAAAGCAGCTAATTTAAAATCTAAATTAACAAAGCAAGTAGCTACTTTGTAGACTAGTTTCATTAAATAAAATAATAAAACGCTCTGAATATATTCAGAGCGTTTTTTTATGAAATCATTTTAAGATGGCAATTTACCAATCATAACTTTTTTCAGCATCTAGTTTTATAAAAATGAAGAGTAGGAGTGTAAAGCCCCAAAGAGAAGAACCACCATAGCTAAAAAAAGGTAATGGAATCCCTACTGTTGGTATAAGCCCAATAACCATTCCTATATTTACAATTAGATGAAAAAATAAAATTGAGGCTACACCATAGCCATAGATTCTCCCAAATTTATTAGCATGTTTTTCTGCTCTGTGTATGATTCTAAAGAGAAGTGCTATAAACAGCAGTATTACAAGGCTAGATCCCACAAAGCCCCATTCTTCTCCAACAACACTAAAGATGTAATCTGTATCTTGAGCAGGTACAAAGTTTCCCTGAGTTTTATCTCCTTCTAAGAATCCTTTTCCCCAAAATTTCCCTGAGCTAATAGTTTGTATAGACTGATCTGAGTTGTATCCTATTTGTTTTGTGTCTGAGGTTTTTCCTAAGATAACTTCAAACCGATCTCTTTGGTGTTTTTTTAAAACATGATTGTATGAGTAATCTGCAGAGAAAATAAAAAGAGAAGAAAATAAATAGATTGCTACAACTCTCATCCAATTAAATTGTAAAAAACGTTTATTTCTGTAGATCTTATAAATAAGATATATGGAAATAATAATGAATAAGGAGCCAATAATGATTTTTACACCTACCAAAATAGTCGCTATAAATAATATGATAGAGGTACATCCTAAAATAATATAAGCTAAGGTTAATCCTTCTCTATTTAAAACAAAAAAGAACGCTAAATATATGATAGCAGAACCTGGGTCATGCAACGCAATTAAAAAAGCAGGTAAAAAAATGACAATAAAAGCCTTTAGTTGGTTTTTTAGGATACTTAAATTATACTTTCTATCACTCATCAATTTTGCAAGCGCAAGCGCTGTAAATGCTTTTGCAAATTCTGATGGTTGTAAACTAACACCTCCAAATCGATACCAAGATTTTGCCCCGTTAATTTCTGTACCAAAAATAAATAGCCCTATCAACGTTACTAATGAAAGGATGAAAAAAATACTTGAAAACTGCTGAAAAAACTTAGCGTTAATAAATAAAATCAAGATGATAAGAGGAATGCTTAATAAAATCCAAAGAAGTTGTTTGCCATATTTTGAAGAAAAATCAAATACCTGAATACTTTCGTCTGAATGAGAAGCTGCGTAAATATTTACCCATCCAAAGCCAACAAGTAACAGAAAGAAAAGTACGAGTAACCAATCTATACCAAAAAAAATATTATTTCGTTCCTGTCTCAAATTTTTTGGGTGCTAAGATTTGACTTTGATATATTGAACTTAAATCAGTTTTTAACATTCGATCTTCAATCCATTTTCTTTTCACAATTCCTGTTAAATATTTTTCAATTAAAAGACTTGTTATTGGCGCTGCAACTGTAGCACCATAACCGCCATTTTCAATAAATACTGCAACTGCAATTTTAGGATTCTCTTTTGGTGCAAAAGCAACTAAAATAGAATGATCTGGTAATTTAATTTTTTTCCCATCAAGTCTCATAAAGTTTTCTGAAGTACCTGTCTTGCCAACAATATCTATTCCTTTAATATTAACCCACTTAGCGGTTCCGGTCTTAAATACTTCATGCATTCCTTCAATAATTGGGTCAAAGTGCTTTTTGTCAATAGTGGTTTGCTTAGCAATTGTAAATGCTGAATCTGTAATGGCTTTGTTTTCTATTCTTTTTACCACATGAGGCGTATAGAAATAACCTCTATTTGCAATCGCTGCGGTTACATTAGCTAGTTGTATAGGAGTTGTAAGCACTTCACCCTGCCCAATGGCATTAGAGATATTAGTAGATGCATTCCATCTATATTTATACATGTTACTATAGTAATCTCCATTAGGTATTAATCCTTTATCACCCTCAGGTAAGTCATACCCCAAATAGTTTCCTAAACCAAAACTTTTAACATGAGCACTCCAATTATTCATTCCGTTTGTAGAGTTATTATTTTTTTCAATAATTCTTTTGTAAGTATTTGCGAAATAACTGTTACAAGATTTTGAAATTGCGGTATTTAGTTGAATAGGTTTTCCATAAATATCACAATGACATTTCATAAATTCTTTTTTACGATTACCATAACGATACCCACCATTGCAATAGAAATGTGTCTCTTCATCAATAACTTCTTCCTGAAGCCCAATAAGTGCATTTACTAGTTTGAAAGGAGACCCTGGAGCATAGGTTCCTTTTAGACCTCTATCATACATTGGTTTGTTAATGGTATCTCCAATGAGCTTCACTGAATTAGGCGACCGTACACGACCTACCATCATGTTTGGATCATAGCTTGGTGAGGTAATTAACGCAAGAATTTCACCAGTTGAGGGTTCTAGTGCTATAATACCGCCTCTTTTTCCTTTCATTAAATATTCTCCATATTGTTGAAGTTTACTATCTATGGTTAATGTAATGTCTTTTCCATTGATGGCAATAGAATCATATATTCCATCTTTAAAAGGCCCCATTATTTTATTGAGTCGATCTCTTCGGAAATGTTTTTTTCCTTTCTTTCCTCTCAATACTTTTTCATATTGAGCCTCTATTCCAGCTTTGCCAATTAATTCGCCTTGTTGATAGTAGTCATCTTTTTTAGCAACGAGTTCATTTACTTCATTAATATACCCCAAAATGTTTGCAGCAGATTTTATGGGATAATCCCTTATAATTCTTTTTTGAATATAAAACCCTTGAAACTTATGTAATTTTTCTTGTAGAAAAGCAAAGTCTTCTTTTGCTAGTTGTTTTAAGAAAACAGATTCTAGCCAAGGCGCATAATTTTCTGCTTTCTTGTAACGTTTTATAAAGTTTTTTTTGGTGATTTTTAAAAGCGAGCAAAATTCTAATGTATCTAAAGGAGTTACCTCATTTGGAATAATCATTACATCATACGAGAGTTGATTAGCAACCAATAATTCTCCATTTCTATCATAAATATAGCCTCTTTCAGGAAAATCAAATTTTATTTTAACCGCAGAAGTTTTCACAGGATTATAATTTCCTCCTCTTACTACTTGTAATTGAAATAATCTTCCAATGAAAAGAAGTCCGATTATTGAAATTAAAAAATATAGTAAAAAACTTCTTTTCATAGTAATTAAGTTATTTTTTTTCTCAGTATATATGATCCTAAAAAATAAAGAACCAAAGTAAAAGTACTTGAATAGAGGGTGTTTAAGAATACAGTTTCCATATTGTGAAAGCTAAAGTTATCTAAGGAGAATAAAACAAAATGATGAATGACTGTTATAGTTACTACGTAATTAAATACTTGTCCAAATGCTTCTGAATGAAGGTTAAAAAGCAGGTAATCTATAGTGTTTTTTTTAAAAAAAAGTTTAATAAAGGATAAACGTAAAAACCCTACAAATAAAAGTGAAGCTGCGTGTATACCACCAGTATCAGAGAAGAGATCTAAGGTTAAGCCGTATATAAAAGCTATGAACAAAAATACAAACCTATTTTTATTTAAAGGGAATATGAAAATAAAAGCAATGTATAAATATGGATTAATATGTTGAGAAAAATTGATATTATTAAACAATAATATTTGTAGTAAAAGGATAAGGATACTCCAAAAAAAGATGCGGAATTTATTCATTACTGCTTTTTTCTAGATTCATAATTTCTTCTTTGTCAAAATCTTTAATAACATAGATATTTTTTAAATTACTCATATCATTAAAAAGGCGAATATTTATAACTCGTTTAATAGTTGCCTCTTCTTTTATATTGATTACTTGTCCAATGGGTACTCCCTCTGGAAAAATTGATGACATTCCTCCTGTTATAATTGTATCCCCAATTTTTACAATTGCCTGCCTAGGAATATCCAATAGTTGAACGGTATTATAATCTGAGCCATTCCATGTTAAACTCCCAAAATAAGAGTTGTTTTTAAGTTTAGCATTAATTTTGCTATTTGTATTTAAAATAGATTGTACTCTAGAATAATTTTTTGAAACATGTTCTGTAATACCAATAATGCCTTTGCTGTTTATAACTGCCATTTCGCTAAAAACACTGTCTAATTCACCTAGGTTAATGGTTAAAAAATTATGATAACTAGCGTACTGATTTTTCTCAATCCGACCATTAATAAAAGAATATCGTTGTTTAAATTGAATTGTATCTATACTTCTTGATATATGAACTGTTTCTAAAACTTGTAAAGCTTTTTGAAGGTTGTTTTTTAGGAGTAAGTTTTCGTTTGAAAGTTCACTATTTTCTTTATTGAGTTGAAAATAATCGCTTATAGAGGTTGTTTTGTTATAGAACCCACCTGTAATAGAATTGGCAGAGTTAATAAACTTACTTTTATGAAAACTATGGTTGTTAATAACAAGATTAAATGCTATAAATTCTAAAACTAGAAAAAATAAAAAATACCGATACTTCCGAATAAAATAGATTAGTTGTTGCATAAGAAGTAAAGATGTCTAGTTATTTCATTAAGACACTTTTATATTTATCTAACTCTTTTAAGGCAATTCCAGTACCTCTAACAACTGCTCTTAAAGGGTCTTCTGCAATATATACAGGTAGATCTGTCTTTCTAGAAAGACGTTTGTCTAATCCTCTCAACATAGAGCCTCCCCCAGCAAGATATATTCCTGTGTTGTAAATATCTGCAGCTAATTCTGGCGGAGTTTTAGACAAGGTTTCCATAACAGCATCTTCTATTCTAAGGATAGATTTGTCTAATGCTTTTGCTATTTCTCTATAGGAAACCTGAACTTGTTTTGGTTTTCCACTTAATAAATCTCTACCTTGAACCAACATGTCTTCAGGCGGATTTTCTAGGTCTTCTGTAGCTGCTCCGATAGTAATTTTCACTTTTTCAGCAGTTGTTTCACCAACATAAAGGTTATGTTGAGTTCTCATATAATACATAATATCATTAGTGAATAAGTCACCAGCTACTTTCACAGATTGATCGCAAACAATTCCAGCTAAAGCAATAACAGCAATTTCTGTAGTTCCACCACCTATATCAATAATCATATTTCCTTTCGGCTCCATAATGTCTATACCAACACCAATTGCAGCGGCCATAGGCTCATAGATTAAATAAATTTCCTTAGCATTCATGTGTCTTGCAGAATCCTGCACAGCCCTTTTCTCAACTTCAGTTATTCCAGAAGGGATACAAATAACCATTCTTAAAGCAGGAGGGAAGAGTTTCTTTTTAATTGCAGGAATTTTTTTAACAAACTCTTTAATCATTTCTTCTGAAGCTTGAAAATCTGCAATGACTCCGTCTTTTAGAGGACGAATAGTCTTGATGTTTTCATGCGTTTTTCCCTGCATTAAGTTTGCTTCTTGTCCGGTGGCAATAATTTTACCAGTAACTCGATTTCTAGCAACAATAGATGGGCTATCAATTACAACTTTTCCATTGTGAATAATAAGCGTGTTTGCCGTTCCTAAATCGATGGCAATGTCTTCCGTCATGAAATCAAAAAAGCCCATAAATATGATTAATTTTCTAAGTACGTGTGTATTATTACAAATCTAGTAAAAATAAGCTAGTAAGCAAGTTGAATTTTAATGTTTAAAATGTCTAGTTCCAGTCATTACCATAGAAACATTGTTTTCATCACAGTAATCTATGCTTAATTGATCTTTAATTGAGCCTCCAGGCTGAATTACGCTAGAAATCCCTGCATTTTTAGCAATTTCTACACAATCTGGAAACGGAAAGAAAGCATCACTTGCCATGGCAGACCCTTGTAAATCAAATCCAAAATTAGTTGCTTTTTCTATTGCCTGTCTAAGAGCATCAACTCTACTGGTTTGACCAGTTCCACTAGCATATAGCTGTTTGTCTTTTACTAAAACAATCGTATTAGACTTTGTGTGCTTGCAAATTTTAGAAGCAAAAAGTAAGTCCTCTAACTCTTTTTCAGAAGGTTTGCTGATAGTCGCATAAGACAAGTCTTCAAGGGCATCAGTTTTAGTGTCTTTATCCTGAACTAATAATCCATTTAACGAGGTTCTTACAATCTGGTTAGAGACTTCAATATTTTTTTGGATTAGAACAACTCTATTCTTTTTTCCTTTTAAAATAGTAAGTGCATCATCATCATAGGAAGGAGCAATAACTACCTCACAAAATAATGTATGAATTTCATCAGCAGTAGCTTTATCAATGTTTGTGTTTGAAATTAATACTCCACCAAAAGCAGAAACAGGATCACCTGCTAATGCATCAACATAAGCTTTTGAAATAGTTTTTCTTTGAGCAAAACCGCAAGCATTGTTGTGTTTTAAAATGGCAAAAGTTGGGTCTTCTCCAAGAAATTCATTCATCAAATTAACAGCAGCATCAATATCTAGAAGATTATTATAACTTAATTCTTTTCCATGAAGTTTTTCAAACATAGCATCTAAATCTCCAAAAAAGTATCCTTTTTGGTGAGGATTTTCTCCATAGCGTAGTGTTTTAGAAATTGTTTCACTTGCCTTAAAAACAACTTCATCTTCATTAAAATAATTAAATATAGCGGTATCGTAATGTGAAGAAATATTAAAGGACTTTGCAGCAAATTTCTTTCTTTCAGATAGAGATGAAGAACCATTATTAGTTTTGTATAGCTGTAAAAATTCTTCATATTGATCCATTGATGAAATGGTAAAAGTATCTTTGAAGTTTTTTGCTGAAGCTCTTATTAGTGAAATGCCACCAATATCAATTTTTTCGACAATGTCTTGTTCAGATGCTCCCGAGCTTACTGTTTTCTCAAAAGGATATAAATCAACAATCACGAGATCTATTTGAGGAATGTCATATTCACTCATTTCTGAAATATCACCATCATGATCTTGCCTGTTTAAAATACCACCAAAAACTTTTGGGTGCAATGTTTTTACTCTCCCTCCTAAGATGGAAGGATAAGAAGTTAGATCTTCAACCGCAGTGACAGGAATAGATAACCCTTTAATGAATTTCTCGGTACCTCCTGTAGAATATATTGTTACATTATTTTTATGTAATTCTTTTACCAAAGGTTCTAATCCGTCTTTATGAAAAACAGAAATTAATGCAGATTTAATAGTTTTTATTTTCCTCATTTTGTATGCTTAGTTAAGCATACAAACTTACTAAATGTGAAGAGTTAAAACAATAGAAACTACTCTGAAATATGGAAACTTATACTAAAATTGTGAATAAATTTTTTTCTTAAACGAATTCACTTCATCATTATAATCTTTTGGAGGTTTTTCATTTTTCTTTTTTTTTAAACCTATATTTTCTAATAGGGACTTTAATTTGATTCTTTTGTTGATACTCATCAATTTGGGGTTTTTATGATACAACAATATTACTAATAACATTAGAGATTAACAATACCTGTAAAAGGGGATTTTTATAACTACCCATTTTTGGGTAATTAAAAGGATAGGCTTAATCTAAACTAGAAAAATTAGTTTAATCTGATGTTTTATACTTGGAGGTTTTACTTTAATATAAAGTAGCAATTTTAGAACAAATAAATTCTAAAAGTTTTGTGTCATCATTAGAAAAAGGATTGACAGTATGGGAATCAATGTCTATCTGACCAATATTTTCACCATTCACAAAAATTGGAATTACAATTTCTGATTTTACTTTCCAGCCACAGGAGATATAGTTTTCTTGTTCAGTAACATCTTGAACAATAAAATTTTCATTTGATACAGCTACTTGACCACAGATGCCTTTTCCAAAAGGAATAATGGTGTGTTCTGTTGGTTCTCCAGTAAATTCTGCTAATTTTAACTCTTCTTTTTCTCCATTTTTGAAGTAAAAGCCAACCCAATCATAATAAGAAATTTCACTTTGTAAAAAATCACAAATAGCCTGTTGCTTTTCTTTAGTTGTTTTTTCGGATAAAATAATGTCTTCTATGACATTCTTGAAACTATTGATGTTCACGTTTTTTCTATATTTGTTTATTGTAATTAAACTCAACAAAAATAAATTAAATTTTTAATGAAAGGTCAAAGGAGTATCGTTCTTTTTTTAGTTAAGTTTTTCACTGTGTATTTTGTTTTATTTGGACTCTACTCTTTTTATCTAAATAAAACACAACAAAAAGTAGGTATTTTTTCTTGTTCTCCTATCACAACTAAAGTTGCAGAGCAAACCAAAACTATTTTGTCTTTGTTTAATTATGAAACACGAGTATTACAACATGAAGATGAAATGTCTATGAAAGTTATATTAAATGGTAGATATGTAGCTAGAGTAATTGAAGGTTGTAATTCAGTTAGTATTATTATCTTATTCTTAGCATTTATTGTTGCTTTTAAAGGATCTTTAAAAAACACTATTATTTTTGGAGTTGTAGGTGCTATGATTATTTATATTGTTAATATTTTGCGAATAGCTTTCTTAACAGTAATGATTTATGAATACCAAAGTTATCAAGAGTTTTTTCATAGCATTGTTTTTCCTGCAATTATCTATGGGATTACTTTTTTGCTATGGATAGTTTGGGTTCATAAATTTTCAAATTTTAAGAAATGAAAGAAACAATAAGAATAATTATAATTGTATTGTTGTTTGTAGTTTTGTTTTTGGTGAGAGCCTTTGAAGACCAGTTATTTTATGACCCATTAAATAGTTATTTTCAAAACGATTATTTATACAAGAAAATTCCTCAATTAGATAGATGGAATTTACTACTTCATCTTTTTTACAGATACACTATTAATAGTTTAATTTCTCTAGCTATTATTTATATGGTTTTTAGGAATAAAAAAATTATAAAATTTTCGCAGTTATTTTTTACTGTTGCATTTCTATTGTTGATTATTTCTTTTTCTTTTTCATTGAGAAATAACCTAGAAGGAGGCTACCTTTTTACTTTTTATATTCGGAGATTTCTGATTCAGCCTCTTTTTTTATTGATTCTTTTACCTGCGTTTTATTATCATAAGAAACTATAAAAAAAATAGTTTAACATAATTTTAAAAAATTCTGTTGTAAATTTGCAATTCAATGAATACAATTGTAAAAAAAATAAGCACAACACTGCTGTCATTTATAGTACTGTTCTCATCTATGTCTTTTGCCATAGATGAACACTATTGTGGGAATAACTTAATGGATGTGTCTTATTTTGGTGATGCCGATAATTGTGGCTCAGAGGAGGTAACTATGAACTCTAGTTCATCCACAGTAAAACAAAATAATTGTTGTAAAAATGAAACAACACTCCTTGAATCATCAATATTTAATAAAGAAAAATTCATAAATCTACAGCATATAGATGCAGAGGTTCTTTTTTTTAAGGCAAATTCTTATTTAGGAACTTACAAAGACATTGCTATAGAAATAGAATATTATACAAACTTCTCTCCACCTGATATAGCCCAAGATATTCAGGTTTTACATCAGGCTTTTTTAATTTAATTTTAAATAGTACTACAATAGTATCATCTTTTTAGTTGATTACTCGTCTAGTTATTATTAAAAGTTAAATACAATCCAATGAAAAAAAACAGCATCATTACCATCTTTTTATTACTACCCTTGTTCTTATTTTCTCAAGAAACATTAACAGGCATGATTATGGATAAAAACAATCCCAAAGATAATTTAGGAGTTTTTGGGGCCAATGTTTATTGGTTAAATAGCTCTACAGGGGCCACAACTAATGAAAAAGGATGGTTTACAATTCCATATAAAAAAAGTTATAAGAAGCTTGTAGTTAGTTATGTTGGTTATAAGACAGATACGCTTATTATAACTAATTTAGAACCCATACATCATTTTATAACACCAGAAAATGAGTTAGAAGAAGTAACTATAAAAAGCAAAAAGAAGGCAACACAAAGATCTTTTGTACAAACACAAAATGTTTTTACAGTAAACAGTGCGGAATTATTAAAGGCTGCCTGTTGTAATCTAGCTGAGAGCTTTGAAACCAACCCGTCTATTGATGTAAATTTTTCAGATGCCTTAACAGGAACTCGTCAAATTCAAATGTTAGGTTTAAAAAGTCCTTATTTACTAATAACTCAAGAAAACCTTCCTTCAATTCGTGGTGCAGCCCAGGTTTTTGGCCTCACTTTTACACCCGGTACTTGGGTAGAAAGCATTCAAATAACTAAAGGAGCAGGAAGTGTTATTAATGGTTATGAGAGTATCTCTGGACAGATTAATGCTGAATTAGTAAAGCCTTTTACAGATAAAAGATTTTTTTTAAACACCTATGGGTCTTTAGGTGGTAGATTAGAGTTGAACACGCATTTTAATCATAAAATTTCTGAAAAATGGCAAACAGGCTTGTATATCCATGGAAACTACAGAGGTGAGAAATTTGATAGAAATAAAGATAATTTTTTAGATAACCCATTAACAAACCAAGTGAATGTGATGAGTCGATGGCAATACTTAGATGCAGAAAAAGGCTGGGTAAGCTTTATCAATGTTCGTTATATGAATGATGCGAAACAAACAGGAGAAATCAATTTTAATCCTAGTTTAGATAAAGGAGGGTCAGATATCTGGGGAGGTGAAATTGACACTAAACGCTTTGATTCTTCTTTAAAATTAGGCTACGTTTTTCCAGAGCTTCCTTTTCAAAGCTTTGGTTTCCAGTTTGCTTATAGCAATCACGAACAAGATTCTTATTTTGGATTAAAAACCTATGATATTAAGCATGAAAGTATTTATTCAAATTTGCTATTTAATTCAATTATAGGAGATACTCGAAGCAAGTTTACAACAGGGATAAATTTCACTTATGACACTTATGATGAGTTTGTAAATTCTATTAATTTTTCTAGAAATGAGAATTCTTTTGGAGGCTTTTTTGAATATGCGTACGATAATTTAGATAATTTTAGTTTTACCACAGGGCTAAGAGTTGATACGCATAATTTATTAGGAACCTTTGTTACCCCTAGAGTGCATATAAGATATGCTCCTTGGGAAAAAGCAGTGTTTAGGGCCTCTGTTGGTCAGGGAAGAAAAAGTGCTAATGTGTTTGCAGAAAATCAGCAATTATTTGCAAGTGCTAGACAGATAGACATTCAATCCTCAGGAGGTAAAATATACGGTTTAGATCCAGAAGTCGCTTGGAATTATGGAATTTCATATTTACAAGGATTTAATGTATTTGATAAAAAAGGAGATATTACCTTCGACTTTTATAGAACTCATTTTCAAAACCAAGTTGTGGTTGATTGGGAAAACCCACAAAGAATTTCCTTCTATAATTTGGAAGGTGAAAGTTATGCAAACAGCTTTCAGACAGAAGTAAATTATTTCATTAATGAGTATCTAAACGTTCGATTGGCCTATAAATTCTATGACATAGAAACTGATTATACCTCTGGAAAATTTTCAAAACCACTGACTCCAAATCACCGCTTCTTTGCAAATTTATCATATGAAACAAAGCCAGTAGAATTGATTAAGCAGTGGAAGTTTGACTTAACCTATAACTTTATTGGAGATCAACGCCTTCCTAATACTGCAATGAATCCTGTTGAATATCAATTAGAAGAGTATTCAAATTCTTATAGTTTACTTAATGCTCAAGTCACTAAAGTTTTTTCTAAAAAATTTGAGATGTATTTTGGTGTAGAGAATTTAACAAATTTAAAACAGAAAAATCCTATTTTAGCAGCTGACAATCCTTTTGGTGAAAATTTTGATTCAACAATTATTTATGCACCAATTTTTGGAAGAATGTTATATAGTGGTTTACGATTTAAAATAGATTAAAATGAAAAAAATTATCCTTATGTTTTGCTTGTTGTTGGTAGGTTTATCAGCAGAAGCACAAAAGAAAAAAAAGAATTTTAAAGTAGCAATTGAAGTTGATGGTGTTTGTATGATGTGTAAAAAACGAATAGAAAAAGCTGCATTAAATTCTAAAGGAGTAAAGTTTGCGTCATGGGATCTTAACACCCATCAGCTTTCACTTATTATAGATGAAAATAAAACAGGAATAAAGATTATTCAGCAAAATGTTGCAGCTGTTGGTCATGACACTAAAGGAATTAAAGCAAAAGAGCACGCATATAATAGTAATCCAGCATGTTGTAAATATAGAGACAAAAAAGTTGTCGAATCTCACAAAAATTAGAATTATTGAGTAAAGATTTTATTAAAATCATTTTTATGATTGTTGTTAGCTGTCTGTTTTCTTGTCAAAAAACACAGTTAACAGCAACACAAATACTTTCAAGGTCATTGGAAGCTCATGGTGGGATAGAACTTTGGCAAAAAGTTGATACACTTTCCTTCACTAAGAAAACAATTTTATACAACGAGTATGGGGTTGAAGAAAAAGAGCTCACTCAACATCAATCTTTTTATGGAGGTAATTTTATAAATGGTGAAATAATTTCAATTGGAGCAGACAAGTCTAGAATATCGATTCTAGGTGGCATTTATTCCAAGAGTATAGGAGATTCTTTGAATGTTTTAACTAATGATGATGTAGCATTAATAAACAAGTCCTTTAGGTCGGCTTATTATGTCATAAGTCAGCCATTTAACTTGAGGGAAAGTGATGCACTTCTTACTTATAAAAAAGACACTATTTTAAATGGTGAAAAAACATTTGTAGTGGATGTTTCTTACAAAGAAAATCAAAATTCAAATGCCTCAGATCAATGGACTTATTTTTTTAATGCCAAGACATTTTTAATTGTAGCAGCAAAAGTTTTTCATTCGCCTACAATAAGTTTTATTGAAAATATAAAGTTTAATAAAGAAACACCATTTGCTTTTAATGCAGAGAGAGAGAGTATTTTTTTGAATAAAGACGGATCCAAAGATTATTTAAGAGCCTCATACCTTTACTCAAATTATAAAGTTGTTTTTAAAAACAAGTAAAAAAATATTATTTATAATAATGATTACAAAAAAA
>OJFP01000550.1_pt1 | contig 26046 bp, 21 predicted proteins | sample 1594141 | NCBI WGS metagenome assembly OJFP01 (sample SAMN05416843, study PRJEB24817) | seawater metagenome | isolation source: Sea water | place: Canada:Atlantic | collected 2013-07 | reverse complement strand
GTGGCTATCCTGTTTATGGAGCGAAAACGACAACTTGGGTAAGGTGGCCAAGACGGGCGCTCAACTCGTTTATCTGCTTGTCTTTCTGCTAGTGGCTACCCGTTGCCTAAGTAGTGATGTTCGGCGCCAGCAATTAATGGTCGTAGTCGTCGTATCGGCTGTTTTCGGTGCGCTCCTAAGCCTGTGGAATTTCTGGGAGCTTTGGGAACGCCGAGGTGCTGCATACTGGCTTTGGACTCCTCGTCTGACCTTCTGGGGTAGCGCTGATCACCCAATAATTGGAGCTAGCCTGTACGCGATGGCGGCTATTTTTGCGTATTCAGGAAGTTTCGATAGTAAGGGCTGGCAACGCATAGGGTGGTTACTAGGCGGGCTACTGGTGTTGCTGGTTATTGTACGTACCTACAGCCGGGGGCCACTACTGGCGCTTCTCACCATCTTTTTTATCGGGGTGGTTATTAACCGGGGGCGTAAAACCGTGCTCGTGTCCGGGTTGCTGATCGCTATCGTAGTTGCATGGGTGGGCTATCAGGATATTGGCGGTATGTTCGAGCGGGGCGCTGGCGTGCGCCCGCAGATATGGCTCACCGTCTGGTATGACGCGCTAAATGCCCCTCTGTTTGGTCACGGGTTGCTCAGTGATGAGTCAATTGAACTGGCTCGGGCTGATCGCGGGCCGGTAGTGATTGATCATCCTCATAGTATTTTTATGGCGACCCTGTTTTATGGCGGGTTAAGCGGGCTGATTTTGTTGTTGAATCTTTTCAGAACGAGTTTGAAGGAGGGTTTCAGGCTTTTTTCCGGAGGGCAGAGTGAACTGCTACCTGTTCTGTTGTTAGCGTTTGCCCTGGGTGTCACTGACAATAATAAACTGCTGTTGTCGCCGGCCCCTCTCTGGTTATTTTTCTGGTTGCCGATTGCAATGGTGGCAGCCAGACACCGGTTGGAAGCAGCTCCAACCGCTCAATGAAGCAGGTGAAGATCGGTAGCGGTTTTGCGGTTGGGCGGTGCTTTTCCAGGAAATACACCCAAATGTCGTTCAGTCTGTTCCACCACTTGGTAGAATCTAAAAACCAGTAAAGTAATTTAATCGGCAAATTTTCATTATCGTGTTTAATCGTCATGAGCCCTTATTAATTTTTTAACTCACATTAATAGCTTTAGCCATACGCTTTTTGATCGGTTACACGTGCCCTTGTGAAACTTAGAAATTAAATTGAAAGAAGAATCAGGTCAGATGGGAATTCAAGAGGCTACGTCTATTTGGGTCTATTGCCTTGAATAACAAAACCGGCGAGCGGATATTTGTCTACGCGGGTTCGCTGCGCCCTGGGGGAGGCCTGTCCGTGCTCCGGCAAATACTTAGAGCACTCGTTAGCCGATCGGACTATCAGGTCACCGTGATTACCGGAAATGCCGATACTTCTGCGGGAATTGAAGATCTGGTCACAGAGCACGAGAATCTGACCGAGCAGCGGTTTCTCACGGACTATCCGTCGGCCATCAGGTACCTGATTTCGAAGATCTATTTTCCATTTTATCCGCGGATGGATCAATGCGACTGGTTTATATCTTTTAATTATCTGGTGCCGGTCCGCTGTAAGCTTTTTGTTTATCACATCAATCTATTAACTTTTGTGCCACCAGAAAAACGCTCGTTTCTAGACTGGGTTAAGGGTTTTGATGCCCGTTTGGCATGTCGCAAAGCAGATGCGAATATTTTTGAATCAGAATACTTAAAAGAATCCGCTCAGAAAGCAACGGGAACCGCTATTCGTAATCCTGGTGTTTTATATGTAGGGGTTAATCAGGAATTTTTTTTACCTCCGGTTGATCAGCAGCAAAAAGAATTAAAAAACAAAGTCGTTAGTTTGTTGCTCGTCAGTAGTCCACAACCCCACAAAAAGAATGAAATTTGCATACAGGCACTTGCCCGATTATGTTCAATCAGGCCAGACGTCAATTGGCAGCTTGAAATCTGTGGTGGTCAAAATGTCACTCAGTGGTCGAAAGTTTTAGATTTTGCCCGCAAAGAGGGAGTGTACGAACAGGTTCGGGTGCTCGGCCCGCAAAGCCTGTCAGTGCTGGGAGATAAAATGGCTAACAGCTTTTGTTTGATTAATCCCAGCGTTACAGAATCTTTTTGTATGGTTGCGGTAGAGGCCATGGCTGCTGGTTGCCCGGTTATCGTTACTGATCAGACTTCAATGCCGGAGAGTGTCGGCGATGCAGGATTGGTGGTTGAGGCTGACTCGCCAGACCAGTTTGCGGATGCGGTCCTGACACTGGTTGATGACCCTGCATCGCGAGATAGTTTAGTTATCCAGGGTCGTGAAAGAGCTGCTGGTTTTTCTGCCGAAGCCTTTGCCTCTGGTCTGGTGGATTTGCTCAGTTAATGGTCGAACTGGTTTGATTCCAAGACCGCATATTTTTGAGCAACCCTGGTGGCTGGATGTTTGTGCCCCAGACAACTGGTACTCAAATTCAGTCGACACTGAGTTTGGCAAGTTGGCCTTCACCTATGTGGTGCGGCAGCGCTTCGGCTATTTGCGTGAAATTACGCGACCGGCGCTAACGCCCTTTCTGGGTATTTCCTTAGATACCCAGGATAAAGTTCCCAATGTGACTCAATCGCAGAATTTGCTGGTTAAGTACGTTCCTTATTTTCTTGACGGCCTGCCCCGGCACCACCGATTCAAATTAAATTTCCATCCCGATTTTAACTGGTGGTCGCCTTTTTTCTGGGAGGGGTTTTCCCAGCAGTCTCGCTATACCTACCGGTTGACCGACCTGGATAATCTTGAAGCGGTATGGAGTCGCTTCAACAGCAATGCCCGCCGGAACATAAAAAAAGCAGAGAAACAGCTAGAGCTGGATTTCGACGGGGACGTCTCGACCTTATACGACCTTTTTAGCATGACAATGGAGAATCAGAATAAAAAGCCCGGTTACCCAGCCGAACTGTTGAAAAAACTGGTCGCTGAAAGTCTCAGGAGGGAGAGCGGAAAGGTAATCATTGCTCGTGCCCCGGACGGTGAGCCACACTGTGCGCTCTTCATCGTTTGGCACAATAACGAGTGCTATTACCTGGTCGGAGGCACTCACCCGGTATTGCGAAAAAGCGGTGCAATGATGCTTTCAATGTGGGGAGCGATCCAGTACGCGGCAAACCATGCAGCGGTATTCGATTTTGAAGGCAGCATGCAGCCAGGTATCGACAAGTTTCTGCGGAACTTTGGTGGTATTCCAGTCGCCTATTCACAGATAACCAGGTCGCATAAGCTATTTTAGAGAGGTCTTTCTAAAAACCTCCTCTAAAAGAAACCTGAAATGAGTAACTCAAGCCCAGTTAAAGCTTTTTTTCTGCTGTTCCGAACTGGTCTGGTGTCTCAGGCCCTGTTGTTATTGACGCTGCCGGTCATTCTGCTCAAGTACTCGCCCGCTAATTTCGGCGAATTTTCGCTACTAATCACCATTGGCACGGTGATTGGCATGGTTTCCTCGTTCAAGCTGGAACGGGCCATCGTGGTTGAGAATGAATATCTGGTTGCAACGACTTTCTACCTGTCAGCCGGGTTGATCCTGATATCGAGTGCATTTTGTTACGCCACGGTTTTCCTGGTGGCTCCTCGTTTGCTGGCTGCCACTTCTTCAATGTGGGTTATGTCGCTGACCGTTTCGGCCTACTGCTTTTTGATTGGTCTGGTGCAGTTACTGGTGCATGTATCAATGCGTCAGTCCAGATCGGATCTGATCGGTTATTCCGATCTGGCATTTAGTGGCGTGTTGTTGGCGTTAATTATTCATCGTCCGGTTGGTGATGAACCGGTGAATACGCTATTAGGGATTTATCTAGTGGCGAAACTGGTTGCTACCGTCCCATTTCTGCTACTGAACAGGCACCTTTACCACTGGCGGAATGTTCGCCGTCAACTGGTGTTTTCGGAGTGGCCAGTTTTCAAACAGTATTTAAAGCCAGTGGCGACAACACTCCTGTCTACCCTGCAGTTTCGGGGTATCTACTACCTGCTGGGTATCCATTTTGGGCTGGTCGCCACCGGGCACGTTGCGTTGGCTCACCGAGTTGCCTATGCGCCGATCAACCTGGTGGGGACGGCACTGCGGCGGGCTTATTTCTCGGAATTCAGTCGGCTCGAAGATAACCCGAGGGATATCCGTCAGGATATCCGGGTGGTGCTCGAAGGGGGCACTCTGGTCTCGCTTGTACTGGCGTTGATAGTGGTCTATCTGCAGGAGAGGTTTGCGGTTCTGTTGCCAGAAAACTGGTATGCGGCCAGTTCGTACATAGTGATTTTATATCCTGCTGCTTCCATACTGGTTATGTTGTCGTGGCTGGATCGGCTCTACGATGCGCGTGGTCGGCAGGGGACCGCGCTGCTTTATGAATTTAGTTACACTGCGGTTTTGTATTTAATACTACTGGCCAGTGCCTGGTCAGTGAGTGTCAGCACCTTTTTATCCCTCTATGTTTTGGTCACGCTTGGTTATAATTTTTTCTGGTCTGCGATGACGATGAAATTACTGCAAATTGACCAGCGCCCGGCGATGGTGTTGGCGGCAGGACATTCGACCATAGCAATTTTGTGTCTCCAATTTTAGGTTTTTAGACGTGTCGAGTGATCACTGGCAGAAATACTGGTCGTCTCAGCAGGACCCCCACCACGCAAGCAACGAACTGGAATTTTATTCCAGGATGGGTCGGGAGGTGCTTTTCCATACGGGTCCGCTGGCGGGGAAAAAAGTACTCGAGATAGGGTGCGGAGATGGCGCACTCTTCCCCCATTTTGATGTGAATATCGAGGACTACACTGGCGTGGATTTTTCAGAATCGCTGCTGGCCAAATTTCAGCAGCGCTTCCCGGCCGTCAGAACTGTTCATAGTGACGCGATTGGATTTATGGAAAACAACCTGGACCAGTTTGATGTCGTGATCAGTTTTGGGGTTTTGCAGTATCTTGACGCTAACCAGTTGAAAATATTTTTTGACCTGCAAAAAGGCAGCATCGTGGATAAAGGCATCGCCGGTCATTTCGGGATACCGGTGAAGGAGCTTAGTTCGGTATTTTATCGCGGGCTTGGAAGTAGCCCGCTAGTGCTTGCGGGACGCAAAAGAGGGTTAGGCAAGACCCTGATTTCAAGGCTGAGAAACAAAATTGGGCATTGGCATGATTTTGAAACCCTGATTAGTCTTGCTAGACCCGGTACTAGTCGTGTCGATTGTGTGTCGAGCATGTCCTATTTTTATCGCTGTCATTTGTTGCAACAGTTTTAATAGCCGTTGTTTTCTTTTCAGCGATTAAGCGCACTTGCCAGACGCCACCAAAAAGGTGTTTTAGCATCGATAGCCTATGAGGTTTTTATCCGGTGCTACCGCAAAAAACCTGCACGCAATTTCTTGCGGCCTCTGTTTCCAGCCCGTCAGCCTTCACGAATGGTCTTTGTGGTGGGTGTCTACAATTCGGGAACCACAATCGTTAAGGATGCTATCGCACTGCACCCTTCTGTTAATTCAGCGCCGATAGAAGGCGATCAGCTTAGTGGTGCGCTGGATAGTTTTGAGGAAGGGGGCTGGCCGAGGGGAATGTATGGAAATGCCAGCAGGATTATGGGTGCCCGTCGACACGAGGAGGTTGATGCGGAACTATTAATTTCTGACCTGCGGCCCTGGATAAAGGCCGGGCAGATATTCCTCGAGAAATCCATTTCTAATTCTGTCCGCATTGCGCAACTACGAAAGGTTTTTCCAGGTGCAAAGTTTGTCTGGGTGATTCGAAACCCAACCGATGTGGTTAATGGGATTAAGCGGAAAAGTAAGCCGGGCCCGGTCGCCAGAAAAATTCTCGGATCCGGTAGCTACCCAGCCGATTTTTTACTGCGCCAATGGGCCTTTTTTGTCCGCTTGATGATGATGGACATGAAGGGTGGTGATGACTGCTGCGTTTGTAGTTATGAGAATTTTTTAAATGCCCCGGCTCATGAGTTAAAGAAAGTTTTCGATTTTCTCGGAGTGGCAACTATCAAGCTTCAAGAAAATGAAAGGGGAATTACGGTCGGCGATAGCCAGTTGTCCCTGTTGGGTAACCGCGGTGCGGCGATGGATATTGATCTGGAAAGATGGGTTAAAGACCAGTTGCTGGAGATTGAGGGGTCGCTGTGCCCGGCAGGCTGACCATCAGTTTCGATTTTGAGCTTGGCTGGGGGGTACTGGATAGCCCGGTTTGGCTGGCGCGAGAGCGGGCAGGGGATTATCGGCGGCTCCGGGACGTTTTTGGGCGGTTAATTGAAACCCTGAAGGAGCGCGAAGTAGCCACCACCTGGGGTGTTGTCGCAGCAATGCTGATTGATAAAGAGGCTGACCTGGTACTCGGTCACCTGCCCGAGGGATACGTTAATGACATAGTTCGTTTCTACCGTCAGGCAAAGACCGAATCTCGATTCGCAGGCGACCTGATTGAACAACTGCTCGCGCTGGGTCCGCTGGTAGAGATTGCCTCACACTCCACCACTCATTTTTATCCGGGTCGTCCTGATGCCTCTAGAGAGGCCTGCGTAGAAGATATTCTCCGTTCCATCCCAATCATCGAAAGGTTCGTTGATCGAAAGGTAAGCAGTATTATTTTTCCGCGAGATCAGGTGGAATGGTGCGGTGACATTGCAGCGATACATCGAGGAAATTATCGGGTCAATCCTGCTTTTTCTAGTTCTGGTGGAGAACTGGATCGATTTGCCCGGAAGGCCGAAGGGTTTTTCGGTTCGGTACCGGAATCAGTCACCTATACCGGGCGATATGGCGAGGCCTGGCAATCGGGGTCGCTATTTTTTAACTGTCCGACCGGTAAACTACAGGGGTTGCGAAAACTCCGCCTGAAAAATCAGCTGGCGCGAATGATGAACCACTTCAACCGTGGGGAGGGCAATTATCACGTCTGGCTCCATCCTTTTAATTTGTCCGCTTCCGAGGAAATGTTGCATTTATTTCTGGCTTTTATTGAAGATGTTTCGCAGCTTCGAAACAGAGGATTAATTGAGATTCTCTCGATGGGTGATTGTGGTGACCTCAGTCGAAACTTGCCAGGACAGGTTGCGTGACCGTGCATGATTTGAGTGGTGTGCGTCGCTAATGGCTCGTCCTCATACGATTATTCGAATTGACGCTGCGTATCGAGCAATGATGCTTCGATTGTTCCATCGCCGGTTGAATATTATTTTTGTCAACGAGTATCCTAAATCAGGCGGGTCCTGGCTGGCGCAGATGCTATCAGCTGCTACTCGTTATCCCTTTCCAAGGCAAAAGTTTCCGCCATTCGGGAAGGCGATCTACCATGGGCACCGGGTCAGTTCATGGTTGTCCGGGCCGGTGGTCGTCGTTTGGCGGGACCCGCGGGATATTATGGTTTCCTGGTATTTTCATACGCTCTGTCAGTCGGACCGTAACCATCCTCAGTTTGTAAAAAGATACCGGGATGCACTCGGGTTTAAAGATTTTGATGACATTCAGGCCAACTTGCCCCGCTTTATAGACTTCAATTTTCGCACTCCTCTTAGCCCAGCTTTTAGCTTTAATGACTTCTACGACCGTTGGTACGGCGTGCAGCAGGCGATCCATTGCCGATACGAGGACCTGCTTGAGTCGCCGGCTGGCACATTACAGGACGTTGCCGGGCAGCTGGGGTTTGATCTTGAGCCAGCACTCTGTGAAAAAATTGCAGACCAATTTTCGTTTAAGGCGCAGGCAAATCGATTGCCAGGGGATGAAAAGACCAGCAGCTATCTCCGCAAGGGAATTCAGGGTGACTGGAAAAATTATTTCGGAGATGAGGCGGTTGATGTAATGAGTGGTCATCTCGGTGAACGGCTCAAAAATTTGGGCTACGTAGAATAAAAACAGTCCTGAAAGCCACGTTGTTTTTAATTTTATCCAGTACTAAGGGAATCAATGGAACTCAAGAATATAAACAAAGATGATCTGGTTCTTATTACCGGAGGGACAGGTTCCTTCGGCCGGGCGATGGTCGATTATCTGTTAGCAGCTGGTGTTAAAAATATACGCATTTTCAGTCGTGACGAGGCGAAACAGGATGTTATGCGGCTGGAATACGCCAACGATGCACTGAGGTTCCATATCGGGGATGTGCGGTTTCGCGATTCGGTCGATGCGGCGATGCGGGGGGTTAATCTGGTGTTTCATGCCGCGGCGTTGAAACAGGTACCCTCCTGTGAGTTTTTCCCACTAGAGGCCGTTCGGACAAACATTATCGGTAGCGCTAATGTCATCGAGTCAGCTATCGCTCATAACGTCAGTCACGTGGTCTGCCTGAGTACGGATAAGGCGGTGATGCCGGTCAACGCGATGGGCATGACCAAAGCGTTGATGGAAAAAACCGCTCAGGCCCTAACCCGTGAGCTGTCTGCTGAGGATACAGTGGTGTCGTCGGTACGGTACGGAAACGTAATGTGCTCGCGTGGTTCCGTGATACCACTATTTATTAAACAAATTCGAAGCGGTCTGCCGTTGACCATTACCGAGCCCACCATGACACGGTTTATGCTCGGCCTGCCACAGGCGATTGAGCTAGTCGATTTTTCTTTCAGCCACGCAGTGCAGGGTGATGTGTTCGTGCGTAAAGCGCCGGCCTGTTCTGTGCAGATGCTCGCGGAGGTGTTGCTGGACCTGTTTGCGGCAAGCAATGAGATACGGGTTATCGGCATGCGCCATGGTGAAAAATTGCACGAAACCCTGGTTAGCGCTGAGGAATTATGCCGATCGCAGGACATGGGCGAGTATTTTCGGATATCCCTGGACACTCGAGACCTCAACTATTCCAAGTATTTCACCGAAGGTGATCCCGCTGAGGTGGTGGCTAAAGATTACGACTCCAGCTCTACTGAACAGCTGAACCACCAGGACCTAAAGAAGCTGCTACTCTCTCTGCCAGAAATCAGACGCGAACTGGAGTTAGGTTAGCGTTGGCACAGTCTGCGGCAATCAGGATAGAAGCATGAAGGTCGGAATTACCGGGGCAGATGGCCTGATCGGATGGCACTTTTGCTGTCATCTGCTGACACTGCCGGATATCAGTATCGTGACGGCAAATCGCACCACGTTTTCCTCACCCGAATCGCTTGATCGGTTTGTGGCGCAGTGCGACGTGATCTTTCACCTGGCAGGGGCCAATCGAGGTGCTGATGCCGACGTGGAGGCCACTAACATACAGTTGGCGGAAGTATTGGTCGCCAGCCTCAAGCGTTGCGACCGGCAACCCCATGTGTTGTTTTCATCATCAATACACCAGGACCGAGACAACGCTTACGGTCGCTCTAAACGGATTGCTTCGCAGCTTCTCCAGAACTGGGCGGATAAGGTGGGCGCGAATTACACCTGCCTGATACTTCCCCACGTGTTTGGAGAACATGGCAGGCCAAACTATAACTCCGTTGTTTCTACCTTTTGTTATCAGTTCGCTAACGGTCATCAACCGATCATTGATCGCGATGGTGATCTTGAGCTATTACACACCAGTGACGTGGTGGATGCCGGATTAGAGGCCATGTGGTCAGCAAGCGGTGGCGAGCTTCGCCCGGCCGGTAGACGCATCACCGTGTGTGAAATGCTCACCGAGTTATCCCTGCTTGATGATCACTACCGCCGAGGAATCATTCCTGAATTTACTGATCAGTTTTCCCTGAATCTGTTTAATGTTTATCGATCGTATCTTTATCCCCAGTTTTATCCGCAGTCGCTGGTCAAACACCAAGATGATCGGGGCGGTTTGTTTGAAGCGGTAAAAACAGACCATGGTGGTCAGGCTTTTCTCTCAACCACTGTTCCGGGAATAACTCGGGGCGATCACTTTCATTTTCATAAGGTGGAGCGGTTTTTGGTGGTTTCCGGTCAGGCGGAAATCCGACTGCGTAAGCTATTCAGCGATTCGGTAGAGACTTTTACGGTCTCGGGGGATCAGCCAGTTTTTATCGATATGCCAACTTTGCACACCCACAACATAACCAACACAGGCACCACTGAATTGCTCACTTTTTTCTGGTCGCACGAAATATTTGACCCCGAAAACCCGGACACCTGGTCTGAACCCGTGATGAGGAAAAACGAGTCATCATGAGCAAGTTAAAAGTTATGACCATTGTGGGGACACGCCCTGAAATCATCCGATTATCGCGAGTCATTCCAGCGCTGGACCAGATAACAGATCATATTCTTGTTCACACCGGTCAAAATTATGATTATCAGCTGAACGAAGTATTCTTTTCTGATCTCTCGCTTCGGGCACCGGATGTGTTTCTGGGCGCGGATGTCAGTTCCTTAGGCGCTATGCTGGGTTCGACACTGTCGGGTATCGAAAAGGCACTGAAACTGCACAGGCCGGAAGCGGTATTAATCCTTGGCGACACAAATAGCTCCATCGCGGCCATCATGGCCAAACGCCTGAAAATTCCGGTTTACCACATGGAGGCTGGGAATCGTAGTTTCGACCCGAATGTTCCAGAAGAGGTGAACCGTAAAATTGCCGACCACCTCAGTGATTTCAATCTGGTTTACACCGAGCATGCACGTCGGCACCTGATTGCAGAAGGGATTTCTCAGCGGCGAATCTATCTGACCGGGTCACCGATGAATGAGGTGTTGGATTTTTTTCGTTCAGAAATCGAAGCGTCTCCGGTACTGGCGGAATTGAAGCTGGAGGCCGGCCAATATTTTCTCGTCAGTCTGCATCGGGAAGAGAACGTAGATAGCAAAAACGACCTCATCACTTTGTTGAATATTCTCACTCGATTGAATCAGGCCCATGCAAAGCCGGTGATTGTTTCGACTCACCCGCGGACCCGAAAACGGCTTCTAGCACTTGATATAGATTACGACCGCGATGGCATAACGTTTGCCGAACCATTTGGGTTTCACGCCTACAACAATCTTCAAAAAAATGCCTACTGCGTTCTGTCTGATAGTGGAACTATCACTGAAGAGTCATCGCTTTTGGGTTTTCCCGCGGTGACAATAAGGCGTTCGCTAGAGCGTCCTGAGGGTCTTGATACGGGCAGCATCGTATTGACAGGTCTGGATTCTGATATTGTCCTGGCGGCTGTCGACAATGTTGTCGAAGATCATCTTAAAAATCACATACCACCCATTCCGGTTGACTATCAGTCAACGAATGTATCGCAGCGAGTGGCCAGACTGATTCTCGGAACCGCAAGGCTTAGTAACGAGTGGGCCGGAGTCCGCATGCATGATTATCTTTGAATCTGTATCCGGTTGAGTGCTCTTAGCAGGCGCCAACAACAGTTCATTTTGGGCGCTGCTTTTGTGGTCTCCTTTCTTGGTTCAATGTTATTTCTGCATCATTTCGATAATGTCGATTTAAATCGCAATAATTATCATATGGTTGTAAACGTTGATGAGGGTGGTGATTATCATCACATTGAGGGGTTTGTTTATTCGGAAATAGAAAAATATGCTTTGTATGACGGGTGGTACCTTAGAAAAATAAAAGAATTTAATACGCCTTCTCTTTTTAATTTGAATAAATATTTTGTTAAAGAAAAAACTTACTACTGCGGTTTTTCCTGCAACGTCAATCAGAATGACGTTCTTCATAGAATGAGCTTCCAGTTGAGTAACGGAGACTTTTTTGGCAGGGGTTATGAAAAGTATCTGTTAGTAAAAGTTAAAGGGCTTGAGTCGAGTGACAACGTAACGGAAATTATGGAGGCTCAAATAAGGTATCTGTACCAGCAGTTACTGATAACGCGGCGTGTGCAAATAAAAAACTGGATACTGGAGGGAGTGGAGCCAGGGTTAGCGGTCAGCGCTGATGGGGACTATCGAGACCGTGTCATGAGCTCGTTTAGCTGGAATGATCTGCAGACGGTCGACAATTTAAAAATAAAATATCTGCAGGACCCGATAGAGGAAGAGATTTTTTATTATTTGGCATTTAAAAAGCTTTTTTTCTCTTTGGTGCTAGGTGTTTTTGTAACACTGGTGGCTGATAAATTGTTTTTTGCCAACGATGAAAATCTATAATTATTATATTTACCGAAAGCAGGTTATCGATCAGTTTTTAATTCGATTGATCGGCACAGCAGCTATCGTAATTTCCTATTTACTTTATGCTCAGTGGCTTGGCCCGGAAGCCTTTGGTTTATATAGTTTTATGATAAACCTTGTCGCTATCAGTTCGCTTTTTTCCAGATTTGGCGTTGACATCATCGCAATGAGGAGGGTGTCAGTTCTTTATTATGATTCCCCTGAAAAAATAGGCGACGAAATCGGCTCATCAATATTGCTGGTTTTTTTAATCTCGGTTTTTTTTGCCATTGCGCTATCATTTGTACTTGTCGCTTTAAAAGAGGCTGGTTACTTTAGCGTCGCAACAAAACAAGAACTGATATTTTCTGGATTTATGGTGGTACCGTTATCGGTCGCGGTTACCGTGTCCGAGATATTTAAGGCGTTGAGGCGTTCTCGACAAACAGCGCTGATTAGAACCTTCCTCATTCCGGTGGGGACACTCATCATTTTTATCCTGGCGTCCGAAAACAGTTTCAGAAGCGTTGCCATAGCCTGGTGGGTAGCGAGTATGGGTGCGGTGGTTTATTCGCTGTTTATGGTGCGTAAGCAGGTTTCCTTTCGTGCGATAGCGGCTGACCTGCATCACTACGGAAAGTTACTCGCCCAGGGCGCGCCGATGCTCAGGCTGGGATTGGGTGCTATGGTTATATCCACGGCCGATGTGGTCATTCTTGGGGTGGTAGCGGGTACTGAGCAAGTGGGTGTTTACTCAGCGGTTGCTAAAATCGCTATGCTCGGTAATTTGGTGCTGGTTACTATTAATTCGATAACTGCACCCAGAATCGCAAGTTTGTTTCATGGGGGGGACACGCTGAAATTAAAAAAAATGGTGGAGCGTGTTGGGCGAATCTACCTGATTTTTGCGGTCGCTCAGGTGGGTGTGGTTTTGGCCGTTTGCGGTCCCCTGTTAGAGTTTCTTGGGGACTCCTATGAAGCGGGATTCTTTGTGCTGATGGTGTTGCTTGCCGGGCAAACCATCAACCTGGTTTGTGGGAATAATGTTTCGTTATTGACGATGATAGGAGAGGAAAGAACGGTCGCCAGAGTGATGGTGTCCTCAGCGTTTTTTTATTTGCCAGTGGCGGTGGTTCTCTCGTTGCAATTCGGTGCACTAGGGGCTGCCATAGCCACCGCATCGACCATGGCAATCTGGAATTTCCGCCTCAACAGTGTCGCTCGTAATAAAATCGGGTTTTCCGCGGCGTCTTTGTAAGAGTTCTGAGAAAAGTAAAAATGGTTTCAACTGCAAATCAGCTTAACTATGCAAAGATCGTCTGGTTAGCGATAAAACGAAAGGCGCTCTGGAATCGGTTGGCAAAGTCGCTGGGCATTGTCTATATCGCTGAATATCCAAAATCGGGTGGTACCTGGTTGGGACAGATATTGTCCGAATATTATGGTTTGCCTTTTCCAAGGAACACCATGTCGCCCCCGCTAGGCCGTTCGGTTCTCCATGGGCATGAGATGCCGAAAAGTCATTTTGATAAAGGGTTCGTGATGGTCAGGGATGGGCGCGATGTCGTCATCTCTTTCTATTTTCATTACCTCTTCCCTAATGACTGGAATCAGCACTCCAGGGTGATGCAGCATCGAAAACGTCTTGGTTACAAAGACTTCCAGGACGTTCGGGAGAATTTACCCAGTTTTATCGATTATCTCGACGAACATTGGGGCCGGCAAATGAATCATTTCACCTGGTCAGAGTTCATCGTTAAATGGTTTGCACACGCGGAAAATCATGAGCAGGTTTCGGTAGTCAAGTACGAAGACATGCTCACGCACCCGCTGGAAGCTCTCAGCCTGGCCATCGAGGCGGTGTCCGGTGAAGCGGTAGACAACGAGCGACTTGCAGGAGCGATCGAAAAATATACTTTTAGCCAGCTATCAGGGCGCACACCGGGCACGGAGGATCGAAGCTCCTTTATCCGCAAAGGGGTTGCCGGCGACTGGGTTAATTATTTGAGTCCGCTGGCAGCCGAGCGGTTTGACGCTTTATCTGGTGATGCGCTTATTTATTCCGGCTACGAAAAAGACCGCACCTGGGTAGGTAAAGTCGGAGCAGAGTAGTTGTGAGTTTCTCGATTGCGAGAGTGGTTTATTTCTGTTTTGCTGCCTTTCTCAGTCTGGCAATGCTTTTCGGGAGTGAGTGGGGTGTGGAAGGGCGGCTTGCTATCAGCACGGCCTTATTTTTTGCACTGTTTTATCACGCAGCCGACCGGCTAAAAGAAATAGGCCCAGCTTTACTACTCTACTTTTTGATCGTGCTGGGTTCGCTCGTTCTCAAAACTTTAATGCTCAAATTGGGTGTTGCGGGGATTCATACCGACTCCGTTCTGTTGGCCCGCGATGATATGAGTGGTTTTCTCTGGGAACATGTTGATGCGGTGTTCATCCTGATGAACTGCCTGCTGGTGGGATATATCCTCGCTGGCGGGAATGCCCGACGGGTTGTTAGCCGCCAGGCGATCAAACAGGTCGTTGGTCCGGCAGCGGCTGGTATCGCCGCATTTCTAACCCTGTTACTGGCGCTAGGTGCCCTGCTGACGGCAGTGATGCTGGTCGGGTTTGAGGATGGTCTGAGTGCAAAACGATTTGGGGGGCTGGCTTCGGGTCCCCAGGGTCGGTTTGGTAATGAGGCCTATTGGTTCTTCAAGTTGGCCCTGTTATCGAAAGTGGCCAGTTATGTTTTCCTCGCGCGTTACATCAATAGCGGTACTAAATTTTCATTGATATTGTTAATCGCAGGGTTTTCCGTTCAGCTGGCAATCGCCCTGTTTTTTTCCCATCGTGCCTCAATGATGCTGTTTTTTGTGGATCTAGTCTTATATTGCTACTGCATGGGATATAAACCCAACCGTCATCAGGTCATTGCAATTATTGTTTTTTCATCCGTCTGTTTGTTTGCCGTCTCCTCGTTACGAAGTTCGGGCGCTGCGGCAAAGAGTCTTGTTGATCATTTATTTGGCGGCCGTTATTTTCTTGATGTCGAGAAAAATGCACTATTGTTTGATTATCTGACGCTTGGTGGCGAGGTCTTGCTACCTGGCGGCAAGGGTATTGCCGGATTCCTCTCAGGCTACGTGTCGATGGGACGGGTCATCGGCGAGAACGTTTTCAATTCAGCGACTTCAGGCGTGCCGCCAGGGCTGGTTGGCGAGCTATTTTCCGCGGGAGGCTTTATGGGTGCTGCCCTGGGTATGATCTTTCTGGGCTTTTTTTTGAAGAAAATCACTCAGGTCGCTTTAGGCACTGAAAAGTCTGATCTGGTGATATTTTTATATGTATTGCTGGTGAGCCGCCTGGTCATAATCGGTTTTAATACAAGCATGGGAGCGGCCATTTATCAGTTTGGATTCGATGCGGTGACACTGGTTTGTCTGGCGTCGGTGGGAGTGCTGCTCGCGAGGTTGACTCCAGGAACATGGATAAAGACTTTTTGCCGCGTTTATTAGCAACATGAAGAAAAAAGTTACTCGCAATAAAAGCGCGCGTATCCTCGCTGTGCATCGATACTTCTGGCCCGATTCTCCCCCCTATGCTTCCATGTTAAGGGCGATTTCAGAACAGTGGGTTAGCGACGGGCATAAGGTAGATATCCTTACCAGCATGCCCTCGTATCGCAAAGAGTCGGCTCAAATAAGCGTTCCCGGTGAGGAGGAGTTATCCGGGGTGTGGGTACGCAGGGTCAGGTTGATTGCCGAGCGTGGTGGGCGCTGGCGTAAAGTTGTCAATATTCCACTGTTCATCGTTAAAGTCGCATGGCACATGGTCCGTCGCGGCCCATATGACGTCGTGATGTGTTCGACCGCTCCGCCGGTCTTACTAGCCAGTATAATAAGCAGGCTGGCGAGCTGGTCGGGCGCCAGATTCATATACCACTGCATGGATATACATCCCGAAATAGGTCGTATTTCGGGCGAATTTTCTCATCCCGTGGTTTTTAATTTGTTACAAAAGCTGGACCGTGAAACATGCCGTCGATCAGCGAGTGTCGTCGTCCTGTCGCCGGATATGAAAACGTCTCTGGAGTCCCGCCGGCCGGGTGCCAGCGATCAGATTGATATCATCAATAATTTTGAACTTCCTGTTTATGGTGCCCCCAATCCGGCTGTCATTCCCCCGGAAATCAGCGGATTAAAAAAGGAACCAGGGCGATTCAGAATCCTGTTTGCGGGGAATATTGGACGGTTTCAGGGGCTGGAAACGGTGATTGATGCCGTTAAAACGCTTACTGATCTGGAATCATTAGAGCTCATTTTCCTGGGCGACGGTCATGCGCGAGAAACACTGGAAAAGCGAGCGAATGATTCACTCGGTAAACAAATACATTTTCTCGGTTATCACCCTCCCGAGGTCGCCAGGCAGGCTATATCGACGGCCGATCTTTGTCTGGTCACGCTTGCACCTGACATTTATCGCTATGCGTTTCCTAGTAAAACGATGACATTTCTCGCTCGGGGCAGGCCCATTCTGGCGGTTATCGAGTCGTCTGCGGATCTGACCAGGCTGGTCCAGGGTGAAAATGCCGGGATTGTTGTGGAATCTGGAAATGCGGCAGCACTTGCCGAGAGTATCCGGCGGATTGTGGAAACCCCAGAAAAATTAGTCGAAATGCAGGTTAACGCCCAACGCGTGGCTGACCAGCAGTTTACTGCCGAAACCGTATTGCCTAAGTGGTCTGCGCTGTTAAGGCGGGTATTAGCAGGGAATGATGCTGATGCCAGCAGTACAAAATACAACTAGTAAGGTAGGCAGTTCATGAAATCGCCAGTCGTAATTATCGGTGCACCAAGGTCTGGCACGAATATGTTGAGAGATGTATTAGTGAAATTGCCAGGATTTGGGACCTGGCCCTGTGACGAAATTAACTATATCTGGCGTCACGGTAACGCGACCTATCCCTCCGATGAGTTTCCCCCCGAGCTGGCACGGCCTGAAGTGGCAAGCTATATACGGGATAAATTCGAATCAATGCGGGCTAAATTGGGGGTTGAATTCCTGGTTGAGAAAACCTGTGCGAATTCATTGAGGATGGATTTTGTCGATCGGATTCTGCCCGAGGCAAAATACATCATTATCAGCCGGTCGGGCCTGGATGCCGTGTCTTCATCCATCAAACGGTGGAAAGCACCGGTTGACTGGTCTTACCTGAGCAAAAAAGCTCGCTTTGTACCCTTCACCGATCTTCCCTATTACGCGGCCAGATATCTGGGTTCGCGTATCTACAAACTTATTTCTCGGGAGAAGAGTCTTAGCTTCTGGGGCCCTCGATTTGTTGGTATGAACGAGATGACCGGGCAATGCAGTGTGGCCGAAGTAGCGGCGATGCAATGGCGCCGGTGTGTCGAAAAAACCGGAGTAGTGAAAGCAAAATTGCCAGATACGCGGGTGATTGAAATCCGTTATGAGGACTTTGTTCAAAACCCGGTAAATTCGCTGGGATTGATCTGCTCTTTTCTAGACGTTCAATACACGCAGGAAGAACTGGCTGCCGCCGTAGTCGGTGTTCGTCAGGGCAGTGTTGGGCTCGGACTGAAAGACCTGGATCAGTCCGTTGTGCAACAGATCAATGCCGTGCTGTCGGAATGAGTGTGGCCGGTGGAGTCTCATAACTTGCAGGGATTGTCGTTTTCACAGGCTTGCGTAAAACGGGGGTTTGATATTCTGTTTTCATGTCTAGGCATCGTGCTGGCTGGGCCAGTTATCCTGGCTGCAAGCGTGGCCGCCTGGATCGATACCGGTAAAAATGGATTCTTTTTACAGGACAGGGTTGGTCGTGAAGGACGGCATTTTAAGGTTATAAAAATTCGCACCATGAGGGACGCCAAAGAGACAGGTACTCCGGCGACGAATGTCACTACCGCGAGCGACCCCAGAATTACCCGGCTTGGGCGACTATTAAGGCGCTACAAAATTGATGAATTACCGCAACTGGTTAACGTGATGCTGGGCACGATGAGTTTTGTAGGGCCTCGTCCCGATGTCGTTGGGTTTGTTGATCAGCTCACCGGGGAAGATCGTCTGGTTCTCACAGTTCGGCCCGGGATCACCGGTCCCGCTTCCTTAAAATATAAAAATGAGGAAGAGCTGCTGGCCACACAGGTTGATCCGGAATCTTATAACCGAGAGGTCATTTATCCCGACAAGGTGAGATTGAATCTCGAGTATGTTCGAAATTATCGGCTCGTCGATGATCTCCGGTACGTTCTACGCACGCTTATTGGTTAACTTATGAGTTCAAACAATTTTCCAGGGTGGCCAGCGTTCAGCGCTGAAGAGGCTGAAAAAGTTTATCAGGTGTTGCTCTCCAATCGGGTGAATTACTGGACCGGCGACGAAGGGCGACAGTTTGAGAAAGAATTTGCAGAATTTTGCGGATCGAAATATGCCATCGCTACTGCCAATGGCACGCTGGCACTGGAGTTAGCCCTTCACGGACTCGGCATTGGCGCCGGAGATCAGGTGATAGTGACAGCGCGCACCTTTATCGCCTCGGTAAGCGCGATTGTCCTCTGTGGCGCGGAGCCGGTATTTGCTGATGTCGATCCAGATACCCAGAACATTACTGCCAGGACTATTGCTGAGGTACTGACTCCCCGGACTCGAGCGATCGTTGCGGTGCATCTGGCGGGGTGGCCCTGCGATATGGAGTCGATCATGGAGCTCGCCGATAACCATGGACTGAAAGTGATCGAAGACTGTGCTCAGGCTCACGGGGCGCGCATAGGTGGGCGGTCAGTGGGTGCCATTGGCGATGTTGGAGCCTGGTCCTTTTGCCAGGACAAGATCATGACCACCGGCGGTGAAGGTGGAATGGTAACGACCAATGATAAAAACCTCTGGTTACGAATGTGGTCCTACAAGGATCATGGCAAAAGCTGGGCAGCGGTTTATGAAAAAGAACATCCGCCTGGATTCCGCTGGTTGCACGATAGTTTCGGAACCAATGCCCGTCTGACAGAGATGCAATCCGCAATTGGCCGCATTCAACTCAGAAGGATGCCGGCCTGGAGTGAAGCGCGGCAGCGCAACGCGGAAATGATCTGGAACACTGCCAGGCAACTGCCCGGATTGCGAGTCCCGAATATTCCGAACGACGTGCAACACGGCGCGTATAAATGCTACGTATTTGTCGTGCCGGAAGCCCTCAACCAGGACTGGAATCGGGACCGAATCATTAATCACATGAATGAGCTTGGTATGCCCTGTTTTGAAGGCGCCTGTTCAGAGGTTTATCTGGAAAAAGCTTTTGCTGATACCTCGCTTAAACCGGCTAAGTACCTGCCCGTCGCCAGGGCACTGGGTGCAACCAGCATGATGTTCCCGGTTCACCCAACCTTGACACCGGCTGATATTAATCGAATCTGTGATGCCCTGAAGCAGACCATGAGTGCTGCAACAGCGTAAAAAACCGGATCGAGCTATTTTTGAGCGGGTTGCGCCTGACTCCGTAATCTAGCCGGTTCGAACGAGGCCTAACCTACTGCGGATCGGTCTGCTGGGGGAGCGCCTTGCGGATTTTCAACGCGTTGAATAATCCGGACATAGATCCCTGTCGGTTCGTGGTTTCTACCGAATCGTCGGGGAGTTCATCGTCAGGCGGCCCCGCTCCCGCCAGATGATTTACAGGAGGCCCCGGTTCGTCATTTGTCGCCGCTGCATTCGGCGGAGTCGCGGATGTCCCCGAGTCCAGGCTATCGTATTGCTCGATGGGCGGGCCAGACTTTGCCAGGGGCAGTGGTGTTAGTACTGGGGTGTTGTCACGCGGCGTCGCCGGGCGCAGCAAGTTAACGCTGGTAAGTTTGCCGGAAGCATCCCAGATGAAGACCGTGCTGTATTCAACGAGTAATTTCTTTAACGCCTCCTCCCAGGTAGCAGCGCTCACCTGAGTAGATAGCTGCTGTTCGCCTATCGCTACTGAATAGGAAAAAGTAATTCCGCTGCTTTTGTTGATGGTGTCCAGTAGAGACCCTAAAGATTCGTCCTGAGCCTGGACGCTTATTAATTGATCGTCCTGCCTGATCCGGGTCTCAGCGACAGCGGCGATCGGCATCAGTGAATTGCCGAGCAGGAAGGTGCCAGCAAGCAGGGCAACTACCTTATTAGTAATCATTCCAGCAAGGTCTCCGGTTGTTCTGCATTATTTAAAGTTAGATAAGGCCAGACTAACTACTGTATTATTCTGTCATTAAAGGTGCGATGACACGTTAATGGGCTGATTTTGTTTAGAAAATAAGCAAAATCAAGGCACTAGAATCGGGTGAGTTAAATGTCACTATACTGGGTCGTCAGGAAAATTGGGACCAATAACTGGCGCGGGAAATTCCATAAGTTCGGTGCCTGGGCTTCCTCAGCAAATGTCCCGCGTTCCACTAAAGTTGGCGTGCCGATTGCGATGGCCATGCTAATGATGACTAATCTCGCTTCGGCGACATCAGTGCGTACTCTAAGTTTCGATGAGCTGGTGACGGGCAGTGAGTTGGTCGTCGAGGGCAAGGTGCTACAGGTTTCCACTGCAGATGAGCCTGCTAATTCGCGGATTATCACTACCAGGGTCCTGGTGGAAGTCATTGAAGTGTTGAAAGGTGATTTTGACCAGCCAACTATTTCACTCTCCTTTTTAGGGGGTACCTACGGTAACCGTCAGCTTAAAGTTGAGGCGATGGAATATCCCCAGGAGAATGATCACGGTATCTATTTCATAGAATCGACTGCGCGGAGCCAGGTGCACCCTCTTCTGGGATGGTCCCAGGGCCATCTGCTTCTGCTGCCGGATTCTGGGGGCCAGTTAAGGGTGCACTCCAGATCCGGTAATCCGGTAGTAGTCAGCAAGGTGACCAACAAACTGTTTGTCCAGTCTGCAGGTCCTGCACCTCCAATCCCGCAAACGCCTGTCGCCCAGGGATTGATCATGACGGAGAGCATCTGGCTGCCGCCAGAGCCGGCTATGCCAGCGGCGGATTTCAAAGCAAAAATTAAGCAGATGGCCGAATAGTTATGTTTCCGGCGAGCAATATTCGATCGGTTTTAATCGCTCTTCTATTTCTGAATATTGCTATGCCGATTCAGGCCTTTGAGCTATCTGGCCGGAGCTGGCCTGGTGCAGAAGCCAGTTTTTTTACGGCTATTCCTGGCGCATCGGGTCTCTGGCAGCAGAGCTTTGAAGAGGCAATGGGCCGCTGGAACGGCTCCACCGGCTTTCGCTTTGTTGCAGTTAATTCCTCGGTGAACGCATGCCTTGACGATTTTAAAAACGGGGCAATGTTTGCCGACGACGTTTGTGGCACGCCCTTTGGCAGCTCCACCCTGGCGGTTACCCTGTCATCCTTCGTTGTGGGTTCAGGCGCCCTGGTGGAAACGGATATTCTCTTCAATTCAGCGGAGTCCTGGAGCGTCTATGACGGCCCGATTTCTAATGGGGCGATTGATTTTCGCCGTGTTGCGGTTCATGAGCTTGGCCATGCATTAGGGCTAGATCATGAAACAGTTAACCTCGCCATTATGAATCCCTTCGTCGGGAATACTTTTTCACCCATCGCTGATGATATTGCCGGCGCTGCGGCGATTTATGGCACCGGAACGCCGCCCTCAGATTGTGATGACCCCCTGTTAATAAGCCCTAATCAAACCGTGAACGGCAGTTTGCAAGTTGGTGACTGCGTGGCCGATCCACCGGCTGATACCAGCCTCGTCGATCCATACCAGATCACGCTACCCGGTTCTGGATTACTGACCATCAACATGACCTCCAGCCAGCTGGATGCTTTTCTGATTCTGGCAAATCAGGCAGCGACAACCGCTCTGGCGGTGGATGATGATTCCGGTTCGGGACTTAATGCCCAGATATCAATCCAGATGAACGCGGGAACCTATCTCATACTGGCGAATAGTGCGACCTCTGTGGCTGTCACCGGTGCCTATCAACTCACTACTACGTTCGTTGAGAATGACACGGACGGAGACGGGATAGTGGATTCATCGGACAACTGTCCGTTGATTGGTAATGCCGGTCAGGAAGATTTCGAGGGAGATTTCATTGGTGATCCGTGCGATCCGGACGACGACAACGATGGGATGTCGGATGACTACGAGAACCAGTTTGGGCTCAATCCCCAGGACGATACGGATGCTGGTTTAGACCCGGACGGAGATGGGTTTACCAATCTGGCCGAATCCGAGGCGGGCAGTGATCCGTTTGATCAAAATTCTGCCCCGAAACGCATCCTGGTAGGGTTAGGTTCGGCCGGCGGAGGATATGCCGAACAGGTCAGCGGCTTTGCCCCTTTTGCCAATCAGCAGTGGCCAAAAATAGACTGGACGAAATACAACCAGGCAGTGGGAGAAACCCGCCCGGCGCTGTGCGATCTTGACGGAGACGGTAACAAGGAACTGGTGCTGGGAATGGGTAGCTACCCGACCAGTGGTGGCTGGCTGGAGATATTCGACGATGCCACCACCGGCTATGCACACCTTGAGTGGGTCAGGGTTCCCTGGGGTGTCTATAACCAGGCGAATGGAGAGACCTACCCGGCCTGTGGAGACCTTGATGGAGACGGCCGAGACGAGCTGGTGATTGGGCTGGGCCCATCCGGCAAAGGGTATCTATATCTATTAGATGACGCCCTGACCGGTTACGCCCCGCTACCGGGTACCCCCAACGGGGTGGGCTGGCTGCGGGTCAGCTGGTCAGATTACAGCAAAGGCCCGGGTGCGACCCACCCGGCGGTCGGGGATCTGGACGGTGACGGACTTGCCGAGATTGCGATAGGTCTTGGTGAGGGCGGAGAAGGCTGGGTGCAGTTAAGGGATGATTTGCCCGCAGGGATGGGTGGACTGGCGGGCACGCCGGCAGCCAATGGCTGGGCAAGGGTGGACTGGAGTCAGTACAACCAGAGCAGTGGCATCAGCTGGCCTGCGATCTGTGATTTGGACGGAGACAATCTGGGCGAACTGGTGCTGGGGCTGGATCAGGGCAGTTCAGGCTGGCTGCAGGTGCTGGATAGTCCTGGCTTTACCGGTGCCCCGGGTACGCCCGCCGCGGGCGGGTGGTTAAAAGGGGCCTGGCAGGAATACAACAGTGCGTTAGGGATTACCTACCCCGCCTGTGGGGACCTTGATAATGACGGCAGAGATGAGTTGTTAATTGGTCTGGATAGTTTCCCGCCAGATGGGGGTTGGTACAAAATAGTGGAAGACCTGATCGACAATTTGCAGCACAAAACCTGGGTGCGGGTGAACTGGAACGGTTATAACAATGACGATGGCGGCACTCGGCCGGTCGTTGAATAGGCTTGTAGTCTGATGCCTGAGGACCGAATTTTTGATTAATACAATAAACCAGACCCAGGATCGTTTCACAACGTCTTCGCAGGACGGACTCCGCGCGTGGGCTCGAAACCTGGCTATTTTTACGCTTCTAATCGTGGCTAGCTTTCAGGTAGCCGCTGAGTGGCTGGAAAAAGCTGAACACAATGGCGTGGTGTATCTGCTCCGGGAGAGCCCGGCTTCGATTGACCGCTACGACCTCACCACCGAGCAAGTACTCCCATCCATATTTCTGGCCAACTCTCCGGCTGATATCGCCGTTGATGACTCAGGCATTTACGTCGCTGATGGGCAGAGTGTTTTGCGCTTTGATCTCAATGGCCAAAATCAAACCACTTTTTTTGCTGCTCCTAGTCCAGTATTACAGATTGAACTTGTTGAATCATACTTGATCGCCCTTAGCGGCGGGTTTTTTGTCCCGAATCACCATACGACTATATCCACTACAACCGGGCAGCTTGCAGTCCAGCAATTTGGAAGGATGCTAACCGGAGTGACGAGTAATTCCGAAGGTTTTATTGGTATAGACAATTCCAATCCATTGAAATATGAAATCGGTACGAATGGCTCTATAGGATTTGAAACCTTTTGTATTGGTATTTGTGGGCCGGGATCCGTTATTTCCTATATCGCCGTTTCACCAGATGGCAATCGAATTTATGACAACAATGGAATAGTTTACTCGGTCAGTGATCTCAATTATTTAAATTCCATTGGGGGAACTTACGACGCCATCGCTTTCGATGGAAATTTGCCTGTAATTCTGCGTGCATCGACTTTAACTCGGTTAGATGATCAGTTCTTTCCTATTGGCAAAGTCGATTTTAATTTACCGATATCAAGAATAAGTGTCGGTAATGGCCGTGTCTACGGTTTTTACGAAACTGCCGGTGGAGCTCTTGCTGTTGAGGTTTTTTCGCTGGCAATAATTAATGAGTTGCCATCGGCGGCCGACGCAGTTGACGCAACAAATTTAGCTTACACGCCTGATGAATTAATCTTGTCTGCTGATCGTAAGGTGCTCTATTTATTCCACAAAGAGAGTAGAAATATTTTTCGTTGGGATGTCGATCAAGAGAAGTATCTTTCGCCGATACAGCTTCATAATCAACCGGAACGAATGGCTTATGACGATATTACTAATGTTCTGTATGTTGCAAATGCTGACGGTTTGGTGTCAAAGGTTGATCTGAATTTAGGGACTGGCGAATTACCGTTTATTAATGTACCGTTTGAAAGTAGTTTACTGAACGTTACCGATTCGGCTTTGCTTGTATCTGAGTATGCTCAGTTTGGTGGCTCTAATGTTGTAATGATTTACGACTACTCAGGCAATTTGACAACGATAGACAGTATACCGAACGCTGGATATATGCGTAGTCCTTTATGGAGTTCACTGAATAACCGAATTTATTACACTAGTGCGAACGTGAAGAAAGTATCCTGGGCAGAATTGGATGTAGCAGGTGTTCCGAACGGGCAGTCAGATTACGATCGTCGACCTGGTGCTTTCGACGTGGGGCCTTTGACTGAGTCGCCATTAGGCAATTATTTGGTTACTGGGCAGGGAAACATATTTGACACCTTGACGCTTGGGCTGATTGGCTCTTTGGGTAGGTCGATCACTGCGTCAGTTTGGGATGCTTCAGGTGACTTATTTACAATAGAGCCAGAGGGCGGAGGGACCAGGTTTTCGAACTGGTCCGCGAATTTTTCTAATTTAGATGCCACCGGTATTTTGGCTGGCGAACCAACTGCGTTGTTTGATCTTGGCGGTAATTTTCTGTTTGTGGCCGAAACTGATATCGGCCCAAAAATTGAGGTGCTCGATCCTAATAACCTACCGATATTCAACGATGTTGATTCTGATGGAATTAATAGTACTGAGGATAATTGCCCCTTGGTTTTTAATCCGAGTCAAGTGGATAGCGATAATGACGGCATCGGTGATTTCTGCGATAACAGCCTGGCAAATAGTGCTGATTATTTTCCGCTAATCGACGGTACCACCTGGAGCTATGTTATTGGCGGGCAACAGGTAACTCTCAAGGTTATTTCCGGTAGCCCCAGTGTGAACGGCAGGGCGACCAGACGCATCAGGGATGTGGCTTCTGGGGACACAATTTATTACTCAGTAACCGCTGGTGGGCTTTTCCTCCATCGCGAGGATGTTCCTGATCCGTCGAGCGGTACTATTGATCGAGTGATTTATAACCCGCCATTGAAACTGCTTAGCGGTAGCCCTCAGGTGGGGGATCAACTTTCTTCTCAGGGGACCGCGTCTTTTGCTTTTCCCGGAGTCGGCAGTGGTAGTCTGAATTACAGTTTTGCTAGTGAATTATTAGATGGTACCCAGGTAACGATAGGTGGACCGGGTAATGAAAACGAAGTATTTGCCTACCCGGTAAGACAGACGCTTAATGTGAGCGGCACTCTATTGGGTCAGCAGTTCAACGAAACCGCCGTATTCACTCAATTTCTTGCTGCAGGTCTCGGTGTCGTGAAAATGGTAGATGATGACGGTACGGCTGAACTGGTGACCTCATCCTTACTGGTCGACACGGACGGAGACGGGATAGTGGATTCATCGGACAACTGTCCGTTGATTGGTA
>OJFP01000549.1_pt1 | contig 26051 bp, 23 predicted proteins | sample 1594141 | NCBI WGS metagenome assembly OJFP01 (sample SAMN05416843, study PRJEB24817) | seawater metagenome | isolation source: Sea water | place: Canada:Atlantic | collected 2013-07 | reverse complement strand
TACACTATCCTCTTCGTCGGCAGCGTCAGATGTGTATAAGAGACAGGTTATAAACCTTTGTTATAAACCTTTGTTATTAACATTTGTTAATATGTAGGCTTAGTTAATCTTTGTTAAGGTAACACCTGTCGGGATTGAGAATCCTGGCTGTATTTCTGGGCTTATACCTTCTATATAAATGCCGCCTTTGCCTCTCAGGCTCCAATCTGCTTTCGTGGCTAAAATACTGCCATTACTTTGGGTAAGATATTCTGTGATTTCTAATCTTCCGTTGCCAAGCTTTTCTTTTGCATAATCACTAAACTGAAAATGGGATGTTAGATCTGAAGGATGACCACTACCGTATATGGGTACGTATGCACCGCTCCAAAAATTGGTACTGTTTACAACATTGTCTAAGGTATTAACAACCACAATACCATCTTCTACATATTTGTATTTGCCGACAAGATAATCTTTATAAATGTCACTAAAATGTACATATACCATTTCTATTTTCTCAAACACTAATGTTAAGGTACTGCTGCCATCTGTCCATTCCCAAGTGCCCACAAAAGGTTGGTAGGCGTTGGTTGTATCTTTGTAGTAACATCCTGGTGTAAGATCGATTGAGTAGTCATTTTCTCGAGCTTCCATAGAGATAATGGGTTGTTGTGCTTTGCCGTAAACACCAATTAGTAGAAAAAGTAAAACAGTGACTCTCATAACTATGATAGATATTCTCAAAACTTTAAAAATAATATAGGTAAAACTATATTATTTTTAAAATTAATTACTAGATGTAAGGGTTATAATGTTAATTATAAATAGATATATTATGTTTTTCATAGTTTTTTAAGCAAGATAAAAAATATTAAAATTGCTTAGTCATCGTAATATTTGAAGGAATATTATAAGTATCGCCACTCATACTAAGAGATTTTACCTTAAATACGGCTTGTGTAGGATTGTTGCTTATAATATCCAGGGAAAATTGACATCGTACGCCAAAATAGTTATTAGGGTTTATGTTGGAGTTGTCTAAGATGGTACCACCAGCACTTATGCCATCTATTGATCCAGCATTTATAACAGGAGGATAGTATTGGCCACTTGTACCAATTGTTTTGTCTGAAGTATAGATGATGGTTTCAAACTGTTGTCCTTGCTGCCCAATCTCTACCATCTCAAAATGCCCTTTGATTTTGTCTCTGTAAAATGAAGGAAGGTTGCCATTTTCGTATTCAACCATATTTTCTTTCCAAAGTGTAATTCTAAATATTTGGTTGGCATTTTGATATTCCCAAGTTCCTAAAAATGGCGTAAAGTTATTGTCTATATCCTTGAAATACTTGCCTTCGTTTGGACCGTTATTGAAGTCATCATAGTTTACTTCTAATTGAGCGTGACAGAAAGTAAAATTTATTACTAAGGTTATAAATAAAAGTACTTTATTTTTCATAAAAATATAAGCCAATTTTCATCAAGCAAATTAAGGTTTTAAAATTGCTTTGTTAAAACAATATCGGTTGGGATATTAAACTCTGTGGATTGATCTATACCATACATACCTTGTGGTAGGGTTACTTTCCAATCCATTTGTTGTGGTTGTGAATTTGGGATTATAGTAAGGATTAGATTACCTCTAACACCAGTAATATAATTAGGGTCGTAAGGTATACTATTGTCGTAAATTAAACCTTCAAAGTTTATACCATTATTAGAGGCCCCATCAATCACAGGAAACCAATCTGTATTAGATTGTCCTATTTTTCTTTGAGAGGTATATATTGTGGTCTCTAGTTGTTCTCCAGATTGTCCAATCTCTACCATCTCAAAATGGCCTTTAATTTCATCCCAAAAAAAAGAAGGTCTATTGCCATTTTCATTTTCATTATATTCTTCTTTCCAAAGTGTTATTCTAAATATTTGATTACCAATTTGGTGCTCCCAAGTTCCTAGAAAAGGAGCAAAATTATTATTTAAGTCTTTAAAATATTTACCTTCATTATTCCCATCGTTAAATGTTGAAGCATCAACTATTTGTTGTGCATTGCAGTAAACACCAATTAATAGAAAAAATATAAAAGTGATTCTCATTATTACTTTAAAAATAAAAAAAAAGCCTTTCAACTCTAGAGAAGAAAGGCTTTTAATGTGTTTAGAGTGAAAACTACTCAGTAAAACGACGTTCTTTAATACGTGCTTTTTTACCGGTAAGGTTTCTAAGGTAGTATATACGTGCTCTACGTACTTTACCACGCTTGTTAACTTCTACTTTTTGTAAAGCAGGCATGTTAACTGGGAAGATACGCTCTACACCTACAGTACCACTCATCTTACGGATAGTAAATGTTTCTGTAAGACCTTTTCCTCTACGTTGTATTACTACACCGCGGAAAAACTGCGTACGAGATTTTTCACCTTCCTTAATTTCGTAATACACTGTTATAGTGTCTCCAGCTACAAATTCTGGAAATTCTTTTTTTGTAACGAATTCGTCTTGAACAAATTTGATTAACGAGTCCATAGTATATGGTTTTGTGTTTAGTTTGAAACAACATTCGCGATTCTCGCCAGAGGTTATTTTAAATCGAGGTGCAAAATTACTTATTTTTTTCTATTAACCAAGTGTTTTTTAATAGAATATGCAATTATTCCCAACCTACCCAAAATTGCTTAATAACTGCATTATCAGGAATTTGAGAGGCTTCAATTTTTGTGCTAGTGTCAAACTGTAGTTTGCTAGGTAATTGTTTCTTGTCTATTGTAACATAAGCGTTAATCTCATCTATAAAAATTACGGCAGAGCTCAACGTATTTTCAATTCTTGAAATTGGGTAAAATTCCTGTATGTCTTTAAAGGTGCTTTTTACAGTAAGACCTTTTTCAGTTTTGTAACGATCATCTATAACACGTATGTTAGCAATTGTGCTTGTGCTATCAAATTCTTCAGATGGTGCTAAGTGTAATAAGTAGGTACCACCTTTTTCATAAATATCTATTTCTGCGCCGCCATTTATAAATTCATCTCCAGTAATATTGTTCACAATGGAGTCTTGGCTGTAAATAGAATCTAATTGGCTTACCTTAATGTCCTTGGTGAGCTTGCCAATATTTGTTGCTGTAATTAAAAAAGGGTCTTGTTCTTTTTCGCAAGATGTAAAGAAGATACAAAGTATTGCAATTGCTAAAAGGTTCTTCATGAGTATGTAGGATTTTAGTTTTAAAAACGTTTAATAGTCTTCGAAAGTAATGTACTTTACAGTAAGCTCAAAATTGATTAGTGTCTATTTAATAAATTTTATGAGCGATGGGTATAACGAACGGTTCCTTCCAGATCTTAACTTTATTGCAGATCCTATAGCTTAACTACAATTTAGTAAATACAATAGGATAACAATGTAAAACAACATAGAGCTACCGGAATAATGCATAATTTTAAATAGAGTGGCCAGCATTATAACTCCAAATGTAATAAGTGACCATATAATTTGAAAATTTAATATAGTTGCACCCACTTTATGTAACCCTATAATTTTATTTTTTTTAGGCATCCAAAGTATTAATGGTAATATGATGTTGCCTAGCGGTAAGATAATAACTGATAAAACTGAAAGGTGTAGTGCAATATGATAGGTTTTGTCTTCCTCTTTACCATAAAGAGCGAGGTCTTCAATATTTAATTGTAATGCAGTACATATTAAATGTAGTGTTTTGCCGCGTGGTTCATTTTTATTGGTTTCTATACGCTGTATGGTTCTCAAGCTTACCTTAGCGGAATCTGCCAATTCTTCTTGAGAAAGTCCTTTTTGTTTTCTTGCGTCTTTAATTTTTTGCCCTAGGTGACTCATGATATATGTTTTAAATTATGCATCAAAACTAATTGTGAACATATATAATCTCTTGCGTCTTGTGTGTGACATGTTTACGACATTTATGTCAAAAGTCTGTAAAACAAATATTTAGATATGGTTGTTATTTAATCATTTTACCTAAGATACCTAGTACACCTCTTATTACTGTGGCGCTGGTAAGCACTTTTATTATGGCTTTTTGAGTATCGCTAGTTGTATTTCTTGACCGTGTTTTTCTTCTGCTTGTTGCTTTATTAGCTTCTTTTTCTAGCTCTTCGCGTTCTGCTTGGGCTTTAGCTTTTGCTTCTTCTTCAGCAGCTTTAGCAATTTTTTCTTCCAACATTTCGTTGGCACTTTTTCGGTCTATCACTTCATTATACTTATCTGCTAGGTAAGACTCTTCATTAAGTGTTTTAATTTCTTTGTCTGTAAGTATGTCCATTCGGCTCATAGGAGCTCGCATCATTGTGGCGGCTAAAGGTGTTGGTCTTCCTTTTTCATCTAATGCAGAGACTAAGGCTTCTCCTATTCCTAAAGATGTAAGAACATCTGCTGTATCATAAAACGGAGATATAGGATAGTTTTCTGCAGTTAGCTTAATGGCTTTTCTATCTTTTGCTGTAAATGCACGTAAGGCGTGTTGCACCTTTAAGCCTAATTGGCTTAAGACACCATCTGGAACATCTGTTGGGTTTTGAGTTACAAAATAAAGACCTACACCTTTAGAGCGAATTAACTTTACAATACTTTCAATTTGTGAGTGTAATGCTTTAGAGGCTTCTTTAAATATAAGATGTGCTTCATCTATAAAAATTATGAGTTCTGGTTTGCCGCTATCTCCTTGTTCTGGAAACGTTGAGTATATCTCGGCTAATAAACTTAACATAAATGTTGAAAACAACTTAGGCCTGTCTTGTATATCGGTTAGGCGAATAATATTTATATAACCTTTACCATTACTATCTGTACGTTTAAGGTCTTTAACCTCAAAAGAACGTTCGCCAAAAAATATATCTGCACCTTGTTGTTCAAGCTCTACTATTTTTCTAAGAATTGCGCCGGTAGATGCAGATGAAATCCTACCGTAATCCTTCTCCAATTCTTCCTTACCTTCATTTGTAGAGTATTGCAAAACTTTTTTAAAATCTTCAAGATCTAGTAAAGGCAGTTTATTGTCATCGCAATATTTAAAGATAACAGAGATAATACCACTTTGGGCATCACTGGCATCTAATATTCTAGAAAATAAAACAGGTCCAAACTCACTTACCGTAGCTCTTAACCTCACGCCATCTTGGTCGCTAAGGCTCATAAGCTCAACAGGAAACTTACTGGCATTAAAAGGTAATCCTATTTTTTCATGACGTTCATCTATTTTCGGGTGGCCTTCACTTGCTGCTGCCAGACCACTTAAGTCACCCTTCATATCCATAAGTAAAACAGGTACACCTTTATCACTTAGATTTTCTGCCAGTACTTGTAAAGATTTAGTCTTACCAGTTCCAGTAGCACCAGCAATAAGACCGTGACGGTTCATAGTTTTAAGCGGAATTTTTACAAGGGCATTGGTAATAGTTTCGCCATCCAGCATAGCTGCGCCAAGATTAATACTATCACCTTTAAATGTATTGCCGTTATCTATAACCGCTTTAAACTCGTCTCTTTTAGTCATGGCTCTTTAAAATTAGACGATAAAAATAGGAATACATTTATGGGTTTACAATATTACTTTTATAATAATAAAGGTTAGAGACAATCCTTCTATTTCAAAAGGAATACCCTTATCTTTGCCAGCTATGACGAAAGAAGAGATATCTCAATTGGTTGAAGAGGGTAAGATGTTGCCACTTATGGAAGAATTTTACACCATACAAGGTGAAGGTTATCATAAGGGAACGGCTGCTTACTTTATAAGAATTGGTGGTTGCGATGTAGGTTGCCATTGGTGTGATGTAAAAGAGAGTTGGGATGCAGAGAAACATCCGCCAACCGCAACAGAGCGTATAGTTTCTGAAGCTGTAAAATACTCTAAGACTATTGTTGTTACTGGAGGCGAACCATTAACTTGGGATATGACACTGTTAACTCAGATGCTTAAAGCTGAAGGTGCTCAAACACATATTGAAACAAGTGGTGCATATACATTAACTGGTAAATGGGACTGGATATGCCTATCTCCTAAGAAGTTAAAGCTTCCTACTAAAGAGGTTTATGAAAAAGCTAATGAGCTTAAAGTTATTATCTTTAATAAACACGATTTAAAATTTGCAGAAGAACAAGCAGCAAAAGTAAATAAGGATTGTATTTTGTATTTGCAACCAGAGTGGAGTGTAAGAGACAAAGTAGTACCTTTAATTGTTGACTTTGTGATGGCAAACCCACAATGGAAAGTAAGTTTGCAAACACATAAGTATTTGAATATTCCGTAATAACTTTAACTAACTAAATAATTAAAAAATGAAAACGTATTTTATTTCTGCACTTGTGTGCTTAATGTCTGTAATGTCTTGGGGTCAAGTAGAAGAAGGTTACGAAGACACCTTAAAAAAGATGTTTGAAGTATCTGGTACAGAAGCTGCTTATCAATCTACAATTAAACAAATGGTAGGTATGTATAAATCACAAAAATCAGATGTGCCTGCAGATGCTTGGGATTCTTTAGAAAAGGAATTTTTAGCAATGTCTTTAAATGATTTAACTAAAATGTTAGTGCCTGTATATAGTAAGCACTTAACAAAGAATGATTTAGAAGAGTTAATTGCATTTTATCAAACCGAAGTAGGTACTAAATTTGCAAATAGCACACCGGCAATTATGCAAGAATCTATGCAGGTAGGACAGCAATGGGGAATGGAACTTGGAAAACGTTTCAATGAAAAAATGTCTGAGCAAGGTTACTAAACTACGTTTCAGTATAAATACAAAACCCCGAAACATTAGTTTCGGGGTTTTTGTTTGTAAGTAGGTTCTTAAATTTAGATAGACATAAATGGTATCTCTACAAATGTATTATCCCAACCCATCATTAAATGAGTACCGTTTTCAACAGGCTTAAATGCCATAGAAAAAGATTCAATAGGCTTAGGAGAAGTTCTTACAGGTACATTAATTCTAACTACATCCATTTCTTCCTTGTAATCATAAGCACCCCAAACATTATTTGCTTTGTTTAAGATAACTGTCCATTCCTTCTCATTAGGAATAGTATATAATGTATATGTACCAGCACTTACTTTTTTTCCTCCTACAGTCATATCTCTATAAAAGGTAACTTCAGATGCTTCATTTGCACCCGTACGCCAAACTTTACCATATGGTACAAGATTTCCGAAAATCTCACGATCTTTCATTTGTGGTCTACTATACATTACTCTTGCAATTGGCTCTTTCTTTTCATTTCTAAAAAGGGTTACATCTAAAGGACTAACATCCATTTTAGAAAAGTTAACCTTATCTGAGTCTTTTGTCATTTTGTCTTGTGCAGTAGCTACAGATGTTGCAAATACAATTGCAACAAGCATCATAATATGTTTCATTAGATTTTAGTTTTTAATTAATTTTTGACTTTGTCTTAAAGATACAGCAAGACTTACACCAAAACAGTTAATACATTGTTTAACTTCTGTTAAATCCCTAATACTACAAGTTGTAAGTTGAAAGCTATTATTAGTAAGTTTAGAATTTAAAAATGTTACTAATAATAGATATTTAGTTTTAAATTATTACCATAACAGAAGATAGTGTTTACATAATGTAATCTTATATTCATATTTGTGTATATAAAGAAAACAAAACAAACTAAATTATAGTATTATGTGTGGAATTGTATGCGCATTCGATTTAAAAGAAAAGTCTGAAGTTTTAAGACCTCAAGTGTTAGAAATGGCAAAAGCTATACGTCATCGTGGTCCGGATTGGAGCGGTATTTATAGCGATGATAAGGTTATAATGGCTCACGAAAGATTGGCTATTGTAGATCCAGCATCTGGTAAACAACCGTTATTGAGTGGTGATTGTAAACTCATATTAGCTGCGAATGGAGAGATTTATAACCATAGAGAATTACGTAAGCAGTTTGAAGGAAAGTATGATTTTAAAACTGAAAGTGACTGCGAGGTTATTTTAGCTTTATATAAGGAAAAAGGAGTTGACTTTATAGACGATATGAATGGCATTTTTGGTTTTGCTATTTATGATGCGGAAAAGGATGAGTATTTTGTGGCTAGAGACCATATGGGAATTATTCCATTATATATTGGTTGGGATCAAAACGGAACATTTTACGTAGCTTCAGAATTAAAGGCGTTAGAAGGTGTTTGTTCTAAAATTGAATTATTTCCTCCAGGACATTATATGTCTAGTAAAGACGGAAAATTTGTAAAATGGTATAAAAGAGATTGGACAGAATTTGATGCTGTAAAAGATAATGAAACTAGCATTGCTAAAATTAAAGAGGCGCTGGAAGCTGCTGTGCAAAGACAGTTAATGAGTGATGTGCCATATGGTGTATTGCTTTCTGGCGGATTAGACTCCTCGGTAACATCTGCAATAGCAAAAAAATATGCTCAAAAAAGAGTAGAAAGTGATGGTAAAAAAGATGCTTGGTGGCCACAACTGCATAGTTTTTCTGTTGGTTTAGAGGGTTCTCCAGACTTAGCTGCTGCACGCAAAGTTGCAGACCATATAGATACAGTTCATCACGAAATTAAATTCACAATCCAAGAAGGTTTAGATGCAATAAGAGATGTTATTTACAATCTCGAAACATATGATATAACAACAATACGTGCAAGTACGCCAATGTATTTAATGGCACGTGTCATTAAGTCTATGGGAATAAAAATGGTACTGTCTGGTGAAGGTGCAGATGAGTTGTTTGGTGGCTATTTATACTTTCACAAGGCTCCAAATGCTCAAGAGTTTCACGAAGAAACTGTTCGTAAATTAAGTAAACTACACATGTATGATTGCTTACGTGCTAATAAGAGTTTAGCAGCTTGGGGAATTGAAGGTCGTGTACCATTTTTAGATAAAGAGTTTATGGATGTTGCAATGAGTATAAACCCACAAGATAAAATGATTAATGGTGAGCGTATGGAAAAGTGGGTAGTACGTAAAGCGTTTGAAGATATGATACCAGAAAGTGTGGCGTGGAGGCAAAAGGAGCAGTTTAGTGATGGTGTTGGTTACAGTTGGATAGATACTTTAAAAGAAATGGTAAACGATTTAATAACAGATGAGCAAATGGCAAATGCACATTTTAGATTCCCTATACAAACGCCTCAAAACAAAGAGGAGTTTTATTACCGTAGTATTTTTGAAGAGCATTTCCCTAGTGACGCTGCGGCACTTTGTGTTCCTCAGGAGCCAAGTGTGGCGTGTAGTACTAAAATTGCTTTAGAGTGGGATGAAGCATTTAAAGATATGAATGATCCTAGTGGTAGAGCTGTTGCTAAAGTTCATGATGATGCATACCAAGAAAAAGAAGCTTTAGCAGTATAAAGATTAAATTTAGTTATGTTTTGTTTTCAAGGGCTCTGAAATTCCAATTCAGAGCCCTTGTTGTTTATTTTTTTATAAACTGAATACTTTGTCGTCCTGTATTATGTTGTATGCTCAAAAAGTAAAGGCCAGCAGCGTGATTAAAATTAAAACTGTAGTCTTTTACGCCTTTACTAACAAGAGACTCTCTGGTAAGCTTTTCTACACGTCTTCCTTGGTGGTCATAAAGTTCTATTATGGCATTATCGGTTTCAGGATATTCAATTGAGAAATTTAATTTATCTGTTATAGGCATAGGTGATATAACCACTTTTAAGTCCTTACGGGACTCTAAATTGTTATTTGGAACAGAAAGAGTTTCAGTTAATTTTAAGATAGTAGCACCAGAGCAATAGGCAGTATTACCAACAAAGAAAATACGATTTGCGTTTGTACCAAATCCTAAATCTGTCCACGTGTCTCCACCATCATTTGTTTCATAAAGGTTACCAATATGGCCACCAACCCAACCTCTTTGAGGTGTTTCAAATCCAAGTGCTTGTATTGGTCTAATAGGGCAATCTTTGCTTTCCCAAGTTGCACCAGCATCAAAACTCTTAATTACTTTACCTTGTTGCATAGGTACAGACTCTATAGATCCAAATAGTACATTAGGATTACCATTAACAAACTGTAATTTCCACACATATTCTCCTGCAATGTTAGAGTTGTAAATTTGTGTCCAAGTTAAACCGCCATCTGTAGTTTTAAGAATAACGCCACCATTGTCATCTTTTCCAGCTGCATAACCAACCAATTCATTTAGAAAAAGCACTTCTACCAAAGCATTGGCAAGTGTGCTTAGATCTGTATAAGACCAAGTCTCTCCAGTATCTGTAGTTTTTAAAATAAAAGCAGGTTCATTATAAGCTCCACAACCATACATTGTAGTTTCAGATGCATGTGAAAGCCCGCAAATTGCTGTCGGATTGTTAGGAAAGGTAATTGGAGACCAAGTAATACCACCATCTGTTGTTTTAAAATGCAACCCGCTAAGTGACGTGACAATACCAATATTTTCATTAAAAAATTCAATATTCCTGTAGTAAACATTTGCAGAAATATCGGCTTCATTTAAAACCTCAGTCCAATTTTCACCACCATCGATGGTTTTAAAAACATTACCGTTAGCGCCATTAGCTATCCATCCTAAATCTGAATTTATGAAAAAAACATCATCAAAACGAGTTCCATTTGCGTTTACAGGAGCATTGTCTAAACTAGACCAAGAGCTTTGTGCGAGTAATGAAGAAGTGAAGATGCTAAATATGAGTAAGATATGGTATTTCATAGGTGCTATTTTTTAGTAAAAGTATTAAAAAATAGACTGTAAAAGCTCCTGAATGTAATGCTTAAAATTACTCACAAATTGTTGATAACTTAAGGGCTTCAATCTTGTATGACACCGCGATAAAAGAGGTGTTTTGTTATATTTGTCTGTTAGTGAAATTTCGAGAAAAATAAGACCAATTTTAATATGAGCGAAGAATCAAAGAAACAGTATTCAGCAGATAGTATTCAGGCCTTAGAAGGAATGGAGCATGTGCGTATGCGCCCATCTATGTATATTGGAGATGTTGGTATACGTGGTTTGCACCATTTGGTATATGAGGTAGTAGATAATAGTATTGATGAGGCAATGGGAGGTTATTGTGACACTATAGATGTCATAATAAACGAAGATAACTCTATTACGACTAAAGATAATGGCCGTGGTATTCCTATCGGAATTCACAAAAAAGAAGGCGTATCTGCACTTGAGGTTGTAATGACTAAGATTGGTGCTGGTGGTAAGTTTGATAAAGATTCTTATAAAGTTTCTGGAGGTCTTCACGGTGTTGGTGTATCTTGTGTTAACGCATTATCAGACCATTTAAAAGCTTCTGTACATAAAGACGGTAAAATTTGGGAGCAAGAATATGAGCGTGGTAAGCCATTGTATCCTGTAAAAGCTGTAGGTGATACAGATTTTTCTGGAACAGTTGTTACGTTTCATCCAGACAACCAAATCTTTCAGCAAACTATAGAATATAATTACGAAACGCTTGCAAGTAGAATGCGTGAGTTAGCTTTCCTTAATAAAGGACTAACAATTACATTAACAGATAAGCGCCAAACAGATGATAAAGGAGAGTTTATTTCAGAACGTTTCTTCTCAGAAGAAGGATTGTCTGAGTTCGTACGTTTCTTAGATGGTAATAGAGATCCTATTATTAAGGATGTTATTTCTATGGAAGGTGAAAAGAATGGTGTGCCTGTTGAGGTGGCTATGATTTATAACTCATCATACGCAGAGAATTTACACTCTTACGTAAACAATATTAATACACACGAAGGAGGAACACACTTAGCAGGTTTTAGAAGAGGTTTAACATCATCTCTTAAGAAGTTTGCAGATGCTTCTGGAATGTTAGATAAATTAAAGTTTGACATTGCTGGAGACGATTTCCGTGAAGGATTAACTGCAATTATATCTGTAAAAGTATCTGAGCCTCAATTTGAAGGGCAAACCAAAACAAAATTAGGTAACCGTGAAGTAACATCTGCGGTATCTCAAGCAGTATCAGAAATGATTGAGATTCATATGGAGGAAAATCCTAATGATGCTAAAACAATTATAGAAAAAGTTATCCTTGCAGCACAAGCAAGACACGCAGCTAAGAAAGCACGTGAAATGGTGCAGCGTAAAACCGTTATGAGTATTGGCGGTTTACCTGGAAAGCTATCAGATTGTTCTAATCAAGATCCAGCAGAATGTGAAGTATTTCTTGTCGAGGGTGACTCTGCAGGTGGTACAGCAAAGCAAGGTCGAGACAGAGCATTTCAAGCTATATTGCCATTAAGAGGTAAAATTCTTAATGTTGAAAAAGCAATGTCTCATAAAGTGTTTGAAAACGAAGAGATTAAAAACATCTTTACAGCTTTAGGAGTAACAATAGGAACAGAAGAAGACAGTAAAGCATTAAACTTATCTAAATTACGCTATCACAAAATAGTTATTATGTGTGATGCCGATGTAGATGGTAGTCACATTGCAACTCTTATCTTAACGTTCTTCTTTAGGTATATGAAAGAACTTATTGAAGCTGGTCATATTTATATTGCAACACCACCACTTTACTTAATAAAGAAAGGCCAGAAAAAACGCTATGCTTGGAACGAAGATGAACGTGAAGCAATTGCCAATGAGTTTAAAGGCAGTGTAAGCGTGCAACGTTATAAGGGTCTTGGTGAGATGAATGCAGAACAGCTTTGGGACACAACAATGAACCCAGAGTTTAGAACATTACGACAAGTAGCTATAGATAATGGAGTAGAGGCAGATCGTATATTCTCTATGTTAATGGGAGATGATGTACCGCCTAGACGTGAGTTTATCGAGAAAAACGCAAAATATGCAAATATTGATGTCTAATTTTTAGACACCCTAATAAACTGACGCTTAAAAAATTAGTCTTTTTTAAGCGTCTTTTTTTATACATTTATATGAAATTGTATAATTACTTATTAATAAATTCGTTTTAACAAAAAACATCTCTTATGAAACATATACTATTTACACTCGTATTTCTAACTACAATAACAACTGTAAGTGCACAGCAAAATTTAGATGAGTTGCTGGCATCTGGAGTTGAGGATGCGCAAACGTTTACACAACAATATATTACACCTGGCGCCGAAGGTTTATTGTGGAATACCACAAGTGGCTGGATGCAAGGTGCAAAAGTGAAGAAAGTTTTGGGGTTTGAATTTTCTGTAATGGGAAGCGCAACATTAATAAAAGATGAACAAAAGTCTTTTACATTTAATAATAGTGATTATAATAATTTAGAATTACAGAATGGAAACGCTTCGCAAGAAGTAGCAACTGCTTTTGGAGAAAATAATCCAGATGTTTTAGTGGTTACCACTGTAGAAAATGAATTTGGTTTTGAAGAAGAAGTAGAAATTGTGTTACCACAAGGTTTGGGTTCAGAGAATATTAGCTTTCTGCCAACAGCATTCCTACAAGCTAGGTTGGGTGTTTTTAAAGCAACAGAAGTTAAGGTGCGCTATTTTCCAAAGATAGAGTATGAGGACATTAAAACAGGACTTGTAGGTATAGCAGTGCAACACGAGATAAGTCAGTGGTTTCCTGGTAGTGATGTACTACCAATACGTGTTTCTGCTTTAGTCTCTTATACCAACACATCTGGAGAATATGACTTTACAGATGAAGGTGTTATTGAAGGTGAAAATCAACGTTTTGAGCTTACACAAAATAGCTACACGGTCGAGGCACAAGTATCTACTAAATTACCAATCATTAATTTTTATGGTGGTTTAGGATATGTAACAGGAACTTCTGAGTTTGATATATTAGGAACCTATAGGTTTAGAGATGCAACACCAATATTTGGAGGCGAAGAGTCTATAACAGATCCATTTAGTATTGAGAATGATATCTCTGGAGTACGCGCAACCTTAGGGTTAAAACTTAATTTAGGCTTCTTTGGGTTGCACGCAGATTATAATATAGCAGATTACAATACAGTTTCAGCTGGTGTACATTTTGGCATTTAACAATTACTTAACATTGAAGTTTAGTTTAGATAATATAAAAGAGTGATTATTTATAAAAAGAACTTTATAAATAATTGAATTGCAAAATGTTATTATATTTAATTAGATATGATACATAACGTTCCCTTATAGTTTTCTTAACTTATTTCATCCAAAAAAATGAGTTTTCATAGAGTATTTTTGCGCCTCAAACCAAAACTATAACTCACAATGAAAAAACTCTCATTATTTTTTCTTTTTTGTTTAACTGCATTAAGCTTTTCTTTTGCCCAAACTACGGTAACTGGAAAAATTTATGATGGTGATAGCAATGCTCCTTTATTAGGTGCAAACATTATGGACGTATCTTCTGGAAATGGTACAATAACAGATTTCGATGGAAACTTTTCATTATCAGTTAGTTCAACTTCTGGAGAATTAAAAATTTCTTACGTAGGATACATTACTAAAACTGTTACTTACAACGTATCTGAAGGTAAAACATCTATTGGTTCTGTAACATTGGCTCCAGATGAGGCAACACTATCAGAAGTAGTAATCACAACTTCTGGTGTTGTAGATTTAGCTAAGGACAGAAAAACTCCTGTTGCAGTTTCTACTATTAGAGCTAGTGAAATAAGACAAAAATTAGGATCTCAAGAATTTGTTGAGATTTTAAACACAACTCCATCTATCTATGCAACTAAGCAAGGTGGTGGTTATGGTGACTCAAGAGTTAATATCCGTGGTTTTGATACTCAAAACTCTGCGGTATTAATTAATGGTGTGCCAATTAATGATATGGAAAACGGTATTGTATACTGGAGTAACTGGGCAGGTCTGTCTGATGTTGCATCTGCTATTCAAGTACAAAGAGGTTTAGGATCTTCTAAACTAGCTGTTTCTTCTGTAGGTGGTACAATAAACGTTGTAACTCGTAGTGCAGATAGATCAGAAGGTGGATTTGTATCTACATCTGTAGGTAACAATGATTACATCAAAACATTAGCTTCTTACTCTACAGGTTTAAGTGAGTCTGGATGGTCTGGATCTTTCTTATTTAGCAGAACAGCTGGAGATGGTTACATAGACGGAACAAAGTTTGAAGGTTTTAACTACTTTGCATCTGTAGGTTACCAACCAAATGAAAATCACGGTTTAGAGTTTACAGTAACTGGTGCGCCACAATGGCACCACCAACGTTCTAGAGCTAGCTCAATCGATGCTTACATACAATATGGTGGTGGCGAAGAGCCAAGAATTAAGTACAATGAAGATTGGGGCTTTAGAAATGGTGAAGAATACTCTTTTAGAAGAAACTTTTACCACAAGCCTATCTTAAGCTTAAACTGGGATTGGACAATTAGTGACGCTACTAAACTTACTACAACTGCTTACGCATCATTTGGTCGTGGTGGTGGTACTGGTGAGATTGGTGAAATTAATGGAAGAAGACAATTTGCTTTACCTAGAACAGACAATGGTTTAATTAGAGTAGATGATATTGTTGCTTACAACAGTGGTCAATTAGTTCCAGATTTTAGCGCTCAGCCTAGAGCTCAAGTTAATGGTCTTTACTTAAATAATAGTGACCTTAACGACAATGAAAACAATACTAACGGTATTACAAGACGTGCATCTATCAACTCTCACAACTGGTATGGCGTATTAGCAAATCTTAACAACAAGTTATCAGATGAGTTAACTTTAGATTTCGGTATAGATTTAAGACAATACAAAGGATTTCACTACAGAAGAGTTAACGATCTTTTAGGTGGTGATGCTTACCAACAAACAGATAATAGAAACAATCCTGTTGATGATGCAGCATTATCTAACATTTTCTTTGAAACGTATGATGCAGACCAACCTTGGTGGGTTTTCGCAGATATAGATGATGAAGAGAAAATAGACTACTATAATACAGGTCTTGTAAACTGGGCAGGTGCTTTTGGACAGTTAGAATATACTAAAGATAATATCTCTGCATTTGTTCAAGGTGCAGTTTCTAACCAAGGCTTTGCTAGAGAAGAGTTTTTTGGAACTACACCAGCAGAAAAAACTGACTATGAAAACATCTTAGGAGGTAACATTAAAGGTGGTATTAACTGGAACATTAATGATAATCACAATGTATTTGGTAACGCTGGTTACTATTCTAAGCAGCCATTATTTGATGCAGTTTACATTAACTTCTCAAACCAACTTAACCCAGACTTAGTAAATGAGCAAGTTGTAGGTTTTGAGCTTGGTTACGGTTACAGAAGCAGAAACTTTAGAGCAAACGTAAACCTTTACCGTACGAGTTGGGCAGACCGTTTTGAGTCTGTATCTGCAACGTTTAATGAAGATACTCCAGACGAAATTAGAGGTACAGCAAACATCTTAGGTATTACTCAAGTTCACATGGGTATTGAGGCAGATGCACGTTACAGAATTAATGAGTTTATTGGTGTTAACGGTATGATCTCTATTGGAGACTGGCAATATAAAGACGATGTAGTTGCTACATATTTTGATAACAACCAAGAACCTGTTGTTATCGATGGTGAGTCTCAATCAGTATTATTACCATTAGATGGTGTAAAAGTTGGAGATGCTGCACAATTTACAGCTAGTTTAGGTGCAGATGTAAAGCTATACAAGTCATTACAAGTAGATGCTAACTACCGTTTTGCAGATAATTTATATGCAGCTTTCGATGCTTCAGATGTTAGCGAAGATGGTGCTCTTAAATTACCTTCTTACGGTCTTTTAGATGCTGGTATGTCATTCTCAATCCCTTCATTCTTAGGTGAAAAAATGACGTTCCGTTTAAACATAAACAATGTATTAGATGAGGTTTATATCTCTGAGTCTGATACTAACAGATTTGCTCAAGAAGGTGATGCTACTTATGATGGTATTGCTACTTCTAACCGTGTTTATTTCGGTTTCGGAAGAACTTGGAATGCAAGTTTAAGATTTGATTTCTAAAAACAACATAATTTTTTGAAATAGCCTTAAAGCCGCTTCTTAATTGAAGCGGCTTTTTTTATATACCAATATTGGGTTTAATACTTTGGTTTATAGTAGATTTGGTGTACTCTAAATTATTTTATTGAAACGTTACTTCACTCTTATAATTCTCTTAGTTGTAAACTGTAAACTATGTTCGCAATCCTCAAATGTAGATGAGGTTGTTACAGATTTTTTAATTATATCCAGAGCCTATGTCACACCAGGTGCAGAAGCCGCAATACATCAATCTTCTGCAGGATGGTTTAATAGTGCAAAACCACTAAGCAAATGGCAGTATAACGTATCACTACATGGCAACGTTTTATTTTTACCAGAGAATAAAAAAACAGCACAGGTGAGTAATTCCCAATTTACCAACCTTTACTTACAAGATGGAACAGAGACAGCTACTATTCCTACTGCTTTAGGAGATGATAGTGCTATATTTTTTGAAGGTACTGTTTTCGATGAGGATTTTGAGTTTCAAGCGTTAGAAGGCATAAATGAAAACGAGTTCGTTTATGGATTTATTCAGGCTACTGTTGGTTTGCCCTATGGGACCCAATTTTCTGTACGCTATGCACCTAGTATAAATATTAATAATGTAGATTACTTAGTGTATGGTTTAGGTTTACAACATAACGTATCGCAATATTTTAAGTCACCTAAACAATTTCATTTAGCGTTACAAGCAACCTATTCTAATTTTAAGTTTGATATAAATTATGATCCAGTTGAAATTCCTGGTGTAACCTTTAATACTATTCGCGTCCTTTCTAACTCTATATTAGTACAAGCTATTGCTAGTAAGCGTTTGCACTATTTTGAGCCATTGTTAGCTTTAGGATTTACATCTTCAACATTTAGATATGAACTTGGTGGCGATGGTGAAGCACTTTTGGGAGCCTTAAATACAGCATTAAAAGATTTAGATGATACGAAAGTAAACCCTAATGCAAACCTTGGGTTTAATCTTTATTTTGGTAAACTTAACTTTCAAACTATAGCAACGTTAGGAGCTTTTATAAATTTAAACGTTAGTGTTAATTATGCAATTAATTAACCTCTCCACAGATTGTGAGTGTGTAGAATAGTTGCTATTTTGTTTCTGAATCTAGTAACTTAAGCTATGACAATAAAAGATCAATTATCTAGAACTTTATTAGTTAAGACGCCTCCAAAGCGTATTGTGTCTTTAGTGCCAAGCCAAACAGAGTTATTAGTAAATTTAGGTTTGGAGCATCAAATTGTTGGGCTCACTAAATTTTGCGTTCACCCAAAAGGTTTAATTAAAAAAAAGACCGTTGTTGGTGGTACAAAGCAAATTCATAGTGACAAACTAAAAGCACTAAATCCAGATATTATTCTATGTAACAAAGAAGAGAATACTAAAGAAATTGTTGCTGCCTGTGAGGAAATTTGTCCTGTACATGTTTCTAATGTACAAACCTTAGAGGAAAACTATGAACTCATCAAGCAATATGGAGTACTATTTAATAAGGAACCTGAAGCAGAGACGTTAATATCTAAACAGAAATCTGAATTTTCACAGCTTACAAATCAGCTAAAAGGAGTGAAGAAGAAAAGAGTAGTGTATTTAATATGGCGTAATCCTTATATGACAATTGGTAATGACACCTTTATAAATTACCTACTTAAGATTGCTGGTTTTGAAAATGTGTTTGCAAATAAAACTAGATATCCAGAGCTACAACTGGAGTCACTCAAAGATTTAGCAATAGATTATGTATTTCTTTCTTCAGAACCTTTTCCCTTTAATGAAAAACACTTTAAGGACTTTGAGGGAATTATTGATAAGTCTAAATTAATTAAAGTAGATGGTGAGTACTTTAGTTGGTATGGTTCTAGATTGCTTGGGGCAGCAACCTATTTTAAGCATTTGCGAGCAAGTTTAGGATTGGGTCTCTAACCTCTTAATTTCTCTCAATACCAAATCTGCTCTTTTGTTTAGGACATCACTTTTTTGCTTGTCTTTAATAGCGGTGTTGTAAGATTTTCTCATTAAATAAGTATACTTATCTTTAAGTTTATCTAAAGAGCTCTTGTTCTTAGATTTAAATAGCATTCTTGATTGTAATTTTTTATCAGATATAATTGTTTAGTACCACAAATCTAATTAAGCAGATTAAAGTGAAGTCTTAATGAAGAGTTAATAATCTGATAATAATTCTTTAATATTTTGAGTATTGTTAAGAATTTACTGCTAAATATTAAACAAATTATTATGAAGCTTCTTAAACTAGTATTTATTCTGTGTTTGTTGTTTAGCAATCCACAACTTAATGCACAAGAATCCTGTAATTGTTGTACAGAAAAGCATGACCAATTTAATTTTTGGGAAGGCCAATGGGAAGTAAAAGATGAAAAGGGAAAAACATTAGGATATAGCACAATTTCTTTTGTGCAAAACCATTGTGTTTTAAAGGAAGAATGGTCTAACGCCACTTCTGCATATACAGGAACTAGTTATAACTTCTATAATTCGAAATCTAATCAATGGGAACAGCTATGGTTAGACAATCAAGGTGAAGCACTTAAGTTATCAGGTCAATTTTTAGACGGTAAAATGATTTTAACTTCGCGAACAGCTAATTATGAAACGCAGCAAGAAGAAAAAGTAAATCGTATTACTTGGACACCATTACAAGATGGTCGCGTAAAACAAGAATGGAACACTATTAGCGCTAATGGTGAAGCAACATTAATTTTTAAAGGGTTTTACGAAAAGCTTAAGCACTAGCACGTAATAAAAACTGAATTTTCGCCAAGGTCTTATAGGCTTTAAACTCCGAGTAATCACTAACACTAGGATCTGTATATTTAAAATGATAAGCATTTTCCATATGCTTTCTATACTTACTTTCTAACTTACTTAAAATTTGTGTACGGGCTAAGGGCTTCATAGTATAATTGTAAGAGATTATTTATTATGTACGCATAACTAATTTATGTTATTAAGTTGTAAGTTAGTGGTTTCCTAAATAATTTTAATATTTATTTAACACGTGTAGTACTACGCATTTAATCTTGTAGCGCGAAAACGCGTCTTAGCAAATCTGTTGTTCTAGAAGATACTTGGTCTCTTATATTATTTTCTTCAACAGCAATCATTGTAAAAACACCCTTTAAGGCTTCTTGCGTTACATAATCTGTTAAATCTGGATTCACATTTTGAGTAAATGGAATTTGGTTATAGCGTGTTATTAAGTTCTCCCAGATTTGATCTGCACCAACCTTTGAGAAAGAGTTACTAATTACAGGATTAAATTTAGCATAAAGTGCGTTAGTCGTTTTATCGCTTAAGTATTGTGTGGCTGCATTGTCTGGACCTAAAAGAATATTCTTAGCATCTGTAAAGGTAATATCCTTAACAGCATCAATAAATATAGGTGTTGCTTCACTAACAGCATCTTCTGCAGCTCTGTTAAGTAATTTTATACCTTCATCTGCTAAATTTCCTAAGCCAATATCTCGCAATCCTTTATCTACCTTTTGTAGTTCTTCGGGTAAGAATATCTTCACCAATTCATTTCTATAAAAGCCATCTTGCTGTGTTAGTTTTGTAACCTGTTGGTCTATACCTTTATCTAAAGCTTGTTTAAGACCTTGGCCAATTTGCTCTTGTGTAAGGCCATAACCTTGTTGTGGTAAATTATTAACTACTTGTTGTAGCTCTGCACAAGAAGAAACTACAAGAATTAAACATAAAGCGATAACTTTTTTCATAGGAAAGGTGTTTGTTATACCCAAAGATACACAATGCTTAAATCATGAACTTTTTAAAAGTTGCTATTTTTTTCTAAGATTTTGTATTGAAAAATCTTTAATACATAAGAGAATTTTCAACAATACTGCAAACAAGTATAAATCTCTTCCATTCCTATTCCTAATTCCGTAAATTTGCCAGCTCAAACGTTATCGTAATTATGGAACAAGTAGCACCTTACAAACCAACATATAAAGTTAGAATAGTAACAGCAGCATCATTATTTGATGGTCATGACGCCGCAATAAATATTATGCGACGCATCATACAATCTACAGGTGTAGAGGTTATTCACCTAGGTCATGACCGTAGTGTAGAAGAAGTGGTTAATACTGCCATACAAGAAGATGCCAATGCTATTGCTATGACATCTTATCAAGGTGGTCATAACGAGTACTTTAAGTATATGTATGATTTGCTTCAGGAAAAAGGCGCTGGTCACATCAAGATTTTTGGTGGTGGCGGTGGTGTTATCCTTCCAGAAGAAATTAAGGAGTTAATGGATTATGGGATTACCAGAATCTATTCGCCAGACGATGGTCGTGAGCTTGGCCTACAAGGTATGATTAACGATTTGGTAAAAACATCAGACTTTCCAATAGGTAAAACGTTAAATGGTGAATTAAAAGAATTACCAAATAAATCGCCAAACGCTATAGCACGAGTTATTTCGGCTGCTGAAAACTTTCCAGAAGTAGCTAAAGATACTTTAGACGAAATACATAAGAAAAATGAAAAAAGTACAACACCTGTTTTAGGTATTACCGGTACTGGTGGTGCAGGAAAATCGTCTTTAGTAGATGAGTTAGTACGTCGTTTTTTGGTAGATTTTCCAGAGAAAACCATAGGGTTAATCTCTGTAGATCCTTCTAAACGTAAAACTGGTGGTGCATTGCTAGGAGATCGTATTCGTATGAATGCCATAAACTCTCCACGTGTATATATGCGTAGCTTGGCAACACGCCAAAGTAACTTGGCCCTATCTAAATATGTAAATGAAGCTGTTGAAGTTTTAAAAGCAGCAGAGTATGATATTATTATTCTTGAAACTTCTGGTATTGGCCAAAGCGATACCGAAATTATTGAGCATAGTGATGTGTCTCTTTATGTTATGACACCAGAGTTTGGTGCAGCAACACAGTTGGAGAAGATAGATATGTTAGATTTTGCCGACTTGGTAGCTATTAATAAGTTTGACAAGCGTGGTGCTTTAGATGCCTTACGCGATGTTAAAAAACAATTTATGCGCAATCACCAATTATGGGATGTGCACCAAGACGATTTACCAGTTTATGGTACAATTGCTTCTCAGTTTAACGATCCAGGAATGAATACGCTTTATAAAGCGATTATGGATAAGGTTGTAGAGCGCACAGGAGCAGAGTTGTCTTCTAACTTCGAGATAAGTAAGGAGATGAGTGAGAAGATATTTGTAATTCCGCCAGCTCGTACACGCTACCTTTCAGAAATTGCTGAAAATAATCGTGGTTACGACACTACTGCAGCAGCACAAGTTGAAGTTGCACAACGTTTATACGGTATCTTTAAAACAGTTGAGTCTGTTACAGGAACCTCACCAAACTTAACTAAAGCAGGTTTAGAGGTAACTGAAGAACCTTCAGAAAACAAAGAACTTTTAAAATTACTTATAGCAGAATTTGACCGTGTTAAAATGGATCTAGATCCATACAACTGGGAAGTTATAACAGGTTGGAGTGAAAAAGTAGATCGCTATAAAAACCCTATCTATTCATTTAAGGTAAGAGATAAGGAAATAAAGATTGAGACACATACCGAGTCTTTATCACACACGCAAATACCTAAAGTGGCCTTACCAAAATACCAAGCTTGGGGCGATATCTTAAAATGGGTATTACAAGAAAATGTACCAGGAGAATTTCCGTACACTGCAGGATTATATCCATTTAAACGAACAGGCGAAGATCCAGCACGTATGTTTGCCGGAGAAGGTGGTCCAGAACGTACCAACCGTAGGTTTCACTATGTGAGTATGGGCTTGCCGGCAAAACGTTTATCTACCGCGTTTGATAGTGTTACACTTTATGGTAACGATCCAGGACACAGACCAGATATTTATGGTAAAATAGGAAACGCAGGTGTAAGTATTTGTTGTTTAGACGATGCTAAGAAATTATATTCAGGCTTCGATTTAAGTCATCCACTAACATCGGTAAGTATGACCATTAATGGTCCTGCACCAATGCTGTTAGGCTTCTTTATGAATGCAGCAATAGATCAAAATTGTGAGAAATACATAAAAGAGCACGGCTTAGAAAGCGAAGTAGAAGAGAAGATTAATGCTATTTATAGTGAAAATGGTTTAACACGCCCAACATACCAAGGTGAGTTGCCAGAAACTAATAACGGTTTAGGGTTAATGTTATTAGGAGTAACAGGAGACCAAGTATTACCAAAAGATGTATATCAAGACATAAAGATAAATACCTTAAAACAAGTTCGTGGTACCGTACAGGCAGATATACTAAAAGAAGACCAAGCGCAAAACACGTGTATTTTCTCAACAGAATTTGCATTGCGTTTAATGGGAGATGTACAAGAGTATTTTATAGAAAAACAAGTGCGCAACTTCTATTCAGTTTCTATTAGTGGTTATCATATTGCAGAAGCAGGTGCCAACCCAATAACACAGTTGGCTTTAACCTTGGCAAATGGTTTTACTTATGTAGAGTATTACCTGTCTAGAGGAATGGATATTAATAAATTTGGACCAAACCTATCTTTTTTCTTTAGTAACGGTATAGATCCAGAATATGCAGTAATAGGTCGTGTGGCACGTAAAATTTGGTCTAAAGCCTTAAAACATAAATATGGAGCCAATCCTAGAGCACAGATGTTAAAGTACCACATACAAACATCTGGACGTAGTTTACACGCTCAGGAAATTGACTTTAATGATATACGTACAACATTACAAGCCTTGTATGCTATTTATGATAACTGTAACTCATTGCATACAAATGCGTATGATGAAGCTATTACCACACCAACAGAAGAATCTGTAAGACGCGCAATGGCCATACAGTTAATTATTAATAAGGAATTAGGGCTAGCTAAAAACGAAAACCCGATACAAGGCGCTTTTATTATTGAAGAGCTTACAGACTTGGTAGAAGAAGCCGTATTGCAGGAATTTGACCGTATTACAGAACGTGGTGGTGTTCTTGGTGCTATGGAAACTATGTACCAACGTAGCAAGATACAGGAAGAGAGCTTGTACTATGAAACCTTAAAGCATAATGGCGATTTCCCTATAATTGGCGTAAATACATTCCTGAGTAGTACAGGATCACCAACTGTACAACCTGCAGAAGTTATAAGAGCTACAGAAACGGAGAAACAACACCAAATTGCAACATTAGAGAATCTTCATAAAACATATGAAGATAGAATAGAGGACACTCTAAAATCGTTACAACACGCAGCAATACAAAATGAAAATATGTTTGATGTCCTTATGGAAGCGACTAAAGTTTGTTCTTTAGGGCAAATAACAGAAAGCTTATTTGAAGTTGGTGGCCAGTACAGACGTAATATGTAAGACCTCACGTTTTATAGTATTAAAAAACCTCACTAACTATAGTGAGGTTTTTTTTTATGCCAAATTACATTTACAAACGCTTATAATTATTTGTAAGCAATTATAAATGGTTGTAAATGTGTATTATTATGAAAGCCTTATATTTAGTGACAGAAACGCGTGATTGTTATTAGATACGCATATAAACGAGTTGTAAACAATTAAAACAAAAATTCTGAGATATTTTATACTTATTTTTTCAATAATTCTATTCTCCTGTAACTCTAAACCAGAATCAAAAAACATTGATTTAGAATATTATAAAGATTCAAATCAATTAATCAAGAAAAGAATAGTTCAATATCAAGATTTTGATAGCATATACTATTTCTATAAAAACCAATCTATTTTCAAAAAAGGAAAACAATTTAAAAATGGAAAAAAGTTTGGTGTTTGGAAACTTTATGGAATTGATTCAAAACTAAAAGAGATTAGAGAGTGGTTTTGTATTAATGGAAAATCTCAAATAAATAGAAATTGGTTTTTAAATAACGAAGGAGATACAATAGCTTACAATAAAAAAGATTTGCTGTATAATCAACCTGAATTTATTAATGATACTTTAGGACATAGAAATACAAGCTATAATAAATTTGTTTTTCTAACTAAAGATACTATATCTATTTCTGAATTTTATTTAGCTTATGCTTATTGTGGCTCCCCTTTACTAAGAGATTTTGACTCTAAAATCAAAATTATAGTTGATAACACCAATAGTCTAAAGAAAGATTTTTCTAATATTACTTCTGTAAAGTTAGATACTTTTCAATGTGCCAAGATTGACACAATACATAAAGCAGATTTTGGAACATATGACTTAAACAAAATAGGTGCATATAGCGGAAAATTTAAAACATCTGGTAAAAAAAACATCAGAGGATTAATGATTGAATACTCCAATGAATATATAGATGAAAATGGAGAAAAAGCCTATGCTGAATCTCAAACATATTTTGAGAAAGAAATTTATGTAAAAGACTCATTAAAATAAACTGTTTACAACATAGGCTATAACTAATACGGGTTTTAGTGCTTAATCAAAAGTTTAGTCTATTTTTATGATGGCGTCAAATCTTTTGATTTGGCTTCAAAATGAAAAAAATAAAACAAAATAAAAAGCTTTGGCTAAGTGTTTAATCGGAAAGTAATCGCATTTTAACTCCCGTACTAATCATAGCCGAAGGCGTTGTAAGTAATTTAAAAAATGCAGTTAACATTCATATTTATTGGAATTATAAGCCTTTTGGTTTTAGTTTATTCTGTCAAACTTGTTATAAGACAATTTAAGTTGAAAGAGATTGCAGTTTTTGACTTAATTGAGAAAAATAAAAGTTTTGAATTAGCAGAAATTGGAATTCACTCAATCTGCATAATCGGGATTAGTTCTGACTTTACAGTTTCAGATTTAAATGCGAGCATAATTACGCCAAATGGAAAAGAGATTATTCTTACTGAAAAAAAAATTAGATATAGTTATTTGAGAAAGAGAGTTAAAACATTTGAACAATGGACTTTTAAATCAAACCATAGCGGAACTCATAAATTGAATTTAAAAAATCTTGAAAATTTTCTATCGACAAATCCATTTCTAACATCTGGAAAACCATTTAGCAATAGAAAAACAGAAACAAAAACATTAAAAATTTTAGTTAAACAAAGTGTGTCGACAAAACATCGTCTGTTACTGTCTCTTATACACATCTCCGAGCCCACGAGACCTCTCTAC
>OJFP01000545.1_pt1 | contig 26156 bp, 17 predicted proteins | sample 1594141 | NCBI WGS metagenome assembly OJFP01 (sample SAMN05416843, study PRJEB24817) | seawater metagenome | isolation source: Sea water | place: Canada:Atlantic | collected 2013-07 | reverse complement strand
CGAGATGTAGAGAGGTCTCGTGGGCTCGGAGATGTGTATAAGAGACAGGATTGAGCGGGAACAGGATATTCCAGATTATTCCTACGCGGGTTATCATCGTTCCGAGCGGGCGATTCCCACGGTGGAAGGGCCGGTATTCAATATCGTCGATTTTGGCGCAAAATCTAATGATGAGAAATCTGACCGGGCCGCCATTCAGGCCGCGATCGATGCGGCCGCAGCGCAGGGTGGGGGCGTGGTTTTTGTGCCCAAGGGCCGTTTCGACCTAGGGCAGAAGAGCAATGCGGGCTCGGTTTTTATTAGTCACAGCAACATTATCCTGCGCGGCGTGGGCTCAGGTCCGGATGGAAGTCTGCTCTACATGAGTGAAGCGCTCGCTCCACCACCGCCGATGAAACTCTGGGGCAGTCCCTATGTGTTTCAGGTGGGTGCTGACCGGCGGGAGAAGAAACTGGGCGCGATCGTGGTGAATGCTTCCCGAGGGGATCGGGAGATCGTATTGGCTACAGCTCCTGATCTCGCAGCCGGTGACTGGATCACTCTGACTCTACGCGATAACTCAACTGATCTAGTGAAATCGGAATTGGCTGATTTTGAGGTCCTTGACCCTCGCTGGAAAAGCATCATCGAGGACGGCGTGGCCGTGACCGAAAGGCATCAGGTTGAGTTTGTCGAGGGAACGCGTATCCGACTCACCGCACCGGTGGTTAAGTCCATCGATACGCGGTATGATTGGCGAGTCACCCGTTATGAACCTTTGGAGGAAATAGGTTTCGAAAACCTACGTTTTGAAGGCGCTTGGGACGAACGTTTCGATCACCACCTGAACTGGTTGCATGATGGCGGATATTCGATGGTGAGCATGACGCGCGTGGTGAACTCGTGGATTCGCGACTGCACTTTTGCCAACCTGAATTGCGTGGGAGCGATCGGGAGTTCTGCGCAAGTTACCGTGATCGACAGCGTGATCGAAGGAAACCCCGGCCACAGTGCGATTCGCTTTTCCGACAGCACTTACTGTTTGATGGCCCGCGTGGACGATCGGGCCGGCCAATGGCATAGTGTGGGGATCTCGCGGGAGTCGATCGGCAACGTGTTCTATCAATGTTACTGGGGGTCCAAAACCAGCTTCGAATCTCATTCCTCACAACCCCGACATACCCTCTTCGATTCCTGTATCGGTGGTTTCATGAAGGGGCACGGCGGAGGTGCGGCCCACAATCAACCCACGCATATGGAGGGGCTGGTTTTGTGGAATCACCTCAAGACCAACGAAGCTTTGGCGGACTTTCAGTTCGAACCGTTAGATGAACTCTATTGGCGGGTTCCGCAGCCGTTGATCGTTGGTATGCACGGCAGTCCGATCGATTTCCGCGCCGGGCAATCCACGGTGATTTCCTTGGGCAAACCGATCGCGGAAGGTTCCCTCTACGAATTCCAGGTTAAACGTCGATTAGGTGAGATGCCGGAAGATCTGCAGTAGAAGGTAAAGGGGGGGCGGTGACCCGCAGGCCAGGCTTCAATTCTAGGAATCAAGCAGTCGGTGTTCGGTTACGTAGCGCACCAAGTCTGCGGAGTTTTTGAGGTCGAGCTTATCCAAAATTCGCGAGCGATACGTTCCAATGGATGAATCCGTATCCATCATATTATCCGCGATTTCTTTGATTGATAACCCTCGTCCCAGATCGAGTAAGACCGAAGTTTCGCGAGTAGAAAGTGCTTTCAATCCAAGGGGGCGATTTTTGGTCGTGGTTAATGTGGCAGTCAATTCCCAGCTGATATATTGGCGACCCGCGAGGATTTCAGTGACAGCGATCCTGATCAGATTGAGGTCGGCTGTCTTGCAAAGATATCCGTTGGCCCCGGCCTGGATGGAGATGGCCCCCATCTTTTCTTCCGAAAGCATGGATAGAATCAAAATGGGTAGATTGGGTCGAATGGCCCGGATCTTAGTCAGAGACTCAACTTCACGATCTCCCGGGAGTCCAAGATCCAGAATGACGATGTCCCATTCTTCGGTTTCGATCAGTTGAAAAACCTCCTTTGAATTGGAAGCTTTTCCGAAGATCGCCTCCGGCATACTTTCCCCCATAATGAGGGGCAGAGAATCCCGGATCAGGGCGTGATCGTCGGCTATCAGTATGCGGGGAGATTGATTCGACATGGATAGCGAACACCGAATCTCCAGTGGTGCCACCGGGCAAACTCAAATTGCCTATAAGGGTGAAGCGTTAGGGGTGCTTTGAGTTGCTATAGCAAGGGGCCGGAAACTAAATCGCCGTGATGACCGCAACCTCAGGGCCCATCTATCGTATTGTGCTGCTTCTGATCGCAATGGGGAGCGGATTAGTCGCAGAGCTGCCGCCGGTAAACGATTCGATTAGATTTGAGTCCGTCTTGGGAGAGTCTTTGGCGATCAGCGTAAATGAGTCGGAACGCAGCGTTGAGTTGGCCCGAAGCGCGATGGTCCTAGCCTTGGATTCTGAGCGACTCGATTGGGAGCTAAGAGCCCGAACTCGACTGGGGGATGCCCTAAAGTTCAGCGGTCAATATGAAGATGCCGGACGAGTCCTGAAGGCAGGGATGGCGCTTCCGCAGACCGATGCCACCCGCCTTGAACGAGCCTGGTTACATTATGAAGTCGGGCGGTTGCATTGGAATATGAGTGAGTATTCTGACGCGGAGGCGTGTTTCGTTGAAGTGCAGCGAGTGGCCGAGGTTTTAAACGACCAGACACTTTTGGCTCGAGTGACCAATTCCCGCGGGATCGTGGCGAGTAATCAACATCAGCCAGAAATAGCGAAGGAACAGTATCGCTTGGCTCTGACCTTGGCGGAGTCGCTGGGGGATGACGTTTTTCGCGCAAAAGTTCTGAATAACCTGGCTCTGATTCTACGGGATGAAGGTCAAACTGACGATGCGCGGGAGCTGTTTCTCGCCAATCTGTCGCTGCATGAGCAGAGCGGTAATCAGCGCGGGATGGCGAATGCGTTGATTAATCTCGGATCGGTGGAATCCGCGGTGGAGCGTTATGAGGCTGCGCTGGAGTATAACCGCCGTTCCTTGGAGTTGCGGATAAACTCGGGCGTGCCGCGGCATATCGCATCGGCTCACATCACGGTAGCGGAGAATCTGGCAAAGTTGGGCCGCGGTGAGGAAAGTCTGGTTTACCTGCAAGCTGCGGATCCGATTGTGGCCGAAATTGATAGTGCGGAGTTGTCTGGCAATCTTTGGGCGGCCTCGAGCGAGGCCCATGCCGCGATGGGAAATTTCCAAGAGGCGTTGCAGTATCAACAGCGAGCCGAAGCTGAACGATTGATGGTCGCCGGAGAAAATACGTCGAAGACCGTCGCAGAATTACGCGAAAGCTATGAAGCCGAAAAACGGCAGAGAGAGATAGCGGTGCTGCTGGCTGACCAACGTGAAAAGGAATCTGTTTTGGTTCAGAATGCTGCTGAGCTGCGGCGATCGCAGGAACAGCGTTGGACCCTTTTGGCGCTATTGATTTTAGGCGGTGTTTCCGTGGTCGCGGTGATGGGACGGATGCGGGCCACAGCCCGAGCTGACCGGAGAATTTTAGTCGAAACGGAACGGGCGCGAGAGGCCGCGGAGCAAGCGACGGCTTTGAAGTCCCGTCTGATTGATGTGGTTTCGCATGATCTTAAAAATCCCTTGTTGGGAATTATGATGACCGCTGATGTCATCCGGAATGCCAGCGCTGATAATGCTTTGGTCGGTGATCGCGCCAAGGCGGTTAAAGCGGAGAGTCAGCAGATGTTTGGATTGGTGCAGGACATCCTTGATTCATCTGCCGCCGAGTCCGGTAGAATTGAGCTAAGTCTATGTCCACTAAACCTAGCCGAAATGGTATCTCACTCGCAACAGATCTGGCGAGATCGTGCTGCGGTTAAGGACCAACGAATTCGATTTGAATTGGACGGTGAACTGGAAAGTGAAATCGAAGCGGATGCGGGACGGTTGCGTCAGATCTTGGAGAATCTGGTGGGGAATGCCTTCAAATTTTCTCCATCCGGTAGTGAAATTACGGTGAAGGTGCAGGGGGGGGAGACCGTGGAGTTTTCGGTTCGAGATCAGGGTCCCGGATTTAGTGCTGAAGACTTAGCCCAACCCTTCCAGCCCTATCGTAAGTTGAGCGCGGTGCCAACGGGTGGTGAGACTTCTACGGGATTGGGTTTATCTGTCGCTCATTCTATGGTGCTCCTTCACGGAGGAAGTCTAGAGGCCGCGAATACTTCTGAGGGTGGAGCCGTAGTTACGGCGATGTTTCCCCGAGTGCGTTTAACCCTTACGCATCCCGTTGGCTCGAACGCCTAAGTGAAGGCTCTTTCGTTGTAAAATGACAGGACTTCGGGAGCCAAATACGCTAGGATGATTCTGGAAGATGCGACGTTTGTTCTGTCGTTACCCTAACTTTTCTTTTCGGAAGAGAAGCGAGTAGTCGATAGAGTTTTCCTAATCAACGATCGCATTTTTCACAGGGTGGCTCGCTCGATGAGTTGCAAATTAAACGCCCCCAGGTGATCTGTTGGGAGATTTCCGTTAAGAATCCCGCTGAATAAAAACCTTTTGAGTGGGAGGTGGCACGGGCGTTTCGCGGAAATTAGGCATGAGGTTTTTGGCGCTTATTATAGCCAACAGTGCACGGTGTTCCATGGGGCTGAGCACCTTGTAGGAGGAGTTAATCCAAAGTTCGTTGCCACGGAGATTGGCGTGCGTGGTGCGGTTTTTACGATGCTTCAGCGTGAATAAGAGACCCGAGGGGTAATTGTCCGTGATATTCAATTTCCATTGATTATCTAGTTCCGAAAACCAATCGGAGAGCGCGGAAATTTGCGCGGCTGATAATTCAAATTTCTCCGCTGGCGAGGCGGACGGCGAATGATCGGAAATGAAGCACGCTTTGATCGGCGAAATGTGCGGTTCGCAGCCTGTGACAAGCAGGACGAGGCTCAGAGAAAATGTCAGGCGGAAGCACATTTTGATCGTCGGTATAGAACGAGGTTGCACTTATGTGGGACCACGGTCGAGTGAGTAGATGGCGCTAGGACGGGAGGCAAATGCGGACGGCCCAGCGGTCCGTCCCTACCTTTTTTTGATCATTTTTCGAAGCCACGCGCGCATCTCGTCGCGATAACGACTCGGCTGGTGCATCCACCACAGGTCGGTGTGCGGGTGAATGATGGGGCCTTCAGGGATGTCGAATATCTCGGCGACCGGAACTTCCAAAAAGGTGAAGTCGGCTAACTCCAGATGTTCATCCAGGAAGTTAGTGCGCGTCTGGGCAAGGCTTCCTCCTGCTACTAGAAATGGGCGACCTTCGAGTCGGGCCAATCGGCGCAAGGCCGAGGCTTGATCGCTTTCGGGGTAAGACCAGGATTTGGCTCCATCAAAATGGTCGTAGACCATAAACCCGCGCCAAAGAGCGGCGATATCGTCGTCGGCTAGGCCGATGTAGCTCGTGCCGATGGCTCCGCGAGAGAATCCAATCACGAACACATTATCGGAATCTCCGCCGTAGTCGGTGCAGATTCGGGGTAGGTTAACTTTGCAGTATTCGACTGTCGCTTGTTTGTCGCCCCACCACGTGACCGCGTTTTCTTGGCGCCCGACTTCCACGTAGGGCATGACGATCCAGATAAAACCTTCCGGCCCGCCCAGACCGTAGCCCAGGTTGGCATCTTCCACTCGTCCGGTGGAACCGGCCGGCGGCCAGTAGTTGCCGGTGTATTCGACGATCACGGGATAGGACTGACCCGGTTGCCAGTCGGTTGGCAGATAGAGCGAATGATACACGTCGGTGCCGGCGTATTCCGGTGCGGTGACGCGCACCCGTTGGCCAGCGGCGGGCAGTCCGTCCGTCATAGTCGGGGTCTGTAGCTCCCAGTCCAGAGTTGGCGCGTTTGAGCCGATCAAAGGAGCGGCGATGACTGCAGCGATGCTGAGGAGTGATCCGACGCGTATCATCTTACGCTGGTTGTATCGCTTCGAAGGCACTCATTCGTGAATCAATTCGAGTTTGTAGGGGTAGCGGTTGCCGGAATTCCATTCACCGACGTAAATGTCTCCTTCGGCGTCAACGTAGAGATCGTGCACATGTTTGAAGATCTTTTCGGCCTGGTGCATCGGTTGCAGCGTGCCGTCGACATAGGTCGGTTCGGTGCCGCCGGGCGCGGATACCACCCGTCGCGTTTTGTAGTCGAGCACGAGCACGAAACCAGACTCCGCGAGCTGCTTATCCACGCCGTTTTCGAGCGACCAGCATACGCCGGTGTAAAGCTTGTCGTCGCGGATGAAGGCTTGGCCGGCCCGGGCTCCGGGCAGGTCGATCGTTTCCAGCCATTTGCCCTCTAGGGGAAACGCTTTGAGTTTATTCTCCGCCCGTGAACTCACCCAAACCTTGGGGTTTTGTGGGTCGCTACTATCGATCGAGATACCGTGGGCATTTTTGAGATGGCCGGGATCACCGGGATTGGGCCCACCCCAGATGCGCACGAGCATGCCATCGGGTTTGTAATGGAGCACGCGATCTGAGGTGTAGCCATCGGCCACGAGGATATCGTTGTCGGGCGTGATGGCGACGTCGCAGGGCTGGTATCGTTCCTCCGCGTCGAATACGCCCAGTTCATGAGGCGAGGGCAGGCGGAGCCGGATGGTGCCATCCTTGCGCAGGATGGTGACACCACCATTAACGCGATCCCATTCCCACGCGCTGGGTTTGGTCTGCTGCCAACCACCGTCGACGTGGATCAAATGTTCTTCGCCGTCTAAGGTGATGAGGTGGATGCCGTGTCCGCCCTTTAGGTCTTCGCCGAATGAGCGCACGAAGGTGCCGTCTTTTTCGTAGACGATGAAGGCGTTGGCCATGTCGTCGGTGACGAGATAGATCTGGCCTTCGCTGTCCTCGATCATGGCATGCGCATTGGTGACAGGTGCGACGGCTCGGTCGGCCTGACTCCAGTCCCGATTGACCCGATATCGCAGTCCGTTGTGACCGATGACCTCCTGTCCCGTGGCAAGGTCAACGGCCGCTACAGGAGGGTAGGCGTCGCCATGATCGGGATGAGCGAACAGCGAAGCGGTCACGCCAAGTGCGCTGAGTGAAACCACGAATTTTTGAATGAGGTTTTGCATAGGGGGCTTGGAGGCAGCGTCATCGAGAACGAGAACGAGAAAGAGGGAGGAGATGGGACTGCGGGAGTTGTTGGAGGAAGGGATCAGGTCGTGACTAAATTGCTCGCGCAATGCGTCTACGACCCGACCCCGGTGAGCATGTCTTGTTACTTGTTACCTGATACTTGTTACTTCTGCGGAGCAGCTTGCTACTTGCTACTTTCGTCGTCTTCTGGGATGACGACGAAGCCCGTTTCGTTTTGGGCGTAGTCACGCTTGCTGGCGGCCTCGGGGTTCACGGCCGTGCTCCAAAGGAACGCTTGCTCCAAGTTGGGGAGTTTATCGAGTGAGGTCAGAGCCGCGTCGGTGATCTGAGTCGCGTGCAGATTGAGGGTCTCTAAGTTGGGCAGCGATCGGAGAGCAATGATTCCGGCATCCGTCACGGGATTCTTGGAGAGATCCAATTTTAAGAGATTCGATAGCTTTGCGATGGTTTCGATCTGATGATCTTGCAGGCCAGAATCACCTAGGTTTAGCCACGCGATGTGATCGCGCGCTTGGAGCAGAGCGGCGACGTGCTCGTCCGATATGCTTTCATCGACAATACGGTAGAAATCGATGTCGAGGTAACCCGACTTTTCGCTCACCGGAGTCGCGTCAAAACCGAGTGACTCAAGTTTCATGATCACATCGCGGGAGGCCGGGGTAACCACCGGTAGTCCAAGTTCATCGAGATTTGTAACCGTGATTTTTACGGCTATAGCCTCGGCGATGAGGGCGAAGATGTCGGCGTCATTGCCAAAGTCAGCGAGGGCTCCCGATTCCGGAGCTCCGGATAGGATCCACCAATCCATGACTTGGGCTTGAGCGGCGGTTAAAGGCGTCTTTCCGCCCGAAGGCATATAGTCGTCGTGCTCGGGATCGTGATTGATACGGACACTCAGTTCACTGCCGGACAGATTCCTTGGAGTTACCGAGGCGCCGGATTCACCGCCAAGCATGATGTTGGCGTAGGTATCCAAGAGGAGTCCTCCTTTGATCTTCGACGGGTTGTGGCAACTCACGCAGCGCAGCTCGAGCAGGGGCTGCACCACATCGAGAAAGACGTCTGCTTGGGCGAGATCCGACACCGGTGCTCGCGGAGCCTCTTTGGCGGCAAACCCGGCCAGTGATCGAATGGGATTGGGCGCGTGCTCAAAGAGATATTCGGGGCCGTGAGTGAGATTGCCACCGAGGTGTCCGGCGGTGAAGAGCGAGACGAGTTGGAGCCCGGCGATGATCGAGACCCATCCTTTGCCTCGCTGTCCCTTGATACCAAAAGCGATCCAGCCGACGAGTGTCGTAGCCGAGGTGATGAGTCCCCAGATAAGGTGCAGTTCGAGCGTCTCCTCATTGTAACCGCCGGAAAGGGAAAGCAGGTAGCCGAGTCCGGCCGCGGTGATGGCACTGATAGCGCCCAACAACCAGATGGTGTTGATCAGGGCAGGTCGTGGAACCTGAGCGCGAAAACCGAAGTAGAGCTCTGCGACCGCGACGAACGACAGGATGCCGATGGGCAAATGCAGGGCGAGGACGTGGAAACGTCCCAGGAACAGGATCAGGTCCTCCATTACGCGAGAATGGGCTTCACGACGTGACCGTGCACATCGGTGAGACGGAAGTGACGCCCTTGATACTTGAAGGTCAGGCGCTCATGATTGATGCCGAGCAGATGCATCATCGTGGCATGCAGATCGTGCACGTGCACGCCGTCCTGCACGATGTTGTAGCAATAGTCATCGGTGATACCGTGTGAGTAACCCGGTTTTACGCCGCCGCCAGCCATCCACATGGTGAAGCAACGCGGATGATGATCGCGGCCGAAGTTGTTGGCCGTCATCTTGCCTTGGCAGTAGTTGGTGCGACCAAATTCCCCGCCCCAGACGATGAGGGTGTCGTCGAGCATACCGCGCATCTTCAGATCCTTGATCAAGGCAGCGGAAGGCTGGTCGGTTTTCTTGGTTTGGTTGCGAATATTGGCGGGTAAATTGCCGTGGGCATCCCAGCCCTTTTCGAACACTTGAATAAACCGCACCCCCTTTTCGGCGAGACGACGGGCGAGCAAACAGTTCGCCGCGAATGTGCCGGGCTCGGTGGCGTCGGGCCCGTAGAGATCGAGGACGGACTGAGGCTCGCCACTGAGGTCGGTGACCTCAGGCACGGACGCCTGCATCCGGAAGGCCATCTCGTATTGGGCGATGTGGTTTTCCAACGCGGGGTCGCTGGTCTCGGCGAGTTGGCGCTCGTGAAATGCTTGCAGCGATTCGATGGCCGCGTGGCGACTGCGACGGCTGACACCTTGCGGGTTATTGAGGTAGAGCACGGCGTCCTTGTCGGCGCGGAATTGCACGCCGTTGTGCTTGCCGGGCAGGAAGCCAGCATCCCAGTAACGCGACGTGAGGGGCTGACCGCCGCCGGTCTTGGGTTTGAGCACCACGTAGGACGGCAGATTGTCGTTCATCGAACCGAGACCGTAGGACATCCACGAACCGAAACTTGGACGGCCGGGAATCTGTGATCCGGTCTGCATCATGGTGACACCGGGACCATGGTTGATCGCTTCGGTATACATCGACTTGACGAAACAAATTTCGTCGGCGACCTGAGCGGTGTAAGGCAGGGCGGAGCTGAGTAAGGCGCGGCTTTCGCCGTATTCATCGAACGTAAATGGCGACCCGGCGAGCGGCAGACTCGACTGATTGGTCGACATGCCAGTGAGCCGCTGACCTTGGCGCACGGAATCGGGCAACTCCTGGCCGTGCTCGGCATTGAGCCGGGGCTTGTAGTCGAACAAGTCCATCTGGGACGGACCGCCGGATTGATAGAGGAAAATGATTCGCTTGGCTTTGGGCGCGATGTGCGTGCTGGAAAGCAACGCGGAGGGATCGAGTGCGCTGACGGGGTTGACGAGATCGGTCAACGCGAGGCTGCCAAACCCCATACCGAGTTTGTTAAGAAACGAACGGCGAGAGAGTCCGGCGGTATCTTCGTAACCGGTGCAGAGTGGTTCGGGATCACTCATCGGTGCGTAATGGATTCGTGGAGATTCATGAGGGCGTTCACCACGATGGTGGCGGCGGCGAGTTGGTCGGGGGCAACGTGGTCGGGCACCGGAGCATGACCGATACTGATCAACGCCGCGGCCTCTTCGGGAAATTGGGAAAACTCCGCCAGTTGCACGTCGTAGAGGTCGGTCATCAGAGCGAGTTCTTCGGGGTCCGCTTTGCGACTGGTCAGGCGGTAAAATGCTTCGTCGATAACGTGGGCCGGGCTGCCATTGATCTGAGTCAGAAGCTCCTGTGCGAGCACGCGAGAGGCTTCGACAAATTGCGGGCCATTTAACGTGATTAGCGGCTGCAGCGGGGAAGCGACTTCGGAGCGCTGCACGGTGCAGATGTCACGCTTGGGTGCATCGAATGCCACCATGACGGGGGCCGGCGAATTGCGTTTGGTCCGCGTGTAGATGCTGCGCCGATAGACGCCATCGCCTGCGTCGGGTTCAATCGGTTCAAATCCGACCGCAAGTTCGTAGGGGTGAGCGGGTGGGCCGCCCACTTTGTCGACCAGTAGACCACTGACAGCGAGGGCATTGTCGCGAATCATTTCGGCCTGGAGACGTTTGGGTTGGCTGCGACAGAACGTGATGTTTTCGGGATCCTTTTCGCGCGTTTCGGGGGTGATCACAGTGCTCTGGCGGTAGGTGGCAGAGAGGGCCATTTGGCGTAGCAGATTTTTAAGATCCCAGCCGTTGGACACGAAATCCCGGGAGAGCCAATCAAGCAGTTCTGGATGCGTGGGCGGTTGACCTTGGCTTCCGAAATCTTCGGGCGTGCGCACGATACCTTTGCCGAACATGAGCTGCCAATAACGGTTCACGGCGACGCGCGCGGTGAGAGGGTGATCGGGCTGAAACATCCAGCGCGCGAGACCCAGCCGGTTGCGCGGTTGGTCGGAGGGGAAGGGAGGAAGGGCACTGGGGGTATCCGCAATCACGGGTTCGCCATGACCATCGTAGGCGCCGCGTTCGAGCACGTAGGCCGGTTTGGGCTCAGGCAGCTCGCGCATGATGGAGACGGTAGGGAGCACATCCATCTGCTGATTCCAGGTCGCTCGAGCGAGGCGCAGTTCGTGGCGGATTGTGCGGGCTTCAGCACTGGTGGTGGCGAGGAAGTATTCGAACAGCGCGGAGCGGTCGGCATCGGTAAGGATAGCGGTGTCCTTGGCGAGTAATTGCGCGAGATGATTGCCGTCGAACAACTGGCGCGCCTCTGCGGCGGTCAATTCCCGATCGAAGGCGCGGAACTCGTCCAGCTGCCCTTTCACAAATCCGCGGTCGCGGTAGCGTTGGCCGAAGACGATGTGGAAGCGGTGACTGCTTTCCTTGATCTTCATCCAGTCAGTGATGCCGCTGGTGAGGTGATCGGCGATGACCACGGTGTCGAGGAGTTCGCCATCCAAGAACAGCTTGAGCCCGGCGGCTTCACTGGACCCATCATAGGTGATGACGACGTGTTGCCATGCGTCGACGGTGAGCGGTTTCTTGGCCTGCACGCGTAGAGCATTACCCGGCCAGAAATGGATCAACGAGGCCGTCGGCTTGCCGTCGATGAGTAAAAATTCGTAACCCATGCTGGCGGCGTCATCGGCCCCGGCGCCGCGACTGAAAACGTTTTCACGGGCCGCGATATGATCAGGTTTTAGCCAGACCGAAAAGGAGAACGCATCTTCCCGCTTGAAGTGACCGACATTGGGCAAGTGAGTTAGAGCATCGCCTTCAAATTCCATAGCCTGGCCAAATCTGCCCGGCACGAGCTGGTTCAAAGGTTGAGGGGCGGGCGCAGCTTTGAGGTTCTCTCTTTCTTCCGACTGCTCGAGTGGGGTTAACTCTTCGAGTTGAGTGATGGCGGGGTTGTAAGGATCGACTGAGTTGGCGAGGGTTTCGTCGATGATTTCATCGAACGGCAGGTGGCCCACCAAACCCGGCCATTGTAAATCGGGGCGATGGAATTCGAGCCAGTCGGCAAAGACCTCAGACTGTTCGGCCTCGGTCCGGAAATCGGAGAGCGTGGTTTCGGCGTTGAGTTCTTCCGCTATTGCCTTGGCGAACACCGTATCGGCTTCCGGAGTGCTCATCGGCATCGCGGGAGTCGGGGTCTTTTCGGTAAAGAAGGAAATCAGCCCGGACTCGTCGATATTGGCGAAGAAGGAGGTGAGGGAGTAGTAGTCCTTGGTCGGGAGCGGATCGTATTTGTGATCGTGGCAACGCGCGCACTCCATGGTGAGGCCGAGAAAGGCGGTGCCAAAGGTGTGGGTGCGGTCGGCGACGTATTCGACGCGGTATTCTTCGAGCACGATTCCACCTTCCATCACGTGACCGTGAAGACGGTTGAAAGCGGTGGGCAACACTTCGGCCGGACCAGCGTCGGGGAGCAAATCCCCGGCAACCTGCAGCGTCACGAACTCGTCGTAGGGCATGTTCTGGTCGAACGACGAGATGACCCAGTCACGCCACGGCCAGACAAGGCGTTCACCGTCGCGTTGGTAACCGTTGGAGTCGGAGTAGCGGGCGACGTCGAGCCATTCAGTAGTCATGCGCTCGGCGTAAGCGGTGGAGCCTAAAAGACGATCGACGACGACTTCGTAAGCGTCCTCGGCGGTGTCGGCTTGAAATGCTTCGATCTCCGCCGGGCTCGGCGGCAGGCCGGTGAGATCGAAGGTGACGCGGCGCAGCCATTTCGCTCGTGAGGATTCAGCGGCAGGGGTTACGTCGCGGTTACTGAAACCTTGTTCAATAAATTGATCGATGGGGTTCCGAGCCCAGGCCGATGACGGGGAGGGCAACGCTACCGATATCGGGAGTTTTTCTAGCGACCAATGTTTCTCGAATGTGGCGCCCTCGCGGATCCATTGCTCAAGCAAGTCCTTCTCTTCGGCGGTGAGAGATAGATTCGAGTCCACCGGCGGCATGAGGTCGTCCTCCTTTGTAGTATGGATGCGGTTGATGAGTTCGCTATTGGTGGTGTCGCCCGGGACGATACCGAAGTAACCGCCGAGATCGGCGTAGGCGCGCTCAGCCGTGTCCAGACGGAACTCCGAATCTTGATTCTTCGCGTCAGGGCCGTGGCACTTGAAACACTTGTCCGAGATGATCGGCCGGATCTGGTTATTGAACGATACTTCCGCGGATGCTTCGACGGCGAAGAGGAAGGCGGCACAAACAGAAAATTGGCGAAAGGGCAGGGGCATGGAAGAAGGACGAGACCGGGGGGAGTCCACGGCAGTCTTGGCGAGTATAACGACGGTTAAACTATAAACAGTCGGTTGAAGGAAAAGGTTAACAAGAGTTCTAGTGCAAATCTCAGTTCCCTTAATCAATTCACTGGTTTTACGGGGCTGATGGGAATGGGTAGGATTTTGGGGAGGGACGACCTCCGTGTCGTCCGCACCTGCCTCAAGTTTGTTATAGGGTAGAGGGATTCCAGCTCGACTGCGGACCGGACGGAGCCGGTCCCTCCCTTGCACTTTACGCCCATTTTCGTTGCTCGCGGCTGCGCAAGGCGTTGGCGGAGATGTGGTCGAACGACTCGGCCTGCGGGTCCCATTTCAGCGGACGGTCGACCTCCATGGCGATCGCCCCCATGTGCATAACGGTGCTGAGTTGGTGCAGGCTCTCGGCGTTGTAGGTGGGCTGTTCACCCGACTTGATACAATCGAGAAAATTGCGGTGCTCCGTGCGCGGACGGGGCCAGATCTGATCGGTGGCCGCATCGTATTTACGCCGGTATATTTCCATGTTACTGGACTCGAGTTTGCCGCGCCAACCCTTGTTGCCTACCCAACCGTCGGTTCCCTCGAAGCGGATCGAGGGCTGGTCGGATACCACCTGCAGGGTCACTCCGTTGGCGTAGGTGTAGTTAATCTCGTAAGTTTGAGGCACGGTATTCACGGAATCTTTGGGGGTCACGCCTTTGCCGGATACGGCGACAGGGGTGGTGTTTTCCGCGAAATTTCCCACTTGAGCGGTGTCGATGAGATGAGCGCCCCAATCGGTTAGGGAGCCGCCCGAGAAATCACGGATCTGCCGCCAGACCTGTGGGTCGGTGAGCTGAGGCGTGTAGTCACGTTCGGGCGCGGGACCAAGCCACAGGTTGAAATCGAAACCGGCGGGCACCGCCACGGGAGCTTCATGCGCGTAAATGGGTTTTTCCGGCAAACCCACTTGGATGTGTTTGAGTTCCCCAATCGCGCCGTTCCGCACGGCCTGGGCCATCATGTGGTAGTGCACGACCGAACGGTCTTCGAGTCCGGTGGCGAACACCGCGCCGGTGCGTTTTACGCGGTCGGCGAGTCGGCGGCCTTCAGCAATGGTCAGGGTCGGCTTCTCGCAAAACACTATCTTGCCGGCATCGAGAGCCATTTCCGTCATTGGCACGTGCCAGTGATCCGGGGTCGAGATAACGACCGCGTCAATGTCGGGTCGGGCAAGGAGGTCGCGGAAATCCGCAATGGTCGTGCAATCGGTGTTGTCGTAGCGCTCGTTTACGAGGCGGCGTGCGATCTGTCGGCGGCCAAAATACGCGTCACATACCGCTAGGACGCGGCAGTCGGGCTCCGCCAGAAACGAGACGAGATTCACCCGCTTGCCGTGATGTCCCACGCCGACACAGCCCAGCGTGATTTGATTGGACGGCGCATTGGCACCGAACAAACGGGAGGGTAAGACGAGTGGCGCAGTGCCTGCCACGAGCATGGATTTGAGGAAAGAGCGGCGGTGGGTTGGGGAGGGCATATACGAAGGGGCGAGTAGATGGGGTGGGTGCGACCGGTTTCCTTAGACGGTCGACACGAGGTAGTTTAAGCTCTGGATTAACATAATGTCTATTCCTTCATCGTCCCCATCGACTCGCCGTAGTTTTATCAAAAAATCCGCCGCGGCGGGCTTCGGTTTCACGTTCTTACCAGCCTACCTCACGAGTGCGCGGGCGGCAGACAATCCGCGGCTGCCCCCGAGTCAGCGGATCAATCTGGGCTGTATTGGAGTCGGGGGGCGCGCGAGGATTGTCATTCCCTCGTTGTGCGAAGAAGGCACCGCCGTGCCAGTAGCGTTTGCCGATGTGGATTATGTTACACCGCGAGAGGTAGGGAAAACTCTGAAAACGTTCCCCGACGTGAGGCGGTATCACGACTTCCGTTTGATGCTCGATGAAATGGGCGATGATATCGATGCCGTGAGCGTGGTGACACCCGATCACACCCACTTCACGGCGGCGATTCAGGCGATGGCGATGGGCAAACACGTCTACGTAGAGAAACCGCTGACGCATACTTTCGAGGAAGCGGCCATGTTGATGAGAGCGGAGAAGAAGTTCGGGGTGGTGACCCAAATGGGTAACCAAGGACACACGTCCCCGGGAGCCGAACAATTCAAACAGTTATTGGCGGCGGGAGTCGTCGATGACGTGGTTAAAATCGAGGCATGGAAAACGGCTTCGTTGTGGTTCATGAATGCGGAAGAACGGATCGAGGGCTTTCCGCCAACGGAGCAAGCTCCGGAGTCGCTCAAGAGTTGGGACTTGTGGTGCGGACCTCGGGAAAAAAGACCCTTCAGCGCGATGTATCATCCCATTGATTGGCGAGGCTTTCATCTTTACGGGGGCGGGATGCTTGGTGACTGGGGATGTCATATCATCGATTTCGTGCATCACTATTTAAAGCTAGGGTTGCCGACCAAAATTACCCCGATCGAACTGGCCGACTATAACCGGGTTAGTTTTCCGTTGAGTTCCGATATCCACTTTGAGTTTGCAGGACGCGGTGGAAAATTGCCGCCGGTGGAACTGAGATGGAAAGCCGGCGGGGATTGTAAACCGACGGTGGCAGATCAATATTGTGAGTCCGATAAGGAAGGTCAGCTCGTGCAGCCAAATATTGGTAAGGCCGGCACATTGCTCCATCGCGAGCAAAGTGACTACCTTGTTCAGCGAGGAAGTCATGAGGCAGCGTCCCGATTATACCCGAAAATCAAGATGGGGGACCATCGGGCGGCCTTGAAGGCACCCCGAATTCCCCACTCACATCAAGAGAGTTTTGTGCAAGCGTGTATGGGTAATGGAACTACGGAATCACCGTTCAGTGTCGGTGGCGAACTGACTCAAGTGCTCAATATCGGCATGATCGCAGAGTATCTGAATGTTGAGTTGAATTTCGATCCGGCCACGAAACGTTTTGTGGGCAACGAAGCAGCAAACGCCTTACTCCGCGGTCCTGCACCGCGGGCCGAGTGGGCCGGACACTATCAGATCGTGTGATCGCTGTTCGAGCCCTGCACTATTGTTTAAGTGTAAGACGAGTGGGCTCGTGAAGTGAGGAGACCCTAAAAAGTGCTGCCCTATGCCAAATCCTACGCCTCAACCCGATTCCCAGCCGAGAGATTCCCGAGGGGAATGGCGCCCAGAGGAGCCGGCCGGGTTCGTTCCGTTGCTGACGCTGCCCGTGCGGATAAAGGCCATGTTTGGGTGGTTATTTGGGTATGGCGGCTACTTCTGGCCCACGAATATGTTCTTCCTCCTAGTTTCGACGGCGGCGTGGTTTTACACCCAACCGCCGATCGAAACCTGCACTGAGTTTCGATGGGATTGGATTAGCCATGTCTTCCTGCGTAACCAGCTCCTGATCTGGTTTTATTACGGCGGACTTCACTTGTATCTTTACGTGCTGAAACGCGAAGGCACGCGGAAGAAATACAACCGCAAATGGCCCGACGAGAAGAGCAAGCGGTTCCTCTTTGGGAACCAAGTTTGGGACAATATTTTTTGGACAGCCGGGAGCGCCGGAATTATTTGGACGACCTATGAAGTGATCTTCGTTTGGCTCTACGCCAATCAGCTGATCCCGTGGCTCACGTGGGTCGATAGCCCGGTGTTGTTTTTACTGTGGTTCTTCATGATTCCGCTGTGGCGGGAATTTCATTTTTATTGGGTGCACCGGCTCACCCATTGGAAGCCGCTGTATCGCTACGTGCATTACCTGCACCACAAGAATGTGAACCCAAATCCGTGGTCGGGATTGGCGATGCATCCCGTTGAAACGACGCTCTATTTCAGCGACGTTCTCATCCATTTGATCGTGCCGTCGCACCCGATCCATTTCCTATTCGCACTGCAGTATAACGGCATGGCTCCAGCGCACGGGCACTCGGGCTTCGATGGCCCGATTGCAGAAGGCACGGTGACGGCGGATTCCTATTTTCACTACCTCCATCACAAACACTTCGAGTGTAACTATGGTGGCAGTATTATCCCCCTCGACAAGTGGTTCGGCAGTTTTCGCGATGGCCAACCGCAAGGCGCGGGCGCGGCCTTACCGGAAGAGCAGCGCGACTAAGGAGCAGTCGGGCGTTCCTCCGTCCCTGAATCAATGTCGGGCTTTACGCCCGACACCCTCCTGATGGTATCCCTCCGAAATCGTTGGGGAGGGACCGGCTCTGTTCGGTCCGCTTTGCCTCAGGGTTTCGTCGCGTAGATCTTGATGTTGTCGAATTCGGTGTCGGAGCCGTTCACGGTGAAACCGAATTTGTTTTTGATGGGGTGGGCGAAACCGGGGGAGCGGAGACTGGTGACTTTTTCGCCGTCGATGTAGGCGCTCATCACGTCGTCTTCGATAGTCACACGCAGGTTATACCATTGGCCTTTTTTAAGGTCTAAGTCGGAGCTGGCTTGTTTGGTTTCCAATAACGCGTCCAGAGCCTTGCGCTGGTCTTCGGGTAGATTCTTATCCTGCCGTTGGTTCCGGATGTTTAAGTCCATCGAGCCGGTTTTGTCGTCGGCCACTTTGATGGAATTGGGAGAGATGGAGAGACGGCAAATGTGACCGGCATGGACGGGTTTGTAGTTCTGATCGTCGACCACAAAGTTCCAGCGCGTGCCGCCGTTGAAGCGGAAATCGAATTCCATATCGAGGTTTCGGAATTCGCGCATGAGGCGGATGGTGGCGCCATGTCCAGGATTTATCTGTTTACCAACGAGCACGTCATCGACGACGGTCCAGTCGCCTTTCCACTCGGCGTGCGTAGCGTAGTTGGCGCCTGCCTCGGAACGTCCGGTGAAGTCGTCGGAGAAGATAACTTCACGTTTGTGGTGATCGTCGAGTGCCGTAGCCGTGAGGGCAATGAGGACGGCGAGTAGGGAGAGAGGACGAATGCTTTTCATGGGAAAGATGTGGGGTGAGGGGTTAAATAGAGATTTTTAACCACTACCGAGCGTAGCGACATCCGAGGAACGTAGTGAGGAGGCAATGGACACAGATCTAAAGGGGCAGACGTGAATTCACGATCGAATGAATCCGTTCTTACTCAACCACTTGTTTTCGTGTCTTTCGTGGGTAAAAACATGCAGTGGAGTTGTGTTTCGGTGCCGAGTGGAGGAGTGGTCCGCCTTGGCCAAGGATTTGATGAACAGGGGACGAGAACGAGAAAGAGAACGAGTATGATTGGGGAGTGTTTGGGGAGAGGGGTGGTGGATACTTGGTGTTTCGAGCTTTAGCTCGCTCAAGCAGTTCACTCGGACCGAGTAGGCGGAGCGAGATTTTCGCCGTTGCGGGGATGGAATGGTAACCCCTAACTTTCCCGTGCGTCACCCCTTGGAGCCGCGCTCGCGAGTTCAGACTCTCTTCTCACGCTTTCATGTCCCATTCTCCTCATCCCTGTGCCGGTTTCTCGACTGATCCGGCCGACTACTTCACTACCCGCCGTCAGTTTTTGAGCCGAGTCGGCGGTGGATTGGGTGCCTTGAGTCTAGCAACCATGCTAGATCCGATGAATCTCGCGGCGGCTGAGACGGGAGCTGGGGTGTCTCCCTTGGCTCCGAAGGCGCCTCATTTTACAGGCAAGGCTAAGGCGGTGATCCAGATCTTCGCGCAGGGCGCTCCTTCCCAGGTTGACACCTGGGACCCGAAGCCACTTTTAACCAAGATGAACGGCAAAACCTTGGCGAGTGGTGGCAACGGCACGGTAGCGTTGGGGTCTCCTTTCAATTTTCAGCGCCGGGGGCAGTCCGGGATCGAGGTCAGCGAGGTCTTCGAGAAGACCGGAGCCTTCGTGGACGACATGGCGGTCATCCGCTCCATGCACACGGATATCCCGGCGCATGACGTGGCGACCGTGTTCATGAACACGGGCTCGGTGCGCATCGCCAAACCGAGTCTGGGATCGTGGTCGGTTTATGGGTTGGGCACGGAGAACCAAAATCTTCCGGGATTCATCGCGTTACGCACGGGCGGGCTGCCGGCGGGTGGAGCGGCCAACTACAATGCCGCGTTTCTACCGGGAATTTATCAGGGCACGACCGTCAATACGGCCTCCGCAAGCGTGCAGCAGATGATTCAAAACATCCGCAACCCTTACATTCCTCAACGCGAACAACGCCGGCAGATCGAATTGGTCAAACATCTCAATGAGCTGCACGCGGAGAACCTGAACCGCGAGGAGGCATTGGAGACCCGGTTGGAATCCTACGAGATCGCGTTTCGGATGCAGACGGAGGCAACGGATGCGTTTGACGTGAACAAGGAATCAGAAACCACGCGCGAAGCCTACGGTAATACCCCACAGGGTCGCCAAATGCTGGTGGCTCGTCGGCTGGTGGAGCGTGGGGTCCGTTTCGTTCAGATTTGGCACAACGGCTGGGATCACCATAACGATTTGGAGGATCGCCTGGCCGAAAAGGCGGGCGAAGTCGATGGGCCGATTGCCGCGCTGTTGGGCGACCTCAAGCAACGCGGTATGCTGGATGAAACTTTAGTAATCTGGGGCGGAGAGTTTGGTCGCAAACCCACCCGTGACCGCAATGGTGGCGGCGAACCCGGGCGCGATCACAACGCCAAGGCGTTCACCACCTGGATGGCGGGCGGCGGAGTTAAGGGCGGGATCGTCCACGGTGCTACGGATGACACCGGTGCCGAAGCGGTGCAGGACAAGGTGCACGTGCACGATCTGCATGCCACGATTCTGCACTGCCTAGGATTTGATCATAAGAAACTCACCTACCGATTCAACGGTCGTGACTTCCGACTCACGGATGTCGCGGGTAACGTGGTGAACCCCATTTTGGCATGAAGACGACACGAACAATTTGGTTGAACGGAGTGGGGATGGTGGCATCGGTATTGGGGCTGGGAGCGATGGCCGAAATGGCGCCGATCTCCACCGACGATCGAGCGTTTTTTGATGCCAAGATTCGACCAGTGCTCGAGGAGAACTGCTACAAATGCCACAGCCGTGATGCGGACAAAATCAAAGGAGGTCTCCTGCTCGATAGTCGAGAGGGACTGTTGCACGGGGGTTACACTGGAGATGCGATCGTGCCGGGGAATCCGGCCGAGAGTTTGCTGATTATAGCGATCAACCACGCGGACGAAGACATGAAGATGCCTTCGAAACGGCGAAAACTGGCGGAGCACGAAATCGCTGACCTGACCGAGTGGGTCATGCGCGGCGCACCTGATCCTCGCACCCGCGGTGCCGAGGGAGGCGATCCAGCTTATGCAGGCGTGGGGGAGAATCACTGGGCGTTCCAACCCGTGCGCAAACCCGCGATTCCCGATGCGGTGTTGGCAAATTGGAGCGACGCTCCAATCGATCGATTTATAGGTGCCAAACTCGACGCCAATGGACTCGCTCCAAATGCGGCGGCCGACAAACACACCTTGCTGCGTCGGGTCACTTTCAACCTCACCGGACTGCCGCCCACGCGCGAAGAGCAGGACGCTTTCGTTGCCGATAATTCACCGGATGCATTTGCGCGCGTCGTGGATCGTCTGTTGGCCTCGCCGCACTATGGAGAGCATTGGGGGCGATATTGGCTGGATGTTGCCCGCTACGCCGACACGAAAGGCGATACGAAGGGACGTGATGACCCGCGTTACACTCACGCCTGGACTTACCGGGATTACGTCATCGACGCCTTCAATTCTGACAAACCCTACAACGAATTCATCGTCGAACAATTGGCGGCCGATCGTTTGGTCGCGGTCGATGGGAAGGGCCGTTATAAGAAACCCGCACAAGTAAAACCGGAGGAGCGCGAGTTGCTCGCCGCCATGGGATTCCTCACGCTAGGCAACCAATTCAACGGTCGCCGCAACGATCAAATCGATGATCAGATCGACGTGACCACCAAAGCATTTCTCGGACTGACCGTTTCCTGTGCTCGCTGCCATGATCACAAATTCGATCCCATTCCCACGGAGGACTACTATTCACTTTACGGCATCTTCGCTAATTCCATCACGCCTCGTGAGCTTCCAGCGACAGGTCGGGTGAGACCGACCCCTGACGTGCTCGACTACGCAGCGAAGCGCAAAACGCTTAAAACACTGGGGCAGGCTTTGGCGGATCAATACGCCGATTACCGAAAAAATCGCGAGAATACCACCGCGCAGCAGCGCCGCGAACTCCAAAACGAGGAGCGTCGGGTATTGCGTGAGATCGGTGATCTGGAAACGAATCACCCGGGTTCACCAGCTCGCGCCCATGCGCTATTTGATAACCGCCGCATCCGGGAATATCCCGTGCTCTTACGCGGAGAGGCGGGCAACCGGGGTGACATGGTTCCCCGACGGTTCTTGGAGGTGCTCAGCGGTGAGGCTAGGTCCAAATATGACAAAAAGAGTAGCGGTCGGTTGGAGCTCGCTCGGGCCATTGCCGATCCGGCGAATCCTCTCACGGCCCGGGTGATGGTGAATCGGATATGGCAGCAACATTTCGGCGAAGGGTTTGTCGCGACGCCCGATGATCTCGGCAACATGTCGTCCCTCCCAACCCATCCGAAATTACTCGACTATCTGGCCGCGCAATTCGTCGAAACCGGGTGGTCCATCAAAGCGCTGCATCGGCAGATTTTGTTGAGTGCGACTTACCAACAGAGTGGAGATGCGAACCCAGCTTACGCTGAGATCGATCCGGACAACCATCTGCTATGGCGGGCCAACTTACGCCGCCTCGATATTGAAGAAGTCCACGATTCCATGCTGGCGATGGCAGGCATGTTGGACATCTCAGAGATCGGCGGTAAACCGGTCCACATCGGCAGTGCGGAATTCGCGCAGCGCCGTGCCGTGTATACCTGGATCGATCGCCAGAATCCGGCCGAGTTGTTTACGCAGTTTGATTTCCCCAACCCGGATATCCCCAGCGGCCGTCGCTACGAGACGATCGTGCCGCAGCAGTCCTTATTTTTGATGAATAGTCCGTTGGTCATCGAGACCGCGCGAGCGCTCGTCCAGTCGCCGGAATTCATGCAAGCGAAGAACAACCGGCAGCGGGTGCAGGAACTCTATCAGCAAATTTTCCAGCGCCCACCAACGGACCGGGAGTTCGAACTCTGCGCCAAATACCTACGGTCGATCCCGCAGGGACTCGCGGTGGAGATGCCTGCCCCGACGAAGATGTCGCGAGCGATGAGCAAAGGCGCAAAGCGCCAGGTGGCCCAAGTCGAACGTATGCAAATGAGTGGAGGTCGCGCCCGCGGCCAATTAGAGCCTGCAGCGGCGGCGTTCCCGGAACGCAACCCGATCAATGGCTGGACGAAACTAGCTCACGCTCTGTTTCAGACCAACGAAGCCATGTTCGTGAATTGAGGAGCGTTTCCGCGCCCCAAGAGCGCGGGACGCATCTTTCTCTTTCTCGTTATTCGTTCTCTTTCTCCCCGCACTGTTTTTTAGTGTTTTTACGCGGTTTTCGTTTTCTTGAACGAGACCAGTTTCCAGATTTCGAAGCGGTCGACGAGCACGCCGCCGAGGATGACCAGGGCGGTGATGACCTTGCTGAAGGAGCTGTCGTAGCCGAGTAGGTTGACCATGTTCTGGAGGACGAGCAGCACCGTGGTGCCGAGAATGATTCCGACGACAGTGCCTTCGCCGCCGCGCAGGCTGCAACCTCCAAGCACCGCACCCGCAATGGCGTAGAGTTCGAAGAAGTTACCATGCATCGAGGGCACGACATCGGCGGTGTAGAGGGCGAAAAACAGCGCCGAAACACAGCCTAAGACGGTGCAGGCGATGTAGGCGAAGGTGGTGATCAACGTGGTATTGATACCCGAGTAGCGGGCCGCTTGTTCGTTGCGGCCGAGCGCCAACAGGTAGCGCCCGAATACTGACAAATGGAGCACGTAATAGACGATTCCACAGATCACAATGAAGGCGATGAAGGCGGCGGGCATGCCGGCGATCTTACCGGTGAGAAAACTCTCCAGTCCCGCCACGCTGTGCACGGAGTCGTAGTAACCGAGCGAGGTGTCGCGGGTCATGGTCTGGGCGAGTCCGCGATAGCCGAGCAGGCCACACAGGGTAACCACAAACGCCGGCATCCCGATCTTGGCGATGAGCCAACCGTGGAGCAGGCCGATGAGGGCGGCGACCATGAGAAGAATAACGATGGCGGCGGACCAATGCACGCCCGGGATCCAGGGGTGTCCGCCTGTCAGGAGGTAGAAGAAGATCGTGCCGAGCAGGGCCATGAGCGAGCCGACGGAGAGATCTATGCCGCCCGAGATGATGACGAGGCCCATGCCGAGACTGAAGATGCCATACATGCCGATCTGCCGGGAGAGATTCTCCATGTTGCGCAAGGAGAGGAAGCGCGACTCGAGCAAGGCGGTGAGGAGGTTGTCGGCCTCCCGGTTACGACTAAAAATGATGGTCCAAAAGGCCACGAAAAGCAGCACGATGAGCAGGCAGAGTTCTTTACGATAACGGGAAAACATGGTGGCGGAAATTTACGATCTACGAAAATGGAGGCGCTGCGAGGCAGGAGGTGGCGAGACCGATCATCCTTCGTCCCGCTCAGCGGGACTATGGCGGACAGGGAAAGATAACGAGTAAGAGGAGAGGATTGGATTTCTTGTTACTTGATACCTGATACATGGAACTTCGCGATAGCGCTTGATCCTTGGAACTTGATTGTCCGCCATAGTCTTGGCGACGGCGGATTACTTCGTTGAGACCGCAGGTTTTCCTGCAGTCTCTACCGCCAGCTTCATGATGGATTCTTCGGAAAATTGATCGGGCTCAAGGATGCCGGTGAGGTGGCCTTCGCACATGACACCGATACGGTGACTCATGCCGAGGAGTTCTTCCATGTCACTGGAGATCATCAGAATCGCGCAGCCCGTCTTCGCGAGTTTGACCATGGTTTGGTAGATTTCATGACGTGCGCCCATGTCGATACCCCGGGTGGGTTCGTCGAAAATCATCACCTTGGGATTCAGAGTCATCCATTTCGCCAGCACCACCTTCTGTTGATTGCCGCCACTGAGGTCACCGACGGGTTGTTCTACGTCCGGAGCCTTCACGCTGAACTCGCGTCGCCACTCCTCGGTTTGCGCCTTTTCTTTCGCAACATCAATGAGGGAGCGCCGATTAAAACGAAACATGGAATTGAGCGTCATATTTTCACGCACACTCATTTCAAGTACGAGACCACTGGCCTTGCGGTCTTCCGGTGCGAGGAAAACGCCGTGGCTGATGGCATCGGTGATGTCACCGCGCTTGAGGGTATCGCCGTTGACGGTGACGGTGCCGGAAGGTGATACGTCGACGCCGAAAACAGCTTGAGCCAGTTCCGACCGACCGGAACCGACCAGCCCAGCCAGGCCCAATATTTCGCCTTCGCGGATCGCGAAACTCGCGCCACCCTCCGGCCAACGTTGAGTGGTGAGGGCATGGATCGAAATTACGGTGTCGCCGATCTCCGTGGGCAGGACTGGGTAGACTTCGCTGAGGTCTCGACCAATCATGAGTGAGATCATGGCATCGCGATTGGTTTCGGCGCGGGTTAAGTGGCCCGCGAGCTCGCCATCTCGTAGCGCGACAACTCGATTGGCCACTTTTTCTATTTCGGTGAGACGGTGGGTGATGAAGATAATCGCCATGCCGCGTTCGCGCAGCGTCTCGACTAGTTTGAGCAGGGTGTCGGTTTCCTGGATGGTCAGACTCGAGGTGGGTTCGTCGAGAATGAGGATACGCGCATCCATCGACAGAGCCTTGGCAATCTCGACGAGTTGTTTCTGACCGTTGGTCAGCGGGACGAGAGATTGGTCGGGGGCGATATCGAGGCCGAGTTGATCGAGCAGAGGCTGCGTCATCGCCGCCAGTTTACCTTCATCGATGCAACCGTAGCGGCGCGGTTCGCGGCCGAGGAAGATGTTACCGGCGACGTTGAGGTTATCGAGGAGGTTGAGTTCCTGATGGACGAAACTGATACCGCGTTGCGCGGCGGAGATGGCGTCGGTGATTTTGACCGGTGTGCCATCGAGGGAGATCGTGCCGCTGGTGGGTTGCAGCATCCCACCCAACAAGTTCATGAGCGTAGATTTGCCGGCGCCGTTTTCTCCGATTAGTCCCACGACCTCACCGGCTTCGATCGCGAAGTCGACGCCGTTCAACGCCTGAACGGGACCGAACGACTTGGAGATTTGCTTAAGCTGGAGTAGGGCGGGCACAGAATGGAGCGCGCGATGCGCGCTAATTACGAATTCAGACTTACGAAGGAACGCTGATAGGCAGGTGAGAGAACGATCCGCCTTCGTAGGACTATGGCGGACAGGGAACGAGAACGAGTAAGAGGAGCGATGTAAGGACTGCGGTCGTGTTTGGGGAAGGGGTCTGGTCGTGACTAAATTGCTATCGCAATGCGTCTACGACCCGACCCCTGGTGGTCACTTCTTGTTACTTGATACTTCCAACGTCAGTTGGAGATGCTGGCTTTCCAGGCGTCGCATTGTTCCTTGTAGGCGAGGCCTTCACCTTGGCGGAGGACTTTGGTAGGGACGTAGATGATCTTGCTGGCGGGGACACCGGCTTCGCTGGGGGACTTGCCTTCTACCGCGAGGTCGCGGAGGAGGGCCATCGAGTCGTATCCGAAGGTGTAGGGGTCTTGCACGATCTGTCTCTTATACACATCTCCGAGCCCACGAGACCTCTCTACATCTCGT